>Ga0247836_1006857_pt1 | contig 12398 bp, 11 predicted proteins | sample LaCruzMarch2015__4_FD_187116 | JGI IMG/M metagenome (GOLD analysis project Ga0247836, IMG submission 187116) | Freshwater microbial communities from meromictic Lake La Cruz, Castile-La Mancha, Spain - LaCruzMarch2015_14m | ecosystem: Environmental > Aquatic > Freshwater > Lake | place: Spain...
AAAATCACTGAATACTCAAGGTGAGGAAGTTCAGGTCGTTACGAAAGGGCGTCACGATCCTTGCGTGGGTATTCGTGCGGTACCCGTTGCTGAGGCGATGATGGCCTTGGTATTAATGGACCATTATTTAAGGCATAAGGCACAAAATTTGTCGGTTATCGGTTGATGAGGTTATAAAAATGACGAGAAAATTAAACATAGCGATCGTAGGGGTTACTGGGGCGGTTGGTGAGGCCTTGTTGGCTGGATTACAAGAGCGAGATTTTCCTGTGGAAAATCTTTACCCCCTTGCTAGTGCAAGGTCTGTAGGTAAAACGGTTCGATTTAAAAACAAGAATCTTGATGTGAAAGATCTTGCTGAGTTTGATTTTACCAAAGCTGATATTGCTTTGTTTTCAGCCGGCGGGCAAGTTTCTAAAGAATATGCGCCTATTGCTGCGGCAGCCGGTTGTGTTGTGGTTGATAATACGTCATGTTTTCGCTACGAAGATGACATTCCTTTGGTGGTGCCGGAGGTGAATCCTGAGCGTATTGCAGATTATACGCATCGCAATATCATTGCCAACCCAAATTGTTCCACTATCCAAATGGTTGTGGCTTTAAAGCCACTGCAGGATGCCGTTGGAATTGCACGGATTAACGTCGCAACGTATCAAGCTGTTTCTGGAACGGGCAAAAAAGCCGTAACAGAATTGATTCATCAGGTGGGTGAATTATTAAACGGTCGGCCGGTTAAGCCGCAAGTTTACTCTCAGCAAATTGCTTTTAACGTTTTGCCGCATATTGATGAATTTTTGGATAATGGTTATACCCGTGAAGAAATGAAGATGGTCTGGGAGACCCGTAAAATCTTGGAAGATGAGACGATTTTGGTGAACCCTACCACGGTTCGAGTCCCCGTGCTTTACGGTCATTCAGAAGCTATTCATTTGGAGTTAAAATCACCCTTGAGTGTGGACGCCGTTCGTAAGTTATTGAAAAATGCACCTGGTGTTAAAGTAGTGGACGATCCCTCTAAATTAAAATACCCAACGCCTATTCAACATGCGGTTGGGCACGATGATGTTTTTGTGGGACGTATACGGCAAGATATATCACACCCTTGTGGCATAAACATGTGGGTGGTGGCTGATAACATTCGAAAGGGTGCGGCGACCAATGCTATTCAGATCGCTGAAATTCTGCAGCGTTTCTATTTATAATTTATACTTATAGTATGGACAAAAATAAAGACACATCAGATACCGGTTTACCAGATCGCATACCAACAGGTAAAAGGCGGTCTGGTTCTTATTTGGTGGATGAAACAACCAGCATGGATAGGCAGCGGCGTTTACTAGAGCAGCAGGGCGAACGCAAATTGGCCGATGTGAATGCTCGCGAGCGTTTTGAGGAGCAATCATCATCCGATATGGGCGATGAAGCTCAAGAAAAGCGCCTGCTGCATCCAAATCTAGATTCTCAGTATTGGGATGGGGTTCCTCCTCCTGGAACAGAAGAGCGCCGCAAATTTGATAAAGAAATTGAAAAGCAAAAAGATGAAAAGCAGTTACGCTTAGGGCTTATGCCAAAATTTTCTACGGCGCCCACGCCACGACGAGGCTCCTAAATGACCATCGCCAATGATATTATCAGTGCTCGCATCCCTGATTTTGATCATTATATCCGTGAGGGTGAAACATTAAATGACATTGATGAGTACGGGTTCACACCGCTCATAGAAACAGCCATCACAAGACACCCTCACATTGCCGAACTTTTAATTGAAAGAGGTGTCGAGATAAACAAGCCTGATGTGGCAGGTCGGACCGCGCTTCATTGGGCTGTTGACAATAATGATATAGAGATGACAAAGTTGTTGCTCTTGCATGGCGCAAATCCTAATGCGTACACGGATTCTGGTCTATCAATACTGGTTTACCCTATTTTAAGAGGTCAAGATCCTCTTAAGCATTTATTGTATCAATACGGTGCTAAACTGGATTTTGCGCTGGATTTTATTTACGGAAAGCTTCTTGGGCATCGTTTCGAGCTTAAAGGTGACGTGGATATTGTTAATGCTGAAGGTGAATTCGTTGAATTGGATTACGAAGGGTTTATTTTAGAGTTTACGGTAGACGCGGTGATTGATTCGCTAAGGCGTTTCACGAGCAGTTATTCTACACGGCATTTGCGACATTGTTTTCCTCACCTACATGAAGTGATGGATGCCTTTGTGACTGCCAATGAATTGTTGCACTTTCAGCATCAAGTCACCTTAACGGCCAAGCACTCTGCGCGCTTAGAGCATTTATTGGCATCGCCTATGCTTATTTTGCCGGCCGCTAGTCGTGGGCATGCCATGGGTTTTATTCGTTATAAGCAATGGTGGGCAAAGATAGATAGAGGTGAAAACAGTCTGCAAGAAGGCAGTGTTAATATTTACCGTATGACACGGCCTGAAGCATTAAACCTTAATTTCTTGAAAGAATTTCTCTATAAAAGACAAAGTAGGCGTTATTTCCATCACGTTATTAACCAACAATTAGGTTTGATGCCAGTAGCCCAGCTACCCATTAGCTCACAAATTGCAGGAAATTGTTCCTGGGCAAACATTCAAGCCGTAGTGCCCGTTGCTTATGCTTTACAAGACATGACATCTTCAGAGACCCTATTAAAAAGTGAGTCTTTGGCACTTTATGAGCAATGGGTTGATTGGGACAAAGACCGTGCTTTGGATGAGTGTGTGCAACGGTTTTATTTGGCTAACCCATTACGAAAAGCAAGTTACGCCGCCATGCTTGCTGCGGTTTTATTTCAAACCTGTGATAGTGGTAATAGCCACCACTTGGTGCGTGCAGAGAAAATACTCCCTATACTTACACTGCCTGATTATTATTATATATTGCAAAGTTATTTAGAGATTTATTGTATTAAACAATTAACCCGCAAGGGAAATAACCTCCTTAAACTTTTAGATGATTGTGGTTTTAATCCAAATATTGGCGTTAATCCTATTGCCACAGGTTTGCTTTAACGAGCCTTGTGTATTTAAGCAATATTGATTCTGTTAGACTTCCACGCTAGGTTTGATTTTTTTTTTGTCATTCGGTTAATCTTTTCTTAAGCTTATCCGTGTATGATTCCCTCCTCATTATGATTCACCCTTTGAAAAAGGATGTTCAGTTATCCTAATCAATACGATTAACTATTTTGTGAGGACAATAAAATGCCACCTAGAAAAAAGCTAGCATATGATGTAAATTGTAAAGAGTTGCCGTTACAACGTTTGTTAGAAATTATTATTGAACAAGATATACAAATTCTTGATCAGTATGTTGACAATTTGAGTGGCGGGGTTGGTTATAGTGGGAAAGCAAATGACCGAAGTAAGGAATTTTATAGTTATGTAAATGATCTAGTTAATTTGGGCGAATTACGTCATCAGGACTTAACCGTTAATGGGTTTATTCAAGGTTCTGTAGCACGGTCTACTTCACCCATGCACCTTTGTGTTATAGCGGCTCTTCATAATAGGAAAAATGCATTCAAAATACTCACTGATACCTTTGGAAAAAACATTGGTTCATTATTGGATAGTAATTATAAAGCAAATATTTTGCACCATATTTTTGCACCTCGCAGTTTAGCGGATCATACTATGATTGATGAGGTCTTCTATTGTTTAAATGCCTCATTAACAAAAAGTGACATTTTAAAGTTGATTGATGCTACGGATAAGGATGGGCAAACGGTTGGTGATTATGCGAAAAGTCGTGATCTCCAGATGGCGGTGGACGCTGGAGGGGGTGTTGTTGATACATATACAAATATTTATTTGGCTCATAAGTTGAATTGCATAGATACACCGGCCCATCATGTGAGTTCGCCGCATGTTGACGAAGATGATGTTACGATTACGCTTGTTTTGTCGCCTCAGAAACGGTATTTGCCTAGTTGCGCGTGCGGTTTTTTCCCAGACAAAGATCATCAGGGTAAGGGTAAAGGCAAGGCTCCTCAAGGTCATGAGGCGTATCCAAAGGATTCTGAAAAAGAGGACCTGGTGGGGAGCTCTTCATCTTCACCCGCAAGCAAACAGACATCAAAAGGCCTTGGTAATCGCTAGTTGTAGAGTATGGCTTTGTAATTTAAATTTTAATAACCGCGCATTTTGCGCGGTATATATACAATTAAATGACTGAATTTCATTGTATTGCTAGTGTGTGATAGGTTGGGGTGGTCAATGGTTCAACCACCGCAATTTTTTAATCTTCGCTGGTTTCTTTGTTTACCAATGGTTTCTTTCGTGCCACTTCAGCTTTTGGTGTGGTTTCTGTTTTTATAGGCACAACACGTACTGTTTGAGCACCTGTTGGTGTCGTCGCACTTGGTTTTTTACGCAGAGCATTATTAGCATGCACAGGTTGGCGATTCTGTTGATGAGGGCCATTATTGGTTGGGCGTCGTCGTCGGTTCGCTTGTTGTGCTCCCCTTTTTTCAGAGGCTTGATTTGCACCACTAAGATGCCGATGTTCATGGGCGTGGTTGTTGGTTGGTGTATGGGGCGCTTTTTTAGTTGGAGGCGCATTTTCAGTGTGACCTGTTAAATTGCTCCACAAACGCCTGAAAAACCCTGATTCCTTTTGTTTGTAAGACGTCTGGTTCGCATAGCCTTTAACCACAGGTTCATCGATTTTTGTACCCTTCAGCTCAAGGTGTTGCGCTTCTAACTCAGGTTGTTGTATCAAAGAATAGCTGGGCTTTTTATTTTTACCCACGTTATCTTCTTTTAAGCGAGTAATATTGTATTGCGGAGAATGCATGTAAGGGTTGGCTATGATCATGACGTTAACACCGTGACGCTTCTCGATGTTAAGAATAAAGTCTCGTTTTTCATTTATCAGAAACGTTGCCATCTCTACAGGAAGTTGTACTTGCACTTCAGATGTTTTCTCTTTCAGTGCTTCTTCTTCAATAAGACGAATAATGGATAATCCATGTGACTGAATGTTACGAACCGTACCGCGACCTTCACAACGAGGGCATACCTCTTGCGCCGTCTCACCTAAGGAAAGCCTGAGGCGTTGACGAGACATTTCAAGCAAACCAAAGCGTGAAATACGGCCAACTTGTATACGTGCTCTGTCGGCTTTGAGTGCTTCTTTAAGGCGGTTTTCAACGTCACGCTGATTTTTACTAGAGCTCATGTCGATAAAGTCAATCACGACCAAACCACCGAGATCGCGAAGCCTTAATTGGCGTGCAATTTCATCTGCTGCTTCAAGGTTGGTATTGAGTGCGGTGGCTTCAATATCAGAGCCGCTGGTCGCTTTGGCTGAGTTTATGTCAATGGAAACCAGTGCTTCTGTGCGATCGATAACCAATGCACCACCCGAAGGCAATAACACTTCTCGTTGAAAAGCTGTCTCAATTTGACTTTCAATTTGGTAAAAATTGAACAAAGGAATCGTGCTGTTGTACAGTTTAAGGTGAGGTAGAAAATCGGGTTTGACTTGTTCAATATACTGCTTTGCTTTCACATAAGAAATTTGATCATCAATGATGATTTCGCCAATGGATTTCCGCAAATTATCACGGATGGAGCGAATAATAACGTCGCCTTCTTGATGAATAAGGCAGGGAGCTAGTTGCGAGCTATGGGCATGTTTGATGGCTTGCCATTGATTACACAGCATGTCGAGGTCGCCTTGTAACTCTTCTTGGCTTTTGCCAACACCCGCTGTACGAATGATAAGACCCATGTCTTCGTTTAATTCTAATGCATTGAGCGTTTCTTTTAACTCATCCCGGTCATCCCCTTCAATCCGTCGGGAAATGCCCCCGGAGCGCGGGCTATTTGGCATTAACACAAGGTAGCAGCCTGCTAGGGTAATAAACGTTGTAAGGGCCGCACCTTTGTTGCCTCGCTCTTCTTTATCCACTTGAATCAGGAGTTCTTGGCCTTCTCTGATCAAGGAGGTGATGGCGGGTTTTTCGTCGTCACTTTGGTTGGCACGTTTATTTAAATACTCAGGCGCAATTTCTTTTAAAGGTAAAAAGCCTTGGCGTTTTGAACCGTATTCAACAAAAACAGCATCTAGGCTGGGCTCTCTTCGGGTAACGACAGCCTTGTATATATTACCCTTTTTCTTAACTTCAGAAGGACATTCAATGTCCAGATCATATAAATGATTGTCTTTTACCAGTGCAACGCGAATTTCTTCGCTTTGTGTTGCATTTATTAACATTTTTTCCATCTTTAACCCCATAAAATGGCGCTATACACTCGGACAAAAACAGTAAAAGGCGTGATTCACTTCTTCACCTGCTGGTATTTTTAAGCTTTACCTTGTTGTGCACTTTAAATGCATGCACCAAGGTGAACGTCATTTATCCATGAGAAAAATGGTTTTTGCCTAAATTTTTATAGCGGGTGTAGCAAGGGAAATCATTTTTAAGCAAGCCCCAAGACCTTAATTGACTGTCGATAAATGGTTTTATTGCTGATAAAACAAACGCATTTTCTAAAACGGTGCGGGTATTTTTTAAAAAAGATAGGTTTTGTACCGCAGGTTTATGTTGTTTTAATCGAGCAATGAATGAATTTAAAGGCAGACTCTTAATGTCAGACCGCGCGCGTGTCGCCTTGATATGGTAAGGCGCATACTGGGTTTTATAGCATGTCTTGCATGCGTGGGTATCTGATGAGTTCGTATTCAATTTGACTCTGGTGCTGGGCTGCTTCCTTGTGTTTTTGACGCAAGGAAAAGCGCATCTCGTTTTGTAAGCATTCAAGCTATATTGAACAGTGCTCGTGGTGGAGTATCTGTCAAAAAGGAGCCTTTGAATGTTTACCTCGTTTTTTCTAGCCGGTTTTTTTAGCAGCCGGTAAACTATTTGTTCGTTTATGCGTTATAATTCTGTCGCGGAATAAATATTCACGCGGTATGTAATCATATCAATAAAAATCATGCGCAGCAAATAGGTATAGTTAATGAGTGTACGTTACGTGGAAATTAATGCCGAGGAAGATGGGCAAAGGCTGGATAATTACTTAATGCGCATCCTAAAAGGTGTACCTAAAAGTCATATCTATCGAATTATCCGAGGCGGGGAAGTGCGCATTAATAAAAAGCGCGCAGAAGCAAGCTCTCGCATTCATGGAGGGGATAGCATTCGTATCCCACCCATTAGAACGTCACAAGACAAAGAAGTCCATGTCGGCCCACGGTTAACCGAGCGCTTACTGGACAGTATTATTTATGAAGATGATGGCTTGTTAGTGCTAAACAAGCCCGCAGGCATTGCTGTTCATGGTGGCAGTGGGTTAAGTTTAGGTGTGATTGAGGCGTTACGTAAAACGCGCCCGGATTTGCCCTATTTAGAATTGGTGCACCGTTTAGACAAAGACACCTCAGGTTGTTTGTTGTTGGCAAAAAAACGAAGCATGCTTCGCGCTATTCAGGCCTTGTTAGAGTCTCGCGAGATTCAAAAAACCTATTGGGCTGTTCTTTGTCATCCGTGGCAAGGTAAAAAATCGGTTATTGTTGATGTGCCCTTAGAAAAAAACACCTTAAAATCAGGTGCGCGTGTTGTACGTGTCCATGATGACGGGAAAGCCTCTGAGACCTGTTTTAAGCTGTTAGAGAACTATGAGCAAGCCTGTTGGGTAGAAGCGATGCCCAAAACCGGTAGAACCCATCAAATAAGGGTTCATGGCGCTCATCTTCGCCATCCCATCTTAGGTGACCAAAAATACGGCGGTAATCTTTCCATAAAAGGCTTGGATGTAACACATCAACGTCTTTATTTGCATGCGAGAGCAATTCAATTTAATCTGAACGGTACAAAACATGTGTTTCAAGCGGAATTGGATGTGCGCTTTGCTGAAACCTTAAAGCAACTAAGGGCTCTTTCCGTCTCTAAATAAGAGAATCGATAAAGATGACAACGTCATGTTCATTGAAAGCTGTGTTAAAACCTGTCCGGGACAACTTAGGCGTCTTGGATTTTGGAGTAAGTGAGCCATGAATAGGCCATACCGTTTGGTGGTGTTCGATTGGGAAGGTACATTAGGCGATACGCTCGGGCTCATTTTAAATACAGTTGCTGTTGAGGCCAGGCGTTTGCATTTTGGAGAGCTTGATGAAAAATTAGCACGCCAATATGTGGTGCTGGGCCTTGTAGTGGCGGTTCAAAAAATATTCCCTCATTTGTCGTTGCATCAGCATGAACAACTATTACATGCCGTCCAGCATGCATTGGCAACCCATCCTCATGATGTTTTTCTTATTCCTGGTGCTAAAGAAATTGTAGAGCAATTGCATTCGGCTGGATTGGATTTAGCCATAGCCACCAATAAAGGGCAGCACTCGTTGCAACGTGCGTTGCAAACCGCGGGAATTGATGGTTTTTTTAAAATCACGCGCTCTGCAGGGCAAGTGCCACCCAAGCCCTGCCCACAAATGCTCGAAGACATCATGACCGTATGTGGTGTTACTCCTCTAGAAACGGTCATGATTGGCGATTCTGTTACAGACATGGAAATGGCTAAACAAGCCGGTGTAGATGCAATAGGCGTGGATTTTTATCATCAACAAGCAGCTTCTTTAAGCGCTGCAGGTGCTCTTCGAGTGTTTGATGATTACCTACAATTAGCCAATTATTTAGGGATTTTAAAATGAACACATTAACCAGTTTACCTAATTTATTGACCCTTTCACGCATTGTGCTTATTCCAGTGTTTGTCGGGATTTTTTATTTGCCTTTTCAGTGGGCTCATGGTGCGGCGGCCATTGTTTTTGCAACAGCGAGTTTTACCGATTGGTTGGATGGGTACATGGCTCGACGGTTACAACAAATCTCACCTTTCGGGGCGTTTCTAGATCCGGTGGCTGATAAATTGCTGGTAGCTACCAGTTTATTGTTATTGGTTGGGGCTAAAGATATTAATTACATTACTGTTCCCGCCATTGTGATTGTAGGGCGTGAAATTGTTATTTCAGCATTAAGAGAGTGGATGTCAGAAGTAGGGCGTCGAGCGAGTGTTACGGTTAATTTGATTGGGAAAGTGAAAACAGCGGTCCAAATGGTTGCATTGGTCTTATTGCTTGCCTTTTATCCAGCCACGTCTTACTGGGGTGTTTTTGGTTTCATTTTGTTATATTTAGCCGCCATTTTAACGATTTGGTCAATGGTGGTTTATATTACCATTGCATGGCCACAATTGACTGAAAAAGGCTAATGGTTATTGCTTTATAAATTGTTAAAAAGACTCTTTTTTTATTGACAGGGTGGCAATTTCCGGTAGAATCACACCCCGTAGAGACGCGGGAATAGCTCAGTGGTAGAGCACAACCTTGCCAAGGTTGGGGTCGCGAGTTCGAGCCTCGTTTCCCGCTCCAAATTACAGCGACAGCAAACCAAGGTCGCTTTTTTTTTATAAGAGCGTCGTGTGTGTAAGGCTGTGTGGCAGAGTGGTCATGCAGCGGCCTGCAAAGCCGCGTACGCCGGTCCGATTCCGGCCTCAGCCTCCAAATTAGCCCAGGTGGCGAAACAGGTAGACGCAAGGGATTTAAAATCCCTCGGTGGTAACACCATGCCGGTTCGATTCCGGCCCTGGGCACCAATTACAATGTTGCAGTAAGTCGCATTTTTCATTCGTAGTTTTCTCCTCAGCACCATTACTTTAGCTCTGAGGGGCGCTTTTGGTCAATTCATGTTATCGGCTTTCTCAGGGCAATAATTTAGTGAACATGCATATTTCTCACATTAAACGAATGGGGGATATAGTATTCCATCTAAAGAATTTGAATTGTCTACATGGAAAGCTCAACCATCGGCGCGATTGCGGGCTTATCTGAGATCTTAGTAACGAATCTATTTTTTATTATTAAAACAAATACTCAACAAGGAAAACCTACTCCCTGGAGCATATCTGTATTATATAAAGATTTTTTTGTTAATTTTTAGGGTTTATTCAAATAATAGCAATTTAAGTTAGCTCAGCGTTTATGGCTGGGGTTTTATCTTCATTAAGCATCGATAAAGCAACATAAACTAATAGATAAATGAACTTGAAAGAACAACACATACTGCTCATTATGTGCGGTATGTGTTGTCTTTAGGTCTCTAGGGCATGTTTCGGGTAGAGTCATCAGCATGAGCAAAATGGGCAATATTATCTGTGGTTTTAGCAATACCATTTTGTCTACTTAAGCCAAAGAAAGTAATTGAACCTGCGGCCATTACAGCGGCTGTAACGCCTGTTGCGAGCATTGCACATCCTGTTAAGCAAACAGCCGCAGCTACTGCCGCTAATATCAACATTAACGCACCCAGTGCATTGAGGCCAGGGGAGGCTTGGCCCTGCTTTATTTTACCTGCATAATCCAAATACTGATCAACGGGTATTTTGCCGTTTAACATATCTGATGTTTTTGTAGCAACTTCCGTTAAGGTGTTTAAGTCTTCGTTGTCAGATTTTGCTAAGGATTGCAGCCCTGCATGAAGGCTATTCAAATGTGTTAATAAAGGCTTATGTTCTTTGCTCGTGTAGCGATCTTTTAGAGTCGCTATGTCTTGCAATGCGGCTTCAAATTGTTTCTTTTGCGTTTCTGTAAACGCCTTTAAATCGTCTTTAATAAGGGTTATGTTTTTAACAAGACTGTCTTTAGTCACTGTGTAGAGTTCGCTTGTCTCATCATTAAATGGCGGTGTGTGTTTTTTGAAAAAAGCCGATTGGGCTTCAAACATCATCAATACATCGGGTTGGCCTATGGTATCAAGACGCGCAGTTGCTTCAAAAAGGTCTAAATATTCGCTTTCCCTTTTACCGCTGTAGTGTTCTTTTTGTAACGCTTGGGTGTTTATATCTTTTTTATTAAAAAATTCATTCAATAATGTTGTTTCAGTTGATTTATCATCAGACAGCAATATTGCCTCTTTTTGTAGCTTCTTTTTAAGAAAGGCAACTGCTTCATTGTACAAGGGGGTTAAGTGAAACGTGAACAATTGAAAGTTGACCCTTAATTGATTAAGAAGTTCACGCTGGCTTTGTTGGGCTTCTTCACTACCATTGGGTTCAAATGTGGCTAACGTCTCCAGCATTTTTTTCAGGAGAGCGCTATTGCTAAGGGTGTCATTATCAAGGTTGGTCAAAAAAGCAAGACGTAGTATGTTTAAACCATGCGTTTCAGGCAACTCATGCAAACAGTCTCTTAGTGCTTGATGAATTTTAGCTGCTTCTACATTATCGTAATAAGACGTTGCTGTTTCAAAGAGATTGCTGTGCTGTTTTTCCAAATGCTCATCTACAATACTTTGTAGATAGTCTTCTTTAGAGTCTTGATATCGTGGCAAAACCAGGCTGCCTTCACGGGTTAAAAAACGACACCGACCTGTTTTGGTGAGGTAAATTGGGTAAACAGAAGGGTTTTTTTTAATCTCTTCTGACTCATCGTTGCTCTCGGGATCAGTGTTTTTTGAATTATTTTTCTTTGCAACACGAGAAAGAAAAATGGCAGACACGAGTTCCTTATAAGCGTTAAGGGCTTCTTTTTTGCTGATGATTTTATGAGGTAACTTATTGATAGTAGCTATTGTTTTATTCAAGATAGCTTCTCGGGCTATAGGCCCCGCTTGTAGGTAGTTTTGAACTTGGTTACGAAGGTCATTAAATCCAGCCATTTTTTTTCCTTAATGATAAGACAAGGCGTTAAGCACCAAATAATATCTGGTACTTTAATGTACAGTGAGTTATTTTGCAAGCACTATTGTAGATTGTTCATTCAAAAATAGGAAGAAGCATTGCACTTTTTAATGCTTCTTCGAGAGCGTCTGAATTAATTAAGTAAAAGACGCCGGGGGCATCGGCGGTATTTCTTTTTCTGCAAGCTGGCTTGTGGCTTTGGAAAGGCCTTTCTCTCTTCCAGAAAAAAGCAACATCCCGCTATTGAGGGCAGTTGATAGGGTGAGGGGCAGAGTGAGAGCAAGTCCAACTGCCACTCCAAGGCCTGGGGTTACAGCAATCAATATGCCGAAGGCTATAGCGGTTAGGCATAATGCCAACATGAGCCCCCCTAGAAGGTTCATAAATATTGAGGCTTTTCCTTGTTTTATTTTATTAGCGCGGGCTTTATATTCATCAACGGTCATTACGTTGTCCATTAATAAAACAGTTTCTCTTATGGCTTTTCGTGCAGATTCAATATTGGCTTCATGCCCTGTTTTTTCGAGCATCTCGGCTTCCCTGACTAAGCTTGCAAGGCGCTCCTGAAATGCTTTAGGCGTATCTTTGAAGTTATTTTTTAAATACGCCAGTCTATTTTGATGTGTTTTTTCATCCAACGGGAGCGCTAAAATAGCTTCTTTTGCTTTTTGTACCAGGAATTTTTTTGCAGTTTTAAATTGCTCTTGGT
>Ga0247836_1006859_pt1 | contig 12395 bp, 9 predicted proteins | sample LaCruzMarch2015__4_FD_187116 | JGI IMG/M metagenome (GOLD analysis project Ga0247836, IMG submission 187116) | Freshwater microbial communities from meromictic Lake La Cruz, Castile-La Mancha, Spain - LaCruzMarch2015_14m | ecosystem: Environmental > Aquatic > Freshwater > Lake | place: Spain...
AACTGACGAAACGTTTTTGCATCGCCCAATAATCCTGGCATTAAAAAATGAAACAATCACCATAACTCACCTAAATTATTTTCAAGGGGCGTTCCCGTAAGACACAAGCGGTGCTTACCATTCATCTGTTGAATAATTTGCGTTGTTTTGGTACGGGCATTTTTAATGGATTGAGCTTCGTCTAAAATTAAATAATAAAAGGAATAATCTAAAAAACGCTGTTTATCGCGCTGAATTAATCCATAGGTAGAAATCACCAAATCATATTCATCAAAATTATCCTGATGCCTCTCAGAGCCATGAAATACAAGAGCTTTTAAATCCGGAGTAAACCGCATGGCTTCATCAAACCAATTTCCGACCAAACTAGTAGGCGCTACAATAAGGCTCGCCTTCTGTATTCGCCCCTGCTCTTTTTCATACTGAAGATGAGCTAAGGTTTGGATTGTTTTGCCTAAACCCATGTCGTCTGCTAAGACGCCTCCAAATTGAATCGTGCGTAAACATTGCAACCAATTCAAACCTTGCTGTTGATAATCTCGCAATTCAGTTTTTAAACCGACAGGAACAGGAACAACGGGAAGAGTCGCTATTGTGGTTAACTGTTGCAACTGGGTTTGCAAACGTCGTGTTCCCAACCATCTCGCAGCCGTTGATGCAATTGCTTGCTCCGCTTCTTGAATCAATGCAAGCTGGTACCGGTTGATTTCCAATTGCCCATCGTTATTAACCGCACGACTTCCATATTGTAACAACAAACGCAATAAAGGCTTGATTCGCCCTAATGAGATCTGCAATATGCGCCCTTCAGCAAATGGCAAATTAACCAGTTTATCATCGGAAAGACTCTCAAGTGCATCTATATCCATACGGCTAATTAAATCGACAACCAGCGGTACAATACTGATGGTTGTATCATCCACAATAATGCCTAGCTGATAGGCAAAAAAATCATGGCCCTCATCGTGGATATCTGAATACCACTGTGTCTCTTCTGCCTCAAGCACTTCATCCACCACAGGATAAGCCGACTCCGTACGCCAGCCTGCTTTTTGCAAACTCGGTAATGGCGCAACAAATCCTAAATTTTCTCGAACTTGAAGCGCATACAAGCAAGCCACAGCATGCTCGCAACTCACACGGTATTGGCAACTGCAGCGCGAAGGCGTCCCGGGCCATGATTTTAAATCAATGTGAACATCGTAAATTTGGCTAGAACTGCCTTTTATGCGCGCCTTTAAAAGTCCATCGCTTAAACGAATACTAAGCACATGCCCACGCCGCTGGTAATCTTGCCCGCGCACCAATAGGGCTGCCGGAAACACATCTTTCATCCGTAGCAGTGCCGCTTTCAACATATAAAATCAACCAAAAATATCGCTCACGCACAAGGCGAGGCTCACCAAAAGATCTATTTTAACTAAAAATGGTGATAGATGCTCAAATTAATATAAAATACCTTATCGTTTGCTCACCCAATGATGAAAAATGCCTCACTCTTTAGCCTTGCTCATGGCACAAATCAATCCTACTGTAGGCGCCATTAACGAGAACACAAAAAAAATAATTGATATTATTCAAGAGCATAAAGACAACCATGATGTCATTGTTTTTCCCGAGTTAGCACTGACTGGGTACCCCCCAGAAGATTTGCTTTTTCGCGAAGACTTTTTTAATTCCATCAATAAAGCATTGGAATTGATCAAGTCAAGCGCTAGCGATTGTTTTGTCATTGTAGGACACCCGTCCATTGAAAATGGCCAGCGCTTTAATTCCGCCAGCATTTTTGCCAATCACCAGCGGGTTCACCTTTACCATAAACAACACTTACCGAATGACGGTGTTTTTGATGAACAGCGTTATTTTAACCAAGGCCCTACTAACCCTTGTATTTTTACCCTCAAACATTATCGATTTGGTCTTTGCATTTGTGAAGATCTCTGGCAACCAGGCCCCGTCGAGAGGCTTTTGGCTGAAAACGTCGACGTTATCATCAGCATTAATGCATCACCTTTTGATGTCACTAAATATAACCTTCGTGAAGGTGTACTAAGAAATCATGCCCAACAAGGGGTGGCCTTCGTCTATGTCAACCTTGTAGGCGGACAAGACGAGCTTGTTTTTGATGGCCAATCTTTTGCCATGGATAAAACGGCTCAGGTGTGTGCGAGAGCGCCAGCCTTTAAAGAAGCATTACACGCCATTTTCTTTACAGATAATCATCTGCAAAGCCACATAACACCCCTACTCAGCAAAGAGGCTCTCATTTACAATGCATTGGTCTTGGGCCTCAAAGATTATGTCGAAAAAAATAATTTTAAAGAAGTGCTTCTTGGCCTGTCTGGTGGCATTGATTCGGCTCTAACATTAAGCATTGCCGTAGACGCACTTGGCGCCTCGCGCGTTCATGCCGTCATGATGCCATCTCGCTATACAGCTGACATGAGCGAGGAAGACGCCCATCAACAAGCAGTCGCCATGAAGGTGCAATACACAACCTTGCCCATAGAACCCACTTTTAATGTTCTTTTAAACACACTAGCCCCAATGTTCAAAGGCATGGCGCCTGATGCGACGGAAGAAAACTTACAAGCCAGAATCAGAGGCGTGTTATTAATGGCTCTGTCCAACAAGCATGGTGGGCTTTTGCTCACCACCAGCAATAAAAGCGAAACTGCGGTCGGTTACACCACACTCTATGGTGACATGGCCGGTGGTTTTGCTGTGCTTAAAGATGTATTGAAAACAACAGTGTATGCTTTGGCAAATTATCGTAATACCTTAAGCCCCACAATCCCAGAAAGGGTCCTCACCCGCCCACCCACAGCAGAGCTTGCAAACAATCAAACGGATCAAGACTCCTTACCAAGTTATGACATTCTGGATGCTATTATTGGCTATTACATGGAAGACCATGAAAGTGCTGACGCCATCATTAAAAAAGGGTACAACGCACAGGATGTAAATAGCGTGATTACACTTATCAAACGCAATGAATATAAACGACGCCAAGCCCCTATTGGAATAAAAATCAGCACGAGAGCTTTTGGACGAGATTGGCGCTATCCCATCACGTCTAAATTTGGTAATGAGTAACGCTTGCAAAATAAAGCCAAGTCGATAACATGGAAAGACTTTTTCAAAATAAAGGGATGTAATGAGACTTGCTTTCGCACCAATGGCCCTGTTTGCCATAAGCATCGCCCACGGCGCCACCCCTATAGATGGCTGGTATACAAGTGCGTTTGGTGGTTATACCTATTTACCGAACAATATAAACCTACCCTATAACGGGCTAAGTTTCTCAAGCGCCACCTACGATGAAAGCTATGATGCCGGTGGTAATGTGGGCTATAAAAGCACACCCATGCGCTATGAAGGCGAAATCACATACCTAAACGCCAACCTCAACTCCTTTAAAATAAATAACGTTGCACAAACCAACGTCAGTGGGCGTAGCAATGCGCTTTTTGCGATGGCGAATGTTTATTATGATTTTCCAAATTTACAAAATCTTTTGCAACCATTTGTAGGTGGAGGCATTGGTTATGGCTGGCTCAATGCAAAGCTGAATAGCGATGACCCCTCACCCCTTGGAGCAACTGCTTTTTCAGGCTCGGATACTAAATTCGCATACCAAGCTACTGCAGGATTAACGTACAATTTCTCTGAAAATTATGCCCTTAACATTGGCTATCGCTATTTGGCTAGCGTCCACACTGACGAATTGGGGAAATCATTTCAAGCCAATCTTGCAAACATTGGAGCAACATACCGTTTTAACGAAGGTCATTATAAGTAAGGACACGGATTCATGAAGCACTCAGTTAAATGGCTAGGATTAGCAGCATCATTACTCATCAATCAAAACACCCATGCTGTTAATCCTCCATCGGGATGGTACGGTGGTTTGATTCTTGGCGCGAGTTACGCACCCACTATTAATTATAACTATGCAGGTTCCCTATCAGGCTTTCCTAGCGATATAAAACTAAAATACTCTGTTTTTGGCAATTTTGCCCTCAGTGCGGGCTACCGTATGGAGCGCTATCGAGTAGAAGGGGAACTCCTTTTTAATGGCAACACCTATAAAGAATTGCAATTTGGTAATTTTAAGATACAAAGCACCTCTGGCGAGTCATCAACAACATCACCCGCGGGCATGGTGCAGGGTTTGAAAATGAAAGGCCAGACTTACACTGGCGCACTAATGGTCAACGGGTTCTATGACTTTTTTACACCTGGAGCACCCACCTATTGGGTACCTTATGTAGGTGCTGGCGTAGGTTATGCTTATGTGAGTAATGGTATTAAATTTTATCTAAACAACGTGGAAATACCTGGAAGTAATCTCTCAACCAGTGCAAATGCGCCTGCTATACAGGGCATTGTTGGTATAAATTATTTTCTGGATGATTTTTTTGCCTTTGGTCTGGATGCGCGATATTTTACAACTAAAGCCATTCAACCCTTTGATGCCCGAGCCCAAATTGCCTCCATCAACCTTTCGGTCAGTGGATCTTTTTGTGACTAGAAAAACAATTAAACCATACTCACTTTAACCCAGGACTCCTTCATGGCGTGTCAAATCCTTCCCTCACTATTGGCTGCTGATTTAACCTGCATTGGCGAAGAAGTTAATGCCGTGGTAAAAGCTGGCGCTGACATGATCCATTTCGATGTCATGGATAATCATTATGTGCCGAACCTTACGTTTGGTCCTATGCTTTGCCAAGCATTGCGTCAACGTTTTAATACCCTACCGATAGATGTTCATTTAATGACACTTCATGTTGATGCTTTAATTCAGCAATTTGCAACATCCGGTGCTACACGTATTAGCATTCATCCTGATGCAACAACCCATCTGGACAGAAGTTTACAATTGATTAGTAATGCAGGGTGTAAAGCGGGCATTGTTTTAAATCCAGCCACATCACCTGACTGTATGGAATGGTGTATTCACCGTCTTGATTTTGTGCTCATCATGACAGTAAACCCAGGGTTTGGAGGACAAACGCTTCTGCCTGAGGTTATTAAAAAAATAGCGCTTGTGCATCACCGATACCCTCATTTACCCATTTGTGTGGACGGGGGAATAACATCTTGCAACATACAGCAATTAGCGCAATCGGGTGCCACACAGTTTGTGACCGGTTCAAGTCTCTTTAAGAGCAAAAACTATGCAAAAACCATCACCCTACTGCGTGCCGCAGCCCATCACAATGAGTAATCTCCGATTAATCGCCGTCAGTTTATGCATACTATTTTTATCCTGGACCGCATCGGCACAAACGTACCTTGAAAAATTTTCAGACTACATGCACTGGAAAGAGCACCTTCCAAACACTCCTGAGCCAGCTTTTCTTGGCTTTATTGAAGGAACAACACCTTTATCTAAAAAATTACGCGAACACTGGCTGTACCAATTAGCACGAAACAAAGACTGGAAAGTTTTTTCTGAATACTATCAAGACTCTACCGATGTTAACCTGCAGTGCTACGCAGAGATAGCCCTTGTTCAGCAAAACCCCAAACCCTACATTTCGCCGTTTGCTAAAAAACTCTGGCTAAGTGCTAAATCAGAACCCCAAGTTTGTGAGCAGCTCTTTGCTTTGTTAAGAAAAAACAACGTGTTAGATGATAAAATATATAGAGATCGTCTGTTTATAGCTTTGAGAGAACAAAACCTTCCGTTAGCGATAAAATTGTTAAAACAATACACGCCACCCCACCGTGACGAACTCAACGTGCTCATGACCATACATCAACACCCAGCGCGCATTACAGAGCTTAAAGTCACGCCCTTAAACGACGAACTTTACCTCTATGGACTGAAGCGATTGGTCTCCATCAACATGGAAAAAGCCATTCAGTTATGGCAACATTCTTCCACAAAACATCGCCTAAACCATGCTCAGCAAGAGTCTCTTATAGCCCATGTTGCATTCTACAAAGCACTGCGTGACCAACCTGATGCCATCACATGGTATAACAAAGTTGAGCCTGCGTTTTATAACCAAGAGCTTCTTGCTGCAGAGGTTCGTTATGCCTTAAGACACCAACAATGGTCTCGCGTGGAAAATATCATTTCTCACTTAGACGACAAAGAAACGCCGTGTTGGCAATATTGGTTGGCACGCTCATTAGCCGCACAAGGGCAAAGAGAACAATCCCGAGTGATTTATGAAACGCTTGCTAAAACACGGCATTATTATGGCTTTCTAGCGAGCTTAAAAGTAAAACAAGGGTTTAGCTTTGAAGAAGAGCGAACAATTACTAACAAACAAACACTTCGCCCTTATGAACCCTTCACCCATAAAGTTAAAGCACTTTACCTTTCAAAACAGACATCAGAAGCATCAAGGCTTCTTAATGATTTTGTCAGTGAGCTACCTAAAGATGACAAAAGCGCGCTGATACATTGGATAGATAATGACTTAGAATGGCATGATAAATCACTTTACCTCAGCAGTAATGAAGAGCTTAACAATCAATTGTTATTAAGATTTCCGCTTCCCTATCGGCAAACGGTGATGGGTTACTCTAAGAACTACCAAATTAAACCAGAATTGATTTACGCCATCATTCGGCAAGAAAGCGGCTTTAGAGGCGATGTTGTGTCTAGCGCTGGCGCCCATGGTTTAATGCAAGTCATGCCTGCCACGGCAAAAGTGATATCTACGCGAGAAAAAATTGCTTATGGTAATAAAAACCAATTATTTTCATCGCAAAAGAACATCAATATTGGTGTGGCATACCTCAAAGAGTTAGCTCAACGTTTTCACCAACATCCACTGCTGATGGTTGCCGCTTACAACGCAGGCCCAAAGCAAGTGTCATTCTGGATGCAAAACCACCCACCTAAAGAAATAGACATATGGATAGAAACATTGCCTTGGCGTGAAACCCGCAACTACTTAAAAAACGTCATTGCTTTTTATGCCGTGTATCAATACCGCATGCAAGGCAAACCTGATTTAACTCCCTTTATGGAAAGTTTCTATAACTAGATAACGTCCCTAAGATAGAGATATAGTTTACTCATTATTTGAGCGAGAAGGTGTGTGTATCTCTTCTTGCTCATTCATTTTAATGTCTTTTTCATTTTCGGCATTAGGTAATTTTAAAAGTGCTGTTTTTAAATCGATACCTTGCTCACTCAAAAAATCCACCAGTGCACTAACTTCTAAGAGTAAATTTTTATCCTTATCTGAAAGTCCAACCTTTGATGTGCTGTTTTGAGCCTCATCAAGCGCTTCTTTAAGCAAGGGGAATACCGACTCAAGATCATCAAAATTATTAAAAAACTGTCTTATATTTTCTACCGTGACCTCATTGTCAGATTTTTTTACCAAAGATGAGACATGACTAAAAAATACCAATATTCCATGTAAATCATGGGAATCTACGATGACTGATAATGTGGGTTGAATTTTTCCAACCAACTGACTGCAAGCAATTTGCTCTTGTAAAGCGAGAGAAGCCCCAGCTTCACCAAACAATAAATTCATTGTTTTACCGGTTGACTCGATTGCTGTTGGTGTGGCGCTTTCACTCTGTATTTTAGGCTTAGATAATTCAGCGCGGTCCTCACTTTTCAAGGAAACATCACTGTGCTCTTTTGGCTTTGGTTCATCAGAAGAAACCGCCGCCTCCATTTTTTTATGCCGACGTTCTGCTATCCATTTTGCCACCACAGGAAAACCTACTCTAGCAATAAGGTAAAGACCGGCAAGTGTCGCACTGGTTGCTAGAATAGCCAAGCCCACGGGTGGGAAAAAAAGGCTCAGCGTCAATCCAATTAATCCAAGAGATGACAAAGCGACGGTGATCCCTTTATCTGCTAATCCCATGAACCCTTTATTTTTTAATTTTTTTTCGCACTTCAATTTTTTATCGTATAGGGTTTGTAAATCATTTTTTTGTGCCTCGTACTCACGCACAAACGCATCGCTTTTTTCACTGTATGATCCCTTTAACGCTTCCAGACGTTGAGAATCAGTGGTTAATTCAATGTCCTTCTCTATACCCACCATTTCCTGTTGTAATTTATCTAACTGTTGGGTTTTAGCCTCGATAGCTCCTAAAATGCCTTTTAACTCTTTTCGAAGTTGATAGCGTTGGTAAAAAGCTTTCCCCAGGGTAAATACACTTAACCCAAACGCAAGGCTTCCTGCCGTCAGCGCCATAGGAACAGCAACTGCAGGTAAGGCAAGTGCTGTAATGGTTAATGCCACTAAAAGGGCTGAGTAAAGCCAACGTGCGTTTCTGGATAGGGTTATGGGGGGCTTTTCCCCAGCAATAGCAAAGGCTAAATAAATCGCTGGTATGCGTAAAAAATCAATTACATTCAGCGCAAGTCCCGTAAAATGGAACCCTTTAACGGCCTCTTTTAAGGCTTTTGAGGTATCCCCTTGAATTTGTGCAATCCCGCTCAGAGCATTGCCAGCATGATCTACACTACGCAAAAACCCTGTAAAAAAAGGAATTTTTTGAAGCAGTGACACTAGAGAAGGCTCACGTGGTAAAGGCCTAGGCTTAAATGCCAAAAGTTTTTTCATCGCCTTTGAAGAAAGCGGACTTTCTATGGATACTTGTATTTCTGACTCGTCATTGTTCTCTTCACTTATCAAAGATTGCTTAGACAAATCAAATTGTCCATTCATATCAGAATCCAATACTTGCCGTTGTATTAATAATAGACTAATTATCCACTTTTGTGCAAAATACGCACAGAAATAATGGGTTTCACCTTCAGCATCGATAATTCCCTTGTCGTGTTTATTTACATACTTAGGCGCGCAAAGAATAGACAATTAGTAAGCAAGCTGCTAATATTTTAAAATTTTTCTCGCTTTCAATCCACAGCATGGAGTACTAAAAACAATGTCCAACAGCGACCCTCACTCTGTCTCTCGACGTCCCTTAGGAATCCACTCCATTATGCCCTGGTTAGTGTGGGGTTTAGGTTGCCTTTTTTATTTTTACGAATGCCTTTTGCAGGTTTCCCCAAGTGTAATGAGTTCAGAATTAATGCGTGATTTTAGCGTCACGAGTCAAACGCTCGGCATTTTATCAGGCGTGTATTTCTACTCTTATGCGGCTATGCAGCTACCTGGTGGCGTATTAATGGACTATTTTGGTCCACAACGTTTATTAACCATAGCAACGGCCATTTGTGCCATTAGCACCATTGCTTTTGGTTTAACCGATAGTTTTTTAATGGCGTGTCTTGCACGTTTAATGATTGGGTTTGGATCAGCCTTTGCCGCGGTGGGCGCTATGAAACTTGCCGTTAATTGGTTTACAGCAGAGCGTTTTGCCTTACTAACCGGAGTGATGGTGACCATAGGCATGTTAGGTGCTATTGGTGGAGAAGCACCCCTTGCCATGCTGATTGATGCCTTTGGGTGGCGACAAAGCATGCTGATCATGGGTGTGATTGGCCTTGTCTTGGCGGTTCTTATCTTTTGCATCGTAAAAGACGTACCAGACCCAGCCCATGCTATACCCCACGACGATCACGCTATTGATGAGCCTGTTTTGAGAAGTTTAGTTGCCCTATTAAAAAATAAACAATTGTGGTTGGTCGCATTTTACGGTGGGCTAATGTACATGGCAACGCCTATCTTCTGTGGATTATGGGGCGTGCCTTTTCTCATGTTCAAAATGCACCTCGCTAAAGCTACTGCAGCCAACTATGTCTCTCTTGTATTTGTTGGCTGGGCAATTGCCAGTCCATTATGGGGCATTTTTTCCAATCGTATTGGCCGGCGTAAACCCTCTTTATGCATTGGTGCAGTTGGCGCACTTATAAGCTCTACATTGTTTATTTATGCGCCGATAAGTTCTGGACTACTGATGCAAATATTGCTCTTTACTTTTGGTATTTTTTCAGCAGGATTTTTACCCGCCTTTGCTGTAGCCAAAGAATTGTGCAGCCAAAAATATGTAGCTACGGGGTTAAGCTTTATGAACATGATGAACATGGTGGGCATTGCTATAGGGCAACCCCTTATCGGTTACATATTGGATAAATTATGGCAAGGTGAAATTGTCGATAAAGTACGGGTCTACCCACTAGAAGCATATCAAATTGGTTTAGCTATACTTCCTATCGGTATGATAATCTCCCTGGCTATTCTTCCAAAGCTTCAAGAAACCTATTGTAAAAATGTACGGGATTAAAGGAAAAGACAGTTATCATGATGGCTAAAAAATTATATATTAAAACAAATGGTTGCCAGATGAATGAATATGATTCATCAAAAATGGCTGAAGTACTCTTTAAATCACACGGTTTTCAAAAAACCGAGGTCGTTGAAGAGGCTGATATTATCTTATTAAACACCTGCTCTATTCGCGAAAAAGCGCAAGAAAAAGTATTTTCACAACTAGGGCAATGGCGCGATTATAAAAAAAACAACCCTCATGTCATTATTGGTGTGGGTGGGTGTGTAGCCAGCCAAGAAGGCGGTGATATTCTTAAACGGGCACCGTTTGTGGATTTGGTTTTTGGTCCTCAAACATTACATCGTCTCCCTGCCATGCTAAACGAACGCCTGGAAACACGAAAACCTGTTGTAGACATCAGTTTCCCTGAAATCGAGAAATTTGACCATTTGCCTGCGCCACGTGCAGAAGGTCCTGTGGCCTTTGTGTCTATCATGGAAGGTTGCAGCAAGTATTGCAGTTATTGCGTGGTTCCTTACACGCGCGGTGAAGAAATCAGCCGGCCTTTTGATGATGTTCTTGCTGAATGCTTCCAATTAGCAAACCAGGGGGTTAGAGAGATTAATTTGTTAGGCCAAAACGTCAATGACTACCGTGGCCCAATGCACAATGGGGACATTGCAGATTTAGCACTACTGATTCAATATTTAAGCGCTATAGAAGGACTTGGTCGAATTCGATTTACAACGTCACATCCTTTAGCGTTTTCAGATAATTTAATCAATGCTTACGCTGAAGTGCCTATATTAGCGAATCACTTGCATTTGCCAGTACAAAGTGGCTCTGATCGAATCCTTGCCCTTATGAAACGCGGCTATACTGCGTTAGAATTTAAATCTAAAATTCGAAAACTTCGAAAAGTTCGACCCGATATTCGCCTGTCTACTGACATTATTGTAGGTTTCCCTGGCGAAACAGATGATGATTTTAAAGACACCATGGATCTCGTTCACGACATTGGCTTTGACATGTCATTTAGCTTTATTTACAGCGCAAGACCCGGAACACCGGCGGCCAATTTAGCTGACGATACACCGATGGAGGTGAAAAAGCAGCGCTTGAAGATTTTACAAGACAGGCTGTTGTTACAATCCTCTCGATACAGCGAGTCAATGATTGGCAGTACGCAACGCGTTCTTGTTACCGGGGCTTCTAAAAAAGATCCTCAACAATTAGCTGGACGAACAGAGTGCAACCGCGTGGTTAATTTCAATGGTAAAGAGGAACTCAAAGGTCAATTCGTTCATATACATATTACGGAAACACAGCCCAATTCGTTACGGGGTCGATTAGTGGACAACCTTGTTGTTCCAGCCTGATATGAATGCAACCTTAATGAAAGAAGGCAGTGTACCTCATGAATATCATGGACAACGGATAGATGTCGTACTTGCCCAGATTTTTCCGGATTTTTCCCGCTCTCAATTAACCACTTGGTTAAAGGAGGGCGCTATAACCGTCGATGAACGCTTGTTTAAACCTAAAGATAAAGTACTAGGCGGAGAACACATTAAACTTGAGGTATCGTTAGCACCCCGGGAAAGCATAAGCCAAGCTGAAAACATTGATCTTTCAATTGTTTTTGAAGATGAACATTTGCTCATCATCAATAAACCTACAGGACTCGTTGTTCATCCAGGTGCCGGAAATCCTACACACACATTGGTGAACGCCCTACTGTTTCATGACCCGTCCCTGCACAATCTTCCTAGAGCAGGGATTGTTCATCGCTTGGATAAAGACACGACGGGCTTATTGATAGTGGCTAAAACATTAACAGCCCACACAAGCCTTACGAGGCAAATGCAAGCACGAGAAATTAGTCGGCATTACCAAGCATTGGTGTATGGGCATCTTATTTCTGGCGGTGTTCTCGATACGTTCTACGGTAGACATCCTCGCAACCGATTAAAAATGGCAGTATGTACCCAAGGCAGACAAGCTATCACGCATTATTCTTGGCGTAAACAATATCAATTTTTTACATTGTTAGATGTAAAATTGATGACAGGCCGCACACATCAAATACGGGTGCACATGGCCCATATCAACCACCCCGTGGTGGGCGACCCGCTTTATGGCGGTCGTGCACGTTTTCCTGCAGGCATCAGTGACGAACTCCGTACCGCCTTACAACAATTTAAACGACAAGCCCTTCA
>Ga0247836_1006862_pt1 | contig 12389 bp, 10 predicted proteins | sample LaCruzMarch2015__4_FD_187116 | JGI IMG/M metagenome (GOLD analysis project Ga0247836, IMG submission 187116) | Freshwater microbial communities from meromictic Lake La Cruz, Castile-La Mancha, Spain - LaCruzMarch2015_14m | ecosystem: Environmental > Aquatic > Freshwater > Lake | place: Spain...
CACGGCCATCTCGGATGACGGTACAATTTTGCTGGAAATTACAGCAGAGGACCTTCGGAGTTTGCTGAAAACGGCTTCGCCAATTTTGACGGCTGTTTTTGAAGCCATGATGCTGCAGCTATACATGCACAATGCTCTGCGTACGAAAGCTTGACATGGTCGATATCTCGGAAGTGACGATGCCCAGAATACAAGACTTGAGTGCTTCATTGCGCAATTTGCGCCGACCTTGGCCAAATCAATGGCCTGGCTTGCCCTTGGTGTTCGATCGTGCATGTCAACAGCTGGGCTTGGGCAATCCCCGTAAGGGCTCGGCCGTACACAGATTGGTGGGCTTTGGTCGGGCTGTGTGTGAACTGGTCGAGCAAGATGGTGTGAAACGCCATGCACAGGGCCAGGAGCCCGCTTATCACAACCGATTGCACACCGCAGACACCTTGGTCTGCATGACCTACTTGCTCAAGGCCTCGGGTGTGCTGAATGTTGCAGGAGCGCGCAAGCCGACAGTGATGGCAATGGCTTTGTGCATCATGGCGGGGCACGATTTTCTACACCCCGGGGGCGCCAAAATGAATCCCGGCGAATTAGAAGCACGCGCTGTTCAGGATTTGCAGCCCCTCATGGCCGCCGCGGGTTTGACCTTGGCAGAGCGGCAAATCGTGAAGCATTGCATCATGGCCACCGCCCCCGCACAGGTCAAGGGCATCCACTTGCAAATTCGCACTCGTCCATATGATCTTCGGCAGACAGATTGCTTGTCCGTTTTGGCGACAGAAGCAGACATCATGGCCAGCACGTTGCCGCAAACTGCATTGAGCTTGACGAAGTCTTTGGCAATCGAATGGGCATCTCAAGAACCCAAGGCAGCCGAAAAGTTGCTGCTGCCTCAAAATCGATTGTTGTTTTTAGAGCATGCGGCGCTTTTTTCAAGTCCGGCTGCATGTCGTTTGGGTTTAAACGCCGTCAAGCTTCGGCAGGTCAAGCGAATTGAACACGAACTGCAAAATGCCGACCGAAGTAGGTAGAGCTGGTTGAAGTCAACGATATCGCGGCTACTTGATCTGGCCGACCACGATCTGACCGGGAGGGGTGCGGCGGAAATCTGGGACTGGTTGATGTCGTAAGTCCGAGGCCCGTGATGCGCAAAACCTGGGCCATCATCGTGCGCATGTGGTTGGATTCCCATCTGCGATCGCCATCAATTTGACCAGTGCTTTCCACGCCAGCCGCTTTGCTCTGCCGGGCATGCAGGCGCGTCACTGAGGCCGCATCCTGAACATCGACTCGGTACACGGACTGGTCGCCTCGGCCGGAAAATCTGCCTGTGTCGCTGCCAAACACGGCCCAGTGGGCCTGACCAAGGTGACCTTACTGGAGAACGCCACCAGCGGCGTGACCTGCAATGCGATATGCCCGGGCTGGGTACTAACGCTCCTGGTGCAAAAACAAGTAGATGCCAAAGCCGCCGCGATAGGCATCAGCAACGAAGACGCCAAGCGCCAGTTGCTGGCCGGAAAAGAGCTTTCCCTGCAATTCACCACCCTCGAAAAACTGGGCGCGTTGGCGCTGTTTTTATGCTCGGTAGCCGCCTACACTGTGCGCGGCGTGGCTTGGATTATGGAGGGTGGATGGGCGGCGCAATAAGCGAAGCCCCAGTCCAGCCTATTCAAGATTTACCATGGCCAGCGGAATCTGCGTCGTTAGCCAGAACTTGTCATTTTTGATGGTGACCTCAATAGGGTAAAAGGCTGCTGGTAGTTGTAGCTGCGCTTGACGGATAGGTTTGGAGGTTTGCAAGCGCGCCTGCACCGGCATGGGGTCCAAATGCAATCTAGACGCTTCAGCGATAGGGAGCAAGATTTCCTGCGCCTTGAGTGTTTGTGCAATTGTTGCATCGTCCGGCCATTGCCAGGCCTGCAGGCGAATGGGGCGGCCACCAGGCAATGTCAAAATACCGCTAGCCGAAAGTAGGCGCTTGGCATTTTGCAGCGCCCTCTCCCAAGCAGGCGGCGGCATATGCGCATAGTTTTGTAAGAACGCAGACAAAGGCGTTGCAGGAGACAGCAGCTGGTGCAGCACTTGAGGCAGGTTCAAGCTGAATTGAAATAGCAGCACGTTGCCGTCGTCACGGGTGATAGTCAGTGCGTTCGGATGCGCTGTACTTTGTCCGAAAGCAAAATTGCCATAGCCCATAAGCCCCAGGCCCGCTCCGGCCGCAAGCAGCATACGCCTGCGCGACAGTAACGCATCGGACTCCTTAGGGCGCAACCGTCCCACCCAAGTATTTGTTGTTATTGAAACTGGAGTTCTGCCTAAAAAAGGGAATAGATACGGTTTTACCGAGATACGCGCCTTTCATCAACACATGCAAGGTGGATTTGTAGCTGGTGTCTGTTGTGTTTTCCGGTTGGTAGTTTTCCACTTTGTGAGCATGGTAGTGGTTGCCGATGCCATCATGCTCATGGGCTCCGAAGCCGTCCAATGGTGTGCCGAATCCGAGCAGAGCGGTATCGCTGCCGCTCCGGTAAGTACCGAATAAGGCAATGCCGTCGTAACCAAAGCCGATCAGGGGCGGGTGGACTTTCCCGACATAATCAGCATCGTTGTACAAACCCAAGGGGAAACCGGGGCGGTAGCCATCTGCATGGCAATGCGGGCCGCCGCCGCCCTGGCCAACGTGGCAGCCACTGGCGGAGAGTTCACCAGCCAAATGCGAGGGCATCAACACATTGTTAAATACCGGGAACATTACCGAGCCGTCGATCAATAACCCGTTATCCGCTTTGTCCGCCCAGGTGTACACGTTCTTGGGCATCGTATAACTGCCGCTGCCCGGCAAGTTGACGTTTCCGCTGACATCTATCCATAGATTGCTGCTAAAGTTATTTTCCGTAACAGTGCTCACCTGACCGTAATTTTTCATGGGTATCGCCGTTATATAGCCTTCCAGGTTGGCATAGCGCGTTACCTTACCAGCGCCATAGGGTTGGGTGCCGTCACCGGGCGGGCGGGGAATATCTATAAGTCCGTTGGGTGAGGACTGGTTCCCGTGGTGTACTACCACCATAAACGGATGGTATTTGCCGGTCGTGCTGTCTTTTTCGTTGGTGAAATAGACGTAAGGCACCATGTTCTGTCCAGGCGTCCCATCGGCGATGCCATCGCTGACCAGTTTGGCCGCCAGCGCTCCGTCGCGAAACGCGGTGTACACCGCAGGCGCATAACGCAGGGTTTCGCTATTGGCTTCCAACGTTGATTTGATGCTGGCCAGCATCGCATCGGCAGCGATCTTGGTGGTGGCGTCAGGACCGGCAACGCTCACCTGACTTTTGTAGGTAGTCGAGAGGTTATTTGCAAAGTTCGTGAGCACCGCAGTGGCGCTGTCTTTGATTTTGAAAGGCGCAGCCGAATTGGTCACAAAATCCACTGCTTTAGGATTCATGAAGCTTGGAATGCCAAGGTCTAGTGGTGAATTGAAAAAATACAGAGGCGTCGCATTGGCGGCACCATCAACCAAACTGAAGGTAGTGCCGGTCAGTTTGACGTAATAGCCCGCCGCTGCAAACGTGTTGTCCAAGTTGTAGCTGGCTGTGCCGGTGCTATTGGCGACGGTCAGGCTGTAAAGGAATCGGTTTTTTGCCTGCAACTTTTTCGTGCTGCTGTCGTACTGAAAAGTGACATAGCCATAGCTTTGCGAGACCTTACCGAAGTTGTTGCGAAACTTCAGCTGGTATGCATCTGCGGAACGCGCATCTACGGAATTATTGGGATGCAGATGGGAGTCCAAACGGAAAAAGCCATCGCTCTGCGCCACCAGTTGCACCAGCTTGGACAAATAATTTTTGTAACTTGAATTGCTTAGGGGGATTTTTTCAGCACTGACGCCGTAGCCCGCCGCGGCAGTGGAAGGGTCAACGATGGTCAGGAAATTTGCATCACTCCCGCCAGTGGATGTATCCGATAGCAGGTAGCGCCCCCTGTTGCTCAAAGCACTGGTGAGCGTAAGCGATCCCGCTGAGTAACTGGTTTGCACCGCGTTTATAAAGGGCGCGGGTGTGGAGTAGCTCACACTGGTTTCCGATTTCGGCGCCGAAGGCTTAACCGTCGCCGATGAAGAAGCTGCGCTATTGCCTGCGCTATTGGTAGCAATGGCTGTGCAGGTGTAGGCGAGGTCGTTGGTCAAACCGGTAACAGTTAATGGACTGGCGATGCCCGAGTTACTGAAGGCAGCCGATGTACCGCTGAAGCAGGACGCTGTGTAGCTGCTGATCGTGGCTCCGCCGTTGGACGAGGGGGCGCTGAAACTCACAGTCGCCGAAGTGTTGCCAGCGCTAGCGGACACGCCTAAAGGTGCGCCTGGCACGGTAACGGTGATGCCACTGGCTGATCCATCGGTACTGCTCGAACCGCCACCGCAGGCGTTGATGAAGAGTACGACTAATGACAACATGATTCTATAAATTTGCCGCAGCATCATAGTTCCAACTTTCATAACTCAGTAAAAAAGTGCTTCACGCGAAACACTTAAACCCGTTGCATGCAAGGGGCTGCGTGGCGTCTTGAATTGCCTGTTTATATTTTACGTGGCGCGCATTGCTGAGGTAAGACTCAGCGCGTACACCCTTACAAAAACACCACAGCTCGGGTCTCCATCGCCTAGCCCTCACCCACAGGGCCCATTTTTTCGACGGTCTTGGCTTTGACGCTCTCACATTCCGGCACTATGCCCAAAATATCTTCAATACTTACGCGCATCGCACCAAAGTGCGGGGCCAGCTTGGGCGATGATGGTGCTGTCCACATTGCCAATCGAATAGCCTTTCTCGCGAATGCGGCGCGCGGCCTCTGCCATCAAGACCGCAGAGTTTGCGTTGATTGGCGTTCGGTGTGTCCGATCAGTTCTGCTCTGGACGCGCTCGGCGACGAATGGCCGCTGTTGATCATTTGCGATTTGATCATTCACGGGACGCGGACCTATTGTCAACTCCTCGATTCGTGAGAGCGCATTTTGACCAATATTCTGGCGTCCAGGCTTGAACTCCTAACGTGTCTAAAGTTGATTGAAAGAACAAGCCCGGAGGACGTTTCTCGTAACAACGCTTACCACCTCACATAAAGTGGTGAAGCACTGCATCCAGTAATGATGACTTTGGGTCAATGGACCGGTACGCACCTTCCCGATTTTCACGCCAGCATGGTTAAGATTTCCTACTGGGCGCTGAGTCCAGCACTTCGTCTACTTCAATTCTGTCAAGCCCCACTGAGCATCCTCGGCCTGAATTGCCCGTGCGCACGTGAGCCCCATTCTCGAAGCTCTAGCATCGCTAGGGATATTCTTGGCGAGAGTGCAAGACCCGCAAAAAATCAATCAAATCGGTGCCGATCTTATACACCTCAAGGTAATTAGGATGCACAACCAGCTAACGGGTGCCAGCCACGCGATCGTGCCGTAACGAATACGGGATGAGCGGCTGACTCTCGTCAGTCCACCGAATTGTTTGCAATCCTAAAGCGCCGACATCCGGCGCGTCATGTAGATCCTTGATCAAACGACTCAAGCCTTCAGTGCGGCCTTGACTTGCTCGATGCGGTCTTGACCCCAGAACATTTCATCGCCTACAAAAAAGCTAGGGGCTCCAAACACGCCGCGCTCCACGGCCTTCATCGTGACGGACTTGAGTTGGTCTTTGGTGGCCTGGTCATTCGCCATGGCCAGCAAGGCCGCCGCGTCAAATCCGGCAGCGGTCAACATCTGCCCGACAGTGGCCGGGTCGTTCAAATTGAGTGAGTCCACCCAAATCGCTTGGTACACCGCATCCATGAAATTCTGCATCCGCGGGTCGTTGTGCATTTGCAAAGCGGTCACCATTCGCATCAGCGTGGTCGTGATGATCGGGAAGTGGGGATTCGTGTTCAAGGGCACGCCATACCCATCGGCAAAGCGCTTGAAGTCCACAAAGACATACCGCCCCTTGGCGGGCACGGTCATGGGCGAGGAATTGCCCGTGGCCTGAAACACCCCACCCAGCAGCATAGGCAGCAAGTTGGCTGAGGCCCCGGTTTCGGTGCACATCTTGGGCAACTGGGTATGGGCCAAGTACGAGGCCAAGCTGCCAAAGTCAAAGTAAAAATCAAAAGTCTTCATGTGTGTCTCCTTCGTTGTCAAAACTTTTCCATGTAGGGGCGCAAATCGAGTTCATGCGTCCAGGCGTCGCGTGGTTGTTGGTGGAGCATCCAGTAGGCGTCGGCGATGTGGTCGGGGTTCAAAATGCCGCCCTCTTCCTTGAGAGCGTAGCGCTGCGGAAATTGTGTGCGGATGAACTCGGTGTCGATCGCGCCATCGATGATGGTGTGCGCCACATGAATGCCCATGGGGCCGAGTTCGCGGGCCATGCTTTGCGCCAAGGAGCGCAAGGCCATTTTGCCGCCAGAAAAGCCCGCAAAATGCGCGCTGCCGCGCAGCGATGCGGACGCGCCCGTGAAGATGATCGTGCCTTTGTGGGCCTTGCCGCTCACAGCCAATTCTTCTCGACTGACCATGCGCTTGGCCACTTCACGACCGGTGAGAAAACCCGCCAAACAAGCCATCTCCCACATTTTGGTGTATCGCCGCGCGGTCTCGGTCAAGATGCTGTTGGGCGAGTTGGCACCGATGTTGAACACCATCACCTCGATCGGACCGATGCTGGCTTCGATGTGTTCGACCAATGCGATCACATCGTCTTCCTTGCGCGCATCGGACCCGAACCCATGGGCCAAACCCCCGTCTTGTCGGATCTGCGCCAACAAGGGCTCTAATTTGTCCAGTGTGCGGCGGGTGGCGCAGACGGTGAAACCCTCGCGCGCGAAACGCCTGGCCACAGCACCCCCCGTGGCATCACCAGCGCCAATGACCAGACAGACTTTGGACATGGGGACTCCTTATTCGACGCGAAAGGTCAAGCCTGCATGGGCTTGCAAGCGATCGATCAGTTTTTGTCCCATGCTGGAAGCTGGGGTCCAGATGCCGCCGGGTGTTTGGGGAGCGTCTTGGAGCAGACAGATGGCCGCTTCGCTGATCATTTTGGAGGTGCTGCCGTAGCCAGGGTCACGGTCGCCTTGCACGCTCACGCGGCAGGTCTGACCGGCAGGGTTGTGGCCGATGAACAAAACGTCGTAAGAGCCGGCATCGCGCTCTGCACGCGAGGGGCCTTCGCCAGGTTGCAATACATCCGCACCGCTCATGCTTTTATCCGCCGCAATCGCCTCGGCCACAGCCTGGCCTTTGTCGCCCGGGCCAGTGATGACCATTTCGTCGTAGACAAAGTCCGCCCCCCAAGCTTGATTGAGCAAAAAGTTGGAGCGGTGCACATTGCGGGTGTTGATGGTCGCCATCACAAAGGGGGCTACCCACACCTCCAGCACCTCATCGACCATGGGTTTGTGCGCGGTCGGCTGCTTGGGGCCGGTAAAGCCCGGTGTTAAGGAGAAAGGATTTTTTAACAAGTCCAGCACACCGGGCTGGCTGGCAGCGGCCGCCATGGTGGCCTTGAAGCTGGCCGCCGTGCCCCCCGAAAAAGTCCCTTTCATCTTGCGCACACGGCCCCGCACGCGCGAGGCGGGCGTGCCAAAACGCTGTTGCATTTCGCCCTGAAGCATCAACACCCCCAGATCAAAGGGAATGGAATCAAAACCGCAGGAGAACACGATTCGCGCCCCGCTGGCCTGCGCAGCGGCATGGTGCGCGTCGATCATCTGGCGCATCCAGGCCGGCTCGCCACACAGGTCCACGTAGTCCACACCGGCCTGCGCGCAGGTTTTGACCAAGCCACTGCCGTACAACTGGTAAGGCCCCACCGTGGTCAAGACCAAGCGGGTGCGGGCCATCAAGGCCTGCAGGCTGGCCGGGTCTTCGCTGTCGATCACCAACAAAGGCGTGTCAGCGGGGGCACCCACTTCGTCACGCACAGCCGCCAGTTTGCTGGCACTGCGCCCGCCCATGGCCCAGCGCAGGCCGGATGGTTGCTTGAGTAAATACTCAATCACCAAACGGCCCGTGAAGCCGGTGGCGCCATGCACCACGATGTCAAATTCTTTCATTCATGCTCTTTCATTCATGCATCAAGCAGGTCATTCCATCCCTGTTTTTTGTGACAATGCCATAACAACAACTTCTCTGTCGCTCAGGATCGGAAATTAATCCTATCACCTCATTTCGTAACGCAAGTCCCCTAAAGCAATTGCTGGGCGGCAGCCGTGACATCCCGGTCAAGGTGAGTGTGGCACCACCGACCAAGATGGCCGAGTCCCACGCAGCCACGGGCATCGTGAACAATTGCGGCCCTTCGCGGCCGTTTTGCATGAAGCGATAAAACCTGATCGAAATTTATTAGCCGATCAGCACATCCACTGTCGAGGCGTTTTTTCTCAAAACAGGCGGTAGCGTTCTTAGCATCACAAGTCTCGCCAGCGCAAGCACGGGAATTCCCTAGTCAACTATTGAGCATGGCCGCTGCATACCAAGGCCATTACTGTAAAAATCATTACAAAATAAAGGAAAATTCATGTCAATTGTTTTGCAAGACTTGCTTGCCAGCGGGGCAAATCCTGCGCCTGCGATTTCAGCGCCAGCGCGTTTACCGTTAAATTTTGGCGCCTTACGTGCGTTGATTGCCACCACCATTGAGCAGCTCAATGCGTTGGGCATTGGCCGCAACGACCGGGTGGCGATCGTGCTGCCCAACGGCCCGGAGATGGCAACCTGTTTCATGGCCTGTGCCAGCAGCGTGACCAGTGCACCCTTGAACCCGACTTACCGCGCCGATGAATTCGAGTTCTATTTGAACGACCTTCATGCCAAAGCGTTGATTGTTGAACAGTCCAGCACCTCACCGGCCCTTGCCGTTGCTGAAAAGCTGGGCGTGCGCATCATTGACTTGGTCGCCGACCCAGAGCAGCCTGCAGGCCACTTCACCCTGACCCCACGCGACGGCAAGCTGGCAGGATCTGCCGCAGCCCACGGCGGTTACGCTTTGGCCGGGGATGTGTCCATGGTGCTCCACACCTCGGGAACCACGTCGCGGCCCAAGATCGTGCCGCTCACGCAAGGCAATTTGGTGGCGTCGGCCACCAACATCCGCAACAGTCTGCAGTTTGTGCCCGAGGATTGCGGCCTCAACGTCATGCCGCTGTTTCACATTCACGGCCTGATCGCCGGCGTGCTTGCGCCCCTGGCGGCAGGTTCGCAAGTCTTTTGCACTCCAGGTTTTAATGCCCTGAAGTTTTTCGCTTGGATGGATGAGGCCCGGCCGACCTGGTATACCGCCGTGCCCACCATGCACCAAGCGATTGTGAGCCGGGGCAAAGGCAATGCCGATGTCATCGCACGCAACCCGTTGCGCTTTTTGCGTTCGTCCTCGTCTTCCATGCCGCCGCAGGTGATTCAGGAGCTTGAAGCGCTGTTCCATGCCCCGCTAATAGAAGCCTACGGCATGACCGAGGCTACGCACCAGATGGCCTGCAACCCGCTGCCCCCGGGTGTGCGCAAACCGGGCATGGTAGGCATTGCCGCTGGTCCCGAGATTGGCATCATGGACACCGAGGGCGGCTTGTTGCCACGAGGTGCCACTGGCGAAATCGTGATCCGTGGCGCCAACGTGACGGCCGGTTACGAGAACAACCCCAAAGCCAATGAAGAGGGCTTCACACATGGGTGGTTCCGCACCGGCGACCAAGGCGTGATGGACGCAGACGGGTACATCAGCATCACTGGGCGTCTGAAGGAAATCATCAACCGCGGTGGTGAAAAAGTCAGCCCTCGCGAGGTGGATGAAATTTTGATGGACCACCCCGCCGTGGCCCAAGTGGTCTGTTTTGGCATGCCGCACCCCAAATTGGGTGAAGAAGTCGCAGCGGTTGTGGTGCTGCGCGAGGGTCAGAGCGCTACCGAGCGTGAACTGCAGGCCTTTGTCAGTTCACGGGCCGCAGATTACAAGGTGCCCAAGAAAATTTTGTTCATGGACGAAATTCCCAAGGGCGCCACCGGCAAGCTTCAGCGCATCGGGCTGGCGGCCAAGCTGGGGCTCGGCGGCTGAAGGATTTGGCCGCCACGATAAGAAATTTTTAATAACCAGGAGACTTGACTATGCAATGGCTTCGATTGATCGGTAGGGTAAAGTTTAGTTTTGTGTTGGTTGCGGCTGGCCTTGGCTGTGCAGCCCATGCTTGGGAGCCCACCAAGCCGGTTGAGTTTGTCGTCCCCGCAGGCACGGGTGGCGGAGCGGACCAGATGGCCAGGTTCATCCAGGGCGTGGTCGCCAAGAACAAACTCAGTCCCCAGCCCATCATTGTGGTGAACAAATCAGGCGGTGCGGGTGCCGAGGGCTTCCTCGACGTCAAGGCCGACAAGGGCAACGCACACAAAATTGTGATCACGCTGTCCAACTTGTTCACCACGCCTTTGGCGACGGGCGTGCCTTTCAATTGGCGCGACCTCACCCCGGTGTCCATGTTGGCGTTGGACCAATTTGTCCTGTGGGTCAACGCAGACGCACCCTACAAGACCACCAAGGACTACCTTGCAGCCGTCAAAGCTCAGCCTGACAAGGCCTTCAAAATGGGCGGTACCGGCTCCAAGCAAGAAGATCAGATCATCACCGTGCTGCTGGAAAAGACGCTGGGCAAGAAGCTCATTTACATCCCGCTCAAGGGGGGTGGCGATGTGGCGGTGCAACTGGTCGGCAAACACATTGATTCCACGGTGAACAACCCCATTGAGGCCGAATCCCACTGGCGCTCTGGCGCACTGCGCCCGCTGTGTGTGTTTGACAAAGAACGCCTGCCCTACAAAGCCAAAATCACGGCCACACAGTCCTGGAGTGATGTGCCTCCATGCGGGGCAGCTGGCTTGCCCGTGGAGTACCTGATGCTGCGCGGCATCTTCATGCCACCCGGCGTATCTGCCGCCCAGACCAAGTATTACGTGGACCTGTTTCAAAAAGTGCGCGCCCTGCCGGAGTGGCAAGAATTCATGCAAAAAGGGGCCTTCAAGCAGACCGCGATGTCAGGCAACGATTACTTCGAATGGCTGGGTCGCAACGAGCAGCTGCACCGCGAGTTGATGAAAGAAGCTGGCTTTATTGCCAAGTAAGGCCTGCAATGAATGAAAACTCCACCAAAACGGACGCAGAATCCGCCAACGACCCCAAGACGCGCGGACCTGAGGTGGTTGTCGCTTTGATGCTGCTGGCCCTGGGCGTGCTGGTGGTGGTCGACAGCTTGCGCGTGGGCATTGGCTGGGCCGATGACGGTCCACGATCGGGCTATTTTCCGTTTTACATCGGCATGGCTTTGTGCGCGTCCAGCGCCGCGATTCTGGGGAGTACCCTGTGGCATTGGCGTTCATTGGACGAGGTTTTCGCCGAGCGCAGCCAGATTGCCACCGTCATGGCCATGCTGATTCCCATGACCATTTACATCGTGACGATGTTGTGGATGGGCATTTACGTCCCCTCCGCTTTGCTGATCGGCTACTTCATGCGACGCCACGGGCACTTCGGCTGGCGCGTGACAGCTTCGGTATCTCTGACGGTGCCAGTCGTATTTTTTCTGGTGTTTGAACGCTGGTTCCTGGTGCCATTGCCCAAGGGTCCACTGGAAAATTTGCTGGGGCTTTAATGGAAGAAATTAATAACCTGATGCAGGGTTTCGCAGTGGCGATGACACTGCCCAACCTGGCCTATATGCTGATTGGCGTCACCTTGGGTGTACTCATTGGTGTGCTGCCCGGCCTGGGGGGAGCCAACGGCATTGCCATCCTGCTGCCGCTGACGTTCACCATGAACCCGACCTCGGCCATCATCATGCTGTCGTGCATCTATTGGGGCGCACTCTTTGGGGGAGCCATCACCTCCATTTTGTTCAACATCCCGGGAGAACCGTGGTCGGTGGCGACCACCTTTGACGGCTACCCCATGGCCCAGCAGGGACGTGCGGCACAGGCGCTGACAGCGGCCTTTACCTCGTCCTTTGTGGGTGCACTTTTCGCGGTAATCTTGATCACCTTCCTGGCCCCTGTGCTGGCCAAGTTTGCCCTCAAGTTCGGTCCGGCCGAATACTTCGCGGTGCAACTCCTGACCTTCTGCAGCTTTGTGGGCATGAGCAAAGAACCCGCAGCCAAGGTCATCGCCGCCATGATGCTGGGTTTTGCGCTGGCAGCGGTGGGCATGGACACCGTCACCGGGCAATTGCGCATGACCTATGGCTATCCCGAACTGCTCAAGGGTTTTGATTTCCTGATTGCGGTGATCGGACTGTTTGGCATCGGAGAGATTTTGTTGACCATGGAAGAGGGCCTGGCCTTCAAAGGCAAAAGTGCCAAACTCAATCTGCGCGTGGTGCTGCAGACTTGG
>Ga0247836_1006866_pt1 | contig 12386 bp, 7 predicted proteins | sample LaCruzMarch2015__4_FD_187116 | JGI IMG/M metagenome (GOLD analysis project Ga0247836, IMG submission 187116) | Freshwater microbial communities from meromictic Lake La Cruz, Castile-La Mancha, Spain - LaCruzMarch2015_14m | ecosystem: Environmental > Aquatic > Freshwater > Lake | place: Spain...
TAAATAGGAACAAAAATTAGAGTAAATAGAAACTTCTCCGAAAATAGAATAAAAGCCTATTAACAATTAAGAAAGTAAAGCTTCTATTTCAGTCGAAGATCAACCTATCATTTCCAAATAATAAAAAGCAAAGTAGGAGCCTACTGTCGTTGAAACTATAATCGATGATACCCCAAACATTAAGATAGAAGAAAACAAGATTGAGCAAGAATTGATAAAGGAAATTCAATAGGAGTCAATTATTGTGCAATAAGCTACTGAAGTCAAAGCCACTAGTACAGAATAAATCAAGAAATAATAGTCTCAAGATATCGGAAGTTTGTAAAATTTGACAGAATAACAGCAAAAGCAAATGCTTCTCGAATAATCTCTACGAGCTCAATTGCATGAAAATAAATAGCTAAATCTTGCAGATCTTGCAAATCTAACGCCTTAACAACAACAAAAAATGTAAGAACGCTTTGCTGAAGAAGCTAGGATAGCTCATGAAAGAGCGATGAAATAAATGACTGAGAGGTAAGCAAAACAGCGCTAATAGATGTAAATACTTTTAAGATAAACACAACTATCCTATTCATAGAAAATAAAAGGCGAATAGAGGCTTAAAAGAATGTAGTTCATGAAAAAGGCTTCATCAGACTTCTAGAGAGATAGCAGTTAAGTAATGTTTTAACTAGATCCCTTTGTTGAGGAAGATTTCCTTTTGACTTTGTTGGTTTAGCAAGAAATCACCTTTTCAGTGTCAATTTTCTCTAATGAGGATGGGGTTTACACACGTAAGTAAAACATCGAGAATGAGAAGCCAATGAAAATTTCAATCTATTAAAATTACAATCGATTAATTTACGAAGATTCTTTTTATTTTACCAATGCTTATACTTTTAAAGGATAGCCACAATCAACTTATACGATTCGCTTCCAGAATAGTGATATTCATCGGTTAGTATCAGCAAAAATATCGAATGTCCTTTCAACAGTAAACTTAAAATCAGCAATAAAAACATAAGACGTTGCTATTCATGCTCAAAAGACAAATTAAATATGGACAAGCCTTAAACACAAATTCAGATAAATCGGGACTTCAGAAACCATTCAGCTCAGCAATAAAAAACAGCTTCGGGAAAGAATTTAGTACTACTTTTACTATAATATCGTTGAGTTGGTCGTATTTTCTGTCGTTGTCTTTGCCCAAATAAAGTTAATTACCCGCTTACTTAATCGAAGCTCAGTTGTTTGATATCCACCTTAGTTTCTTAAATAAATTATTCTATTTAGCAATTAATATCTAATAAGGAAATAATGAAGCGAAATCATGCTTTCATCTGAATTATCGATGCTGTTTAACACTCTATGTAGACTGATGCTGGAGGAATGATGTCAGTCCCATAATGCTGTTCTTTGCCATCTCCATAGAGGATGCATTAATAAGTAACTCCTTCAAATACTACAGGGTTTTATATTGTGGATTTCAGTTTGATTTTTGAAACATGTGATCCAACTCTATCTATTATGGTCTCCTGATTGAATAAGATGATGTCTGAGCTCCTATCAGGTACATAATACCAAGCGCTACTTGTTCTAATTATTCTTGCTGGCACAGTTTATTGACTGTCACAATAAGTTTGCCCACGTACATCCTTAATCTCTCTCATTATAGTACCATTGAAGACAGCTTTGATATTGATGGTATCAAGATTTTTAATCCCTCTACAAACTGTATCAAGAGGAGAACCGTAGAATACTACTCTAATTTGATAATTTTATGTAGTTTTAACATTAAATAGAAGAACCATACTAAGAACGATGAAAAACCAGCCCATAGCTTAATTTGATTATATATAATCCTACATAAAATTCGAATTTCTACGATGTTTAGTGCAACTTTTACTCTAATATTGTTGAGTCAGTCTTATTTTCTTTCGTAATCTTTGCTAAAATACATTTGAACACTTTTACTCAATCGAGGATCTGTTGTTTGATATTTGCATCAGTTTCTTAAATAAATCATACTATTTAACTATAATTGATTCAAAGATAAATGAAAATAATCCATTTAATAACCATTCTTCTACTTTTCTTGCTTTCTGTTTCAAGAAACTATCCTGTATTCAAGCAATGCGATGATCAATGGGGTAATGACAAACTAGGAACATCCTCAAGTACAATATGCCAATCAGGATGTTTGATCAGCTCTATAGCCATGGCACTTACTGGTTGCGGTAAGAAGTATAACCCTAAATCATTGAACTAATGGCTAATAGGTCACGGTGGATATGTTAACCAAGACATATACGTTTGGAATTCTATCGCTAATCTTTCATTTTCTTATGTCGGAAAAATAGGCAATAATCAAATCGAAAAAGAGCTAGCAGTTAATAATATAGTCCTTCTAAATGTTCGAGGAGGATCACATTGGGCTCTTGCTACTGGAGTCTAAGGCACAAGAATATTAGTAAATGATCCTGGTTATAGTGTTACCTCATATGATTTTTCTTAAATCGTGGCGAACAATAACGGTTTATATAGATTTGTTGGAGCCTATACCATTCAAGCGATGATCGTAGACTTAGAGAATCTATTTATGATGGGTAAAAAGAAAATAACCCAAGGAGATAACAATTTGAAAATAGAATGATATTTATACGAAATAGGAATTAATATTAAAACCATTATCTATATACTAATTACAGAAAAATGAGCAGAAAGATCTCCTACAGAAAGTTGTATTGAGAAAAATGAGAAATTATGGGAATCAGTATTGGTTAAAAAAAATTTTCTGCTTAAATCATATTTATGTCGGTTAAATTATTGATTGATTCATCATGAGTAAAGAAATTGAAGTAAAAATAAGTTCAGAAATCATTAAAAGAGTCTTCAATTAAAGGATAAGTTAAAATATCCCAAAGAGAGGCCTCTTATACATTCATGAAATCGTTGTTCAACGGCAAATCAAGCATTAATTGAACATTGCCATTTAAAAATCCATTATTTCTTTCTTCTACAGGTAATTATTCCATAGAAAGGCTTCCACTTTCAAGGTTTTATGAGTAGGAGACAGGCTCATCAGTATGTGAAGAAGGCTTTGCGCTTTCATCATCTTGTTGATAAAAATGGGCAATTATGGCTTCAGGAGTTTGAAAGGCTTTCATCATCTTTTGATGATGGCTGCGACACTGAACTGGTGACCTTGAACCTATGTGCTTGCTTAGCATTCTATTGAGATGATACTTTCTCTTTTGTAAAGTATCTCCATTGACAAGATCAGAATAAACCTTGAGGAAGTCTACATACTTAAGATTCTCTTCAGGGGACCAGTGCAGGCTGTTGTACCTTTTTCCTTTTTTTGGACCATCATCAAGTCCAAATCTACTCTTGCGTGGTTTGTAAAACCAGGGCTTGACAGTCTCCAATGCAGTACCATTGGCCTTCTAATCTATGTTCTCCTAGGTTTAATAGCTAGGAAATGCGCTAATAATCTGCTGACTAGACTCTGAAAAAGGGGCACTCATATTATATTGCTTAATTAAATTATCGCGTCAGACTGACAAACTCATGATAAATACACTCGATCATCGATTTTTCTGAAAAACAATCAATTTGGCAAAAACGAGAATGATATGGCCTGAAAACGATTGAGAAGGTTCATTTAAGCGCGACAAAGCGATATTATAGAATTTAAAATTTTGAACCTTTGAATTATGGCTATGACACAATCTAATAATCAAATAAGTTTTTAATATAAAATCAAAATAAGTCGTTCGATTATTCCACAAAGAATAAAGGGATTCTTATAAACTCAGAGTCCATATCTAAAGGATTTTCAAGAACTCTTATGAATGAATCTTCATGATAATAAGGTTCTTATATTCCTTAAAGATTTGGGGATGGCTGGGATGGAGTTGAAGAATCACTAATGGCTGGCTGGGCCAAGTTATTCGCATTTTAAAAATGCTTAAGAATCCCATCAATAGTTTTGTAGTTTTTGATCATTTTTTGATGATGACTCCTACATTGTTAATGAGATCTTGATCCCACAAACTTGCTCATAATCCTATTCAAATGCCATTTTCTACGGCGCTTCTTCTATCCCTCTAAAATCTCACGAAATTTAAGCAAAAATGCTATATATTTCTAGTTTTCTTCATGATTCCAGTGTGAAGTGGAGAATTGGCGCTTCATAGGGGCTGATTCTTCAAGACTATAGATGACTTTTTTGGGCCTAAACACCCAAGGCTTAAATCTTTTAAGCTAAGTAGTAGAATTTGTGGGGTTTGTGAAAGAATAGGGCTATTGACTACTCTATAAGGAGTTGCTTTCAGTCATTCCGACTCTTTAATAATATTAAAAATATTATTAAAATCCAGAAAATATTATTAAAGGAGGAAATTTTCAAAATTTAAAGATTTCTATGATGATAATAGGCGTTAATTTTTTAGGATTTGAAAACTAGAGCTCAAAAAATCCAATTATCTTGCCTTTTTTTGCTATTTAGTTTACTTTTGAATGCTAAGTTTTTTTAATTTGAATTTTTATGGTACTTTTCTAAGCTATTATTACGAAAGATTCAAAAAATAGGTTAAATTCGTCTTGCTCTCCAGCATATATTGATAATTAAACAAAGCTTTTATGAAACTACCAAAATAAGTAATGTTTCAATCTAAAAAAAAAAATCATCAACTTTTTCTTATCTGTATTTATTGCTTATTTGTAACAAATCGATAAATAAAAACTCCACTATAATCTAATTACAATCAAAAAATCATCGTTGGCAATTAAATTTTGTGATCTAAAAAAAAGAAAACTCATTATTTTAATGATTTTCATTTCTATATTATTGATTATTCTATTCATTTCATTCTACAGAGATCCATCGGTTAACAAACCAAATTCTTTATAACATATTGATATTTTTAATGCAAGAGGGAGGTTAATTCTAATTCCCTGCAAACATCCTCAAAAACCTAATAGAGAAGTACCCCTCAAAGAATTAAGGAATGACTAGAGACGAGAAGCAGCTTGGCGGGATGTATAGATAATTGTCTCGAAAAATGCAGACAAGCGTCATCTCAATCAAATCGATAAAATCATCATCTTCTTTAAAGATAAATACCTTAAATCATTCGATCTAAATCGCAAAATTGCAGGTCTTTAAGTCATGCCTTATCTCGTCAATGGTCTCAAGAACTGTCCTGAAGGGATTGCCAGATTTGCCCAACCAATAGTTGTCAATATTCTCGATTCGCTTAACGATGGATAGCATAAGATTAGGATGACAGCATTGAAAACATTGTATTACATAGCAAAAACGCTAGATGATAAAATTATAGGCATGTTTAACATCATCTTTGAAAAACTTATTGGGAAGATAAATGATCTCGATGAAATTGTGAGAAATGCTGCTAATTTCTTTGATAAATCACTTCAGACTATTCTGACATCTGCTCTTAACTCTCCTTAAGGCAGATAATAGTTCGATTTGGAAGGATTTATGAATATTGTAAAGGCTAAATTGAAATATAAAAATCCTGGGGTGAGATAATTTTTAATTAAATGGATAGTTAGTCTTAATGAGATAATGTCAATCGATTTACTTATATATCTTCCTGATCTCCTATAGGATCTATTATTTATGCTTGGCGACAAAGAGAAAGGTTTAAGGACCTCAGCTTAAGAATGTTTAAGTAATTTTGAAAGAGATATGGTATAAAAATTTGAAGAAGGAAAACTTTAAAACTATTTAAATGAAGACATTATCAATAAAATTGTAAGCATTTTAGTTAGTATGACAAAGGGAAAGTATCAAAGTCTTACAATATTGAGCGCTTTAGGCTGGCTAAAAACCCTTTTTACTTTCTTTAGATCACAAGTCGAAAGTAAAATAAAAGGAAAATTACTCTTCAAGAAAATAATCCTCGAGAGATTTGATGAAATACTTGAGTCTATTTTACTTTTAATGTCCCACGAATAATAATAGGTCAGAAAAGCAAGCATCTCGGCAAATGATTTATTGATGCAAAATATCACTTTGATCCATAGAGAGTTAAAGGTCAATTTTAATAAAGTTATGCCTCTTCTAAAATAAATGCTCGCATAAAAGAAAAGTTCATCTACTTCATAATCAGCATTAAAATGGATGAAATTTCTACTTTAGAATTACAATGATAAAATATTGCCAGAAATTAAAGAAATCATCGAAAAACTTGTTGAGAAATTATGTGATGTTAATGTTAAGAATGTTAATTCTATTATAGAGAATACTTCAGTCCGATAATAATACTTCGAATTACTTATTGAGAAAATGCTTCTTCTTTTACTTCATAGAAATCCAAACGATCTTTAATACCGTCCCTAACAAATCTTAAAAAAATTTAGCTAAATTCAAGAAGGCGATAAATTTTGCCGATCAATTTGCTCACAAATAGTAAAAAGCATCAATGATAAAAGATTTACATACGAAATAGTTCACTACCTAAGCATTCTATTGATAAATGAAAAGACAATGATGAAGATGAGAAGAAAACTACAAGATCGAAATGATCCAGATTATCATTAAAATTTTATGGTACTTTTCCAGGCTTTTAAATGCAACCCTGCTGCTTTAGTCGCTCTTTGCTTATTATCGAGGCAATATAGGTTGGCATATGAGGTTATACTTAGCTTTGCAAATGATTTTTAAATAAGTCAAAAAGTCATGATGGGATTTTGTAAACTTGCTAGCTTATTATAAGCACCTGGTTTCCTTCGTATATATACTTTAATTCAGCTCTAAGACTACAGTTACTATAACGACGATAAGCTTTTTTACTTTAATCTCTTTCTGCTCTGCTGATGATTTTGCCCCAAGGAAAAGTTTTTAATATGCTTAAGAATAGACTTGAAGTCGCAAAATTACTAAATCAACCAACCTAGCCTCTGCGTCCTCATGATGATTAGGTCAATATAGAGCAATGCTTGATTTAATATCGATAGAGTCAACTCACCTTTCCCCGCTCTTGATATCTGTATACTTTATATTATAACGTCGTTAACATGACTACATCAATAAATAAATCTTCTAACAATAGTGTTGTTCGACAAGTTCTAAAGTAAATTATAGGAAATCCTCCTTCCTCATCCAGAAAACCAATCGATTTTGAACAAATAAAGCTTACTTAAGCAGTCACCTATCTATAGAAAAAGATATAGAGGCAGCAATCAGAAATAAAAATATTGTCATAACAGCTAAGCAAAGAAATATAGTCAAAAGAACAGCTACTTAGTCTACTGAATGATGAAAAATAGAAAAATATAAAACTAAACCATCATCTAAATAACTCGAATAAATCTGCATCTTAAGCTAAGAGAAGACTATCCAAATTCTAAACCCTATAGCTGAGATAGCAAAAAGTAATTGATGATTATTAGTTTAAACTAGCTAAATGCCGATAAATTATTCGAAGGAAAGATGAACAGATTCACAAAATAAATTCCAAAGTTTAATCTCTGGAAGGAGATTGCCCAAAAATGCAATAAATATAAAAATAGCTTAAATAATTAAGAGATAAGGTGATCACAATGCATAAGAAATAGGAATATTTCCTAGAATAAATTGAAAATCTTAAAGATTAAATTGATCAAAAACAAGACGAACTCAAACAAAAATAAGAAGAGGTTCTATTTTGTCAAGAGCACTTGAGAAGGGTAAGAGAGGAGTTCAGTTAAAGTGAGCAATAACATGAAAAAGAGCAATAAGAATTTCTTAAACTTCAATTAGAAATGAAGTAGCTGTTATAAAAGCAAAATGTGGAAATCAAAATTTTGAAAGAACAACCAAATTAGCCAAATATTTCATAAAAATGTACTAAATGTTTAAAACAACTTGATTAAAGTTAAATTTGTACTTTCTATCCTTAAAAGCCTCAATGGTAATTGAAAATTTTCAAAAGATAATTAAAAACAACTCTCTCTAATCATATTAAAGATAAAAACCTCAAAAAACATTTATAATAAGATATCTTAAGCATATTCTAAGCCTTATAGTAAAGTTTCAATGCAATTTTAACTCAAGTATTAAATGGTTTATAATGATGTTCATAAGCCTCTATATAAATCTTACTATTAAATTAAGATAAATTGAACAATGAAATTAACTTATCAACGTTTGCTCTAAATTTATTAAAAATTACTAGTTTAATTTTTTCTAAATCTTCTCCGATCTGCCTTAATCTCAAAGCGGTGTATGAAAAAACCTTTGTTTCTTAGACTTTTTTGTCAAGTATCTCGGCAAATACTACTTGGAAGGCCATCGCAATCCCTGTTTGTTCTAGATATTTCTTGAATTTTTCGGCCTGACGCTTCTTCTTTGTTGCCTCATCTATTGTCTACTTTAATATATGTTTACATCATCAGCTTATTCCTCAGATTATTATTTCACAGGCTATGGTTTTACTGGTTATTATCTTTTCTCTTCTTTTGCAGGCTCTGTCTTTTTAGGCTCCTATTTTTTTGAATCTTTCTTTTCATCTTTCTTTGGTTATTACTTCTTCGCATCTTTTTTTGGACTTTCTTATTTTTTTGCATTTTTAGGATCTTACTTTTTTGGTTCTTCTTTCTTGGGTTATTATTTTTTTGCTGCTTTTGGATCTTCCTTTTTAGGCTCTTCTTTTTTAGCGTTTTTAGGATCCTCTTTTTTAGGTTCAGGAGATTTTTTCGGATCTGGCGATTTCTTTGGGTCTTACTTTTTTGGTTCTTCCTTCTTTGGTTCCTATTTCTTAGGTTATTATTTTTTCGCAGGTGCTGGTGCTGGAGCTGCTTTAGGGGGCATTATCAGTTTTATTTTAATTATAGCAAAGATTAATTGTTATTAAATTCTAGAAATGTATACCTCATCAGCATACTTAATAGAGCAATTTCAAAGAATGCCTAGAATCTATCAACGATATAGTATCAGTTTGTCTTTTATACTTTTTTGACTTCTTTTCCTCCTATAAGAGTCCAAAAGCTTCTTTAAATTCTTGGATCAATATCATTTAAGTTTACTCTCCATCTTGGTCCCATCGTAGATTTTATATAAGCATCTGTAAAATATTTTCCCTTAAGAGATGGTGGCCTTTTGTCAACTAAGCTTACCATTACTGCTTTCCAATTTTATAACAGTTGCTCATCAGTAAAGCTCAATTTACCAATAAGAGCATGAATGTTCTTGCCAATATCGACTCTATATGAAACCTGTCCCATTTTAGCTAATTTTAATGCATTAGCCAGTTATTAATAAACAACTAATGTTCCAAATTTAGCACTAGGCATAAGTCCTTTAGGACCCAATAGCTTACCATATGCTTTTAATTTTGGTAAATGGGCAGGTGTAGTAAACAGCTTCTCAAAATTTAATTCCATTTTTTCGAGCTACATAACATTAAATATACTTCTTTGGAGTTTGTATCTTTGATAAATGTATCGATTTACAAGCCTAGCTTAATCATTTCAGAATATTCTTCTTAATTGCACAAAAGAGCAATTTTAGTAGATTTACCTAAACCTGCAGGTAAATTTGCAGTTCCTCTCACAACCTGTTCACCATTTTTGGGATTTACATTTAACCTTATGCATATCTCTACTGATTCAGAGATTGTGCTAAAAGTGTGAAGGCGTAAAAGATTCAAAGCTTGTGCGGGATTATATTCGATATTTTTTTATTGTTCAGTAAGCAATTATGGCCTGGGCTTCTGCCTGTTTTGGAATCTTCTCGGAACTGGTCCTCTTATTGTGCTGAAGGCAAAGAGGATTGATGATTTACTATAATTTCTTAATGCAGACACCAACATCATAAATAATATAGTGATAGCAAATCAAATATTAACTATCAAATTGAAGAGTTCAAATTTTGTCGAATTAAGCTCAGAAAATGGTTAAATACGATGGGTGATCGGAATTATAATTTAATTCGGATTATAATGAAGGTAATTGGGAAAATTTCGACTTCTGCAAGCTTCACAACAATTAATCAAAGTATTAGATTCCAATTTTCACTACTAAAAAAGCAAACTCAACAAGAGTTGATCAACAATCCACTCATTACATTCGGAAAAGTTTTGAATCCAATGAAGCCAATGTATTATCATAGATAGATCATTAATAGATAAAATTTTAAGTATCTCAGCATGTATATTAATTTTCTTTTACCAAGATATAGCTTTATGGGGGTTAATAGAAAGACTAATTATCATCTTTATCTTAAAACTTTAGAATTATCTTTAAATGATCTTAGAAGAGCAAGGTAAACGCCCATTTTATATCCTTAAATCAATAAAGATGAATAGGATGTCAATAAATCCAAGAATGAGAAAAATAAGAAATAAAAATCAGACGAAAATCTATTGTAGTAAAAATAATAAAAGATAAAATTCTAGCCATTATGGTTCGGTTTAGCTATGATACTTTTATTTGGGTTAATTTAGATCAATAAAGATGAATTTGTCATTAGCAAGTAATAAAGAGATGGTTAATAATTAGATTTGTAAAAGAGAGTAAATTTTCTTTTTGAAGATTTGAGATAAGTACATGTTATAAAAATTGAGAGTAATATACCAGACTATCAGTTGAGATTTACTTATGATAACGACAAAATTAAAAATTATCGTTATACAGGCAATTTGAATAATTTTTTAAGTTTGCTTGAGCATCATCAAACTAGTAAGCTATAAAAAGTGAAGATATTTTATTAGCATAAAAAATATACAATATTGCAGAGTTTTTATGATGTTATTAAACTTACATTTCCTTTTATAGGAATGGCTATTAGCTATTATATATTCAGAAAACTTTCCCCAGATTCTCTACTCTCTAAATTATCCCCAAAAAAAAGTTTTAAAATAGAAGGCACAAGAGACATAAAGGTTAAATTTACAGATGTTGCAGGAATGTAGCAAGCTAAAAGATAAATCACCGAATTCGTTGATTTTTTAAAACATGGAGAAAAGTACAAAGAGATGGGAGCTAAAATTCCAAAGGGAGCTCTTTTGACTGGTCCTCCTGGAACAGGTAAAACAATGTTAGCAAAAGCTTGCGCTGGAGAAGCTGGAGTTACCTTCTTCTATATTTCTGGATCTGAATTCGTCTAAATGTTTGTTGGTCTAGGTGCTTCGAAGGTGAGATAATTGTTTTCTTTGGCAAGAATGTAGGCACCATCCATTATCTTTATAGATTAAATAGATGCCATTGGAAAAAAAAGATAAAATTCTCGTAATTAATAAAAAGACTCTACATTGAACCAACTTTTAGTCTAAATGGATGGTTTTTCCAGTCATGAAACTGTTATTGTATTAGCAGCTACAAACAGAAAAGATACTCTCGACTCAGCTTTAACAAGACCAGGCCGATTTGATAGGATGGTTGAGGTAACACTCCCTGACTTGAAAGCCAGATAAGAAATTTATAAAGTTCATCTTAAGAATTTGAAAATAGATCCAACGAGAAAACTGTAAGATGTTGCGAAGAGACTATCATAGCTATCACCTGGATTTAGCGGAGCAGATATTGCTAACCTATGTAACTAAGCTGCAATCATTGCCACAAGAAAGAAAAAAACCTATATATAAGAAAAAGATTTTGAGGATGCTTCTTAAAGAATTACTGCGGGATATGAAAAAAAAGATCTATTAAATCCAAAGACTAAAAAGAGAGTAGCTTATCATGAAGCAGGACATGCTATATGCGGATGGTTTTTAAAAGGAGGAGATCCTTTAGTAAAACTGACAATAATTCCTCGTTCAAAAGGAGCATTAGGCTATGCCCAGTATCTCCCTAAAAGCTCATATATAAAAACCAAAGAAGAGCTGATTGATCAGATAGCAATTATGATGGGAGGCTTTACAAGTGAAGAATTCTTTATGGGTTCATGCAGTTCTGGAGCTTCTGATGATCTTCAAAAAGTTTACTCAGTGGCAAGAAGAATGGTTGCTTCATATGGTATGGGAAGAGAAATCTATAATGTCACACTTGATGAGGAATCATTCGTGAGAAAATAATCCCAGTTTCTTTCCAAAAAAATGGATGAATAAATGATGCTAATCGTCGATGAGGCAAAAGTACGAGCAAAGGATATAATTAAAAAAAATGAGAAGACCTTGAAAAAATTAGCTTAGATGCTCATTCAAAAATAAACTATCAATAGCGAAGATATAAAAAGTATTTTAGGATAAAGACCTGCATTCAATTGATTCTGAATACTATAAATTTATATAACATTTTGAATAATATGTAAAAACAGGAAAATCATTGGGATCCGCGATTTTATTACATATAGATTCTATCCTTATAGATTTTTCATCATTAAATCGAAAACAAAACAATATAAGCAGAATTCATTCTTGGTAGCAAACATTCATCAACATAGTTTAATGATAAAT
>Ga0247836_1006867_pt1 | contig 12385 bp, 7 predicted proteins | sample LaCruzMarch2015__4_FD_187116 | JGI IMG/M metagenome (GOLD analysis project Ga0247836, IMG submission 187116) | Freshwater microbial communities from meromictic Lake La Cruz, Castile-La Mancha, Spain - LaCruzMarch2015_14m | ecosystem: Environmental > Aquatic > Freshwater > Lake | place: Spain...
TTCGTTATTGAAGAAAAATGAAGCTAAATCAACTAAAGCTTTATGAATAGTTCCACTTTTTATGAGAGGTTAGAAATCTTTGAATTGTTTTTCTTAAAGATAGCAAATATTATTGAAAAGCCTAACACTTTACAGAATTTTAGACTTTTATAGCTTTGGAAGTTTATATTAAGTTTCAATGTATTTATGTGGATAAGTAAAATCGATTGTATGATTCCATTCTTTAAAAGCCCTCTCAGCGACTCCAAAGAACTCTGACAGTGAAGAGTTTCCATTTAAGGTTGTAAGCATTACAATAATCTACTATCTTCCAAATAATGAGTAATCTAGGTTATATAAAATACGATGATAGAGTCCATTCAAAGATCCATTAATATCTTCCATTGTTTTTACTCTTAAAAGAGAAATCAACTATGAATGTTTTTGAAGCAAGTCATGCTTGAAATGAGTTCTTAAAAGAACAATATCATCTTTTTCAAATTTAGGTGAGTGTTTAAGACATAATTATATTGCTTGATGCTTCTTTGGATGAAGGTTCAATAATTTTTAGAATATTTCGAAGAATTATTGAAAATAGCATAAACGGCATCCCCAAAGCTAAAGTATTGAGGTCAAAACATTTTCAATGTAAGATGAATATGTTGCTTAGATTCCTTCTGCTTATAATTTACCCATAATTTCTTTCCAGTAACGTAGAAAAATCAGGATGAACAGATCGTAATTGCTTGATTGTTTTGCTTTTACTCCCAAGGCTTAAAGTTCTTTGAATGAGTCAGAAAACTCTGCTCTAAAAGGAACTTTCAGGTAAAAACACAACACATCAAAAGTATTTTCAAGAAGATATAATTAATAATTCAACACTGCCAACTCTTTCAAAGTTTTTCTATCGGAATTATCCACGCAAGTTTTTAATAGCTTTTCCTAAATTTTTCCATAAAGTTCAACGACTCTTACTTTATCCTAAAACTTTTTTCGGATAAGGTTAGCTCCTTTACGAAGATAGCTATACAGAAGGAAAATTTGATCCTGAATCAACTTCGCTTGTGCTTCCTGCAAAAACTGTTGATAGGTAGTATAGTCAGCTCCATTACGTGCCTATTTTCCTTGCCCACGAAGGACTAATTGTTTATCGACATTTCGAATAATTGAGTCTCCAAGCTCAAGAATTGCTTGAATTGGTTATAGTTCGATATCGAATGCATTGAGACGAAGGTTGAAGATCTCGAATCGCGAGACTTTAAATAGGAAGATGAGTGGATTTTACAAAAGACGAAGAAAGGTTTGACGAAGCTTATCTGTACTTGCTATCTACTGGTTTATCAAAAATTCAGTGAGGTCACTTACGATGTTTTGGAATTTTATTTACAAGGCACTCCTCTATTCATAGAACATCTTGCTTGGATCGACAGCACCTTTCTCGGCAAAGAGTTTTTCCAATTTCCTCAATTTTTCTTCACTCTCTATCTCATAGACCTCTAACGAAAGCTCGAGATCTTCAATGCTGATTTCTTGCTATTCCTATTCTGCCATTGCTAATTTAAATAAGATTTGAATGGGAGCGGGGGAATAATAGATGATCATTGGGCAGTCCTCAAGCTATCGTTGAGCTTAGTAGCAATAGCGCTGGTCCAGAAGGTATTTCCTTAAACAGGGCGCCATTCTACACTCACCTCACCCTTTGAGGTTCTGTGGAGGTGTCCGATAAGCTCTAGCTATTCGATATCTTCATTATCGATTTCGAAACTGAGCTTTGCCTCAAGAATGTGGGATTCTTCCTTGTAAGCGATATTGAAATTTTTTGGGGCAACTTCACTCACGAAATCCGACATGAAAGTTTCTTTCGAGAGGAAGAATTCTCTAAGCTGACTTTGAAGCCATGCAACAATGAATGCTGGGCTTTCTTTTAGATAGGCAAGTCCTTTTACTTCATAAACTGGGAGTTCTTCAGCTTTGATTCTATATCTTCTGAAGTTCCTTGTGCAATAATCTTCAATAGAGATTCCTTCAGTTTATTCCTAATCGTATTCGCCTCTTGATCCACCACACTCTTCATCTTACATGCCTTAATAAACACAAATATACATTTTTCAGATAGCTTCTGTCTCAACTCGGCAAGTTTTTTGCGGTTAGGGTCATTTTGTGCAAGCTTGTTTGACTTCTCAGTCATGTAGGCAATCAAATCATTGAGCATGATATCGTCTCCTGTAACCCATTCATCTCTCTCGATATCATCGATTTAAGGTCTGCGATCAACTTCAGCACTCAAAAGAGAGTTAATCAATCTTTTGAAGGAATCAGGGAAGTGGTTTGGTTGTTTATTTTTCTCATGAAGTGCCCAAAATTTAGGGAAGTTTTTAGTTTTAATGAGTTGATAAATGCGATCGTTTGCTTTGGTGCTTAAGAAGGGAGGAGTTCCGTTGAACATAATGAATAATACAACTCCAGCTGCGAAGAGATCAGAAGCCAAACCAGTGTAATTTCCGGCTTCCATCTCTGGGGGCTTGTAGCCTTCAGTTCCAACTCTTGAAGTAAGCTTATAGTTTCCCATATTTCCTTTTGCATCTCTTGCAAGACCAAAGTCTGATACTTTCAGAGTAAAGTTTTTATCAAAGAGGATGTTCTCAGGTTTGAGATCTCTATGTGCAACGTTGACACTGACAAGGTATTTGATAGCAGTGATGAGTTGTTTGAAGTAAGCTCTGCAGACTTCTGCAGAGAATCTACCTGTCTTTGATAAGAAATCGAAGAGTTCTCCTCCTTCAGCAAGTTCCAAGACAATAATGGGTCTTTTTTCCTCTGGCCTGTTATTAACTTTCACCTTTGCCTCACTTCTTTGATCGGTTAAGTTGATGAGATGAGGATGGCTTAATTTACTCAAAAAATCTGCCTCAATCTTAAAGGCAGCCTACTTATTTGCACCAGGAAGGTAGACCTTAAGCGCATAGAGATCATTACCCTTGCTGGCAAGATAGACACTAAGTAGAATCATACTTACTTGGCCTGACCTCCTTCTCCAAGAAGGTAGTGAATGGCGTATTCATCAGCGTACTGCTCGGCTTCCATCAATAAAATGATAATAGTAATGTTCAACTCATTCAAATTTAAGATTAATTCTTGTATAAAAGCTCTCGTACTATATTAAACACAATGAAGATAAATTTCTTTTATATGCAGCTATCTTAAATGATTTGATCAAATACGACATAGAATACAAAGTATTCTACATGTATTCTTCTTTATAATTGTTTCGCTTGTAAGCTTTTGTGTGAAAATAGTAAAACGTTTTAAAAAATTTATCTATCCTCTGTTCTACAAAAGCAATTTACAAGCAAATTCGCGCTAAAGAGATATAAAAATTTAATAAAAAAATATTTTATGAGATGAATATAAATATCTCAGCCAAGAAGGATAATAAGTAATCCTATTCCAGCTAATATCGCCAAAATAATGATTACAATTAGGCAAGTATATTTCTTACGTGCCTTCTTTTGATGAACTTGAGCCTAGTCAATATTATCATTTGCATCATTGACATTTTTATTTACCTTCATAAGTTAGTCAGTAATAATGTCCAAATTTTGGCCTTGCTCTTATACCATTACTCCCATATCGTTCATTATATCATTGATTCTGTTAGTCGATTGCTCTACTTCATCGATCATTTTATTTTTTTACAGCAATATCTTTCTCTACAATTAGTAGTCAATTTAGATATGCTCCTGTTCTTCAGTCAGCATTGATTAATCTCTTTTATTAGTCTTTTGCCCACCCTAAAAAGCATTCATATTTGCTCTACCCTCTAATAAAAGTCGATCGTCAGATTAATCATCTTGATTATTATTTCTCCCTGCTGATCTGCGCATAAAAGAGCTGAATGTAGAAGGTGATACCGATTGATTAAATCCTTGAGAATTATTTTGTTTCTTTAGATTTGCTTTTGAGCATCAAATTTGACTTGCTTCAGTTTGTTCCTCGCCTCAGGGTCTTTAAATTTCGTTTACATTTGAGACATGAGTGTTTTAAGCTATCCAATTTCTTTCTGAATAAGATACAATTGACCTAAAGATACTCTTTTTGTTCATGTATTTCTTCATTGAGGCTATCATCGATTTCACTCCCGATCTGCTTTTGAAGCATATCATTCTTTGTTTTGATTCTTTGGATCTTGACCAAACAGTCTTCGTGCATTTGATCAAATGCATTATTTTTCTTTCCCAAAAGACCTCTGCGCAAATCTTATGACATGAACTAATAATCTACTATTAACAACCAAATATGTACCTATCAAAACAAAAAAATACCAGCAGTAAATGAATAAATCCAAAAAATTACTCCTTCAAGGAAAGCCTAAAGACAAAAAATGAGCCCTTTAACTTCATTGAGACATATGATTTTAGATATTAATGATGATTTATATATGACTCTTTGACTTATCATAGTATGCCTGATATGAGATCACTCTTTCATTTCAAGTTCGAGGTCCATCCCCTAAAAAGTTCTAGTGAAATTGAAATTGCAATCATAGTCAAGCTATCTCTAATTAGCGATCCCAACAACTATTCCGCTTTCCAATTCAAGCTCTTTTTCACTTTGTACTCTCTTAGGCCAGCCGAGATCAAGAAAATCATCTATGTTTATTTCTGACTCTTCCTTCATCTCCCCTTTCTACGAATGAGCTGCCGTTCTCTAAAGATGAAGCTACTCTATTTCCCGTATCTATAAATGCCTGATTGACTCAGGGTTGAGTGTCATCTTTCTGAGTTTTTTCATACGTGAGCGAGGGTTGTCCTTATCAATTACGCTGATGGATGATTTGCGAGAACGTGAGGCCTTGCTGCTACGTGCATTATGAATAATATTGAAGGGATCCATCCCCTACTCCAAAGGCACCTATACTTACATCAATAAAATTATAAACCCGCCTTCTTTGATGTTTTAACACTCTCTGCATGATCCTTAAGCAGCCTGGAGCAGCTTATTATCAAGATCTAATCAAAATTTTTCATAAAAATTTATGCTTGATGCTCAAAATAATCTTTACTGTGGATAAAAAAGTAATTTTTTAAAACTGGAGTTTATGAAAATAGTATCTATACATTTTATCAAATTGCTTTTGATTTTGATTTTGATAGCTAATTTTCCCTTTGATTTTTGTATCAAACAATTAGAATCAAATCTTCTATTAAAAAATTATAATAAGCTTATGTATTTACCGAAAAAACTGCTGCTACTTCTCACCTTAATCATTTAGATCACGATAGCTTTCTAAATAAAAATATTTTCTTTCGATATTTTAATCAGAGACAACGAGCTGACCGACTAGCTCGATTTAAAAGAAAACAAATCTTTCATTCATATCAATACCCTCTTTCCTTACGATATATATTAAAAAACATCACGAGGTACTCTCATTCCTGAAAGCAAGAATTATTATTTCACCAAAATATAGTACTCACAGTTCTCCAAGAGTTTTTAGTTGCAACATCATTCTATCGGCAATGCAAGTTAATATTAAATCATGTATAGAAGATTGCCTGAGGTGATTTTATTTGAAGCTGGATCAAGTTAATATATGTAGTTTATCAAAAAAGATCCCAGTTTGGGAAACACTAATTTTATCATCAAAAATAGCACATATGAAAATTACAAAAAAAAGTAAAGTGAGTACTCTCTCAATTTATTTTCTTTAAGGATCGATAAATATTTAGAAAAATGCTCAAGGATAGCTCAAAAGTAGTTAAAAAGTAAATTAAATGAACAATCTTTATTAAATTTCTTAAATCTCTCAAAGTATACAGAAGAAAGGATAAAAACAAATTCATCCGAAAGAAATGAAATCGTTCTTGTTAATTTTTTTGATAAGGATCTCTATTATTAACGAATAGTAGTTGGATAAATAATTAACTAACTATTGATAGTTAACATAACATAGTCAACATTATGGGATATCAAATATGATGGATTTGGATTTCGCTTTTTCTCTGCTAAAATACTCACGAATATTGTTTAAAATCCTCATAATAATACAGAAGAACAAATAGTCTAATTATCAATTATTGGTTCAGATAAAACCAAGAGTACAAGAGTCCAAAAAATAAAATAACCAATTTAGTACCTAAAACTTAAAGAGATTGCTAAACTCTAACTTTGTTTATAGGGTTAAACTATCCATCTTCTATTGGGAGATAAAAATAGCTTCTATCTTATTGATGTAAGTACATCACTTTGGAATCTTGATGCACATAAAAGTAACGTAAATTTTGAATTACTTTTTGATGATTAATGTAGGCTATTATACATATATTAAAAACAGATAAAATATGTTAATTTAGCATCAAAATCACAATTTGAGAGACATTCCCTTAATGATACAAATAATATTAAAAATAATAAAGATACATAAACTAACAGTTTAAGATTATAAGATGATACTACTAATCCAAATTCTTCCCTTCCTATTGATACTATAGATAAAGAAAAAAGTCGGAAAATTCTACCAAAGAGTAATTACCCAATAACAAGAGAAATAGTAAAATTATAGCTAAAAGGAATCATCACATCTATTCATAAACTGCATAGTTTTACAGTAATTTGCCAAAACTATAATATTAAATCTTAATAGTGCTTCCTATATAAAAAGAATCTTAATTTTCCTTATTTGATAACATTTATACTGTAATAGGGAGAAAAATTTAGATGGTCATAATTTCTTAAAATTTAAGAGGATAAAATCATTCATTTAATATCCTATAGAATAAAAAAAACTAATTAACATTAAAATATTCAGATTTATTTCGAATCAATGTTAAAAAATGATAGAAATCAAACGTATTCCTAAATTTTTGGATTTATTTTCCCCTTTGAAGATTACTTGAACAAATCTATCAGTCGTGAACATGAAATGGATAAAATGGTCTTCACTCATCTCCAAACTTTAAAGCTTTAAAAAAATTACCATATTCCTTCAATCCCTAATAATTTCTATGAATTTTCCCTTCTTCTATCTAAGGATCAATAAACGTGCTATAATTTCTCACAAAATTAGTCTTAATAAGTAATTACCATGCAACCTTAAAACAATTGGACCATCTGCCCAATAAAACAAATCACAAAAGGATTAAGCCAAATCAATATATAGAGCAATAATTCCTAATATAAGATGCTTATATGTTAGATTTCTTTAGATAATTATAGCGACTCAAATTACATATGTTTTTCATATATCGGGCAATAGAATCCAAAAAACAAGCATCTTATCAATAGTAACAGAATGATTAAATTTTACATGCTTAGACTTGAGTCATAGAAGAAATTTCCAATCCTATCTTTTACTGATATCGATAAACAACAGATAATATTCGCATCTAATGTATTCTTTATGTTGATGCTTATTCTATCAATATCTTTCTTATTACTTGTGCTATTTGTTGTATTAAAGCCTATTGCTATTGCAGTATTAATATATTATGGATGGAGGCAAGATTTTTCTGCACCTACTTATCCCCTTACATGGATACAGCTAAAGATTAAAATTAAAAGGTTGGTTGAAATGAGATTCTTGAAGTATGTTTCTCATGATCCTGTTATTGAAACATAAGATAATCATTGCTGTTTTTGTTTGGAAAATTTACAGAAAGGTAATAAAATTGCTCAGCTTTACTGTAGACATGAATTTCATAAGGAGTGCTTTGATGAGTGGGTAAAAAATGAGCCAAATCTAAGATGCCCGACCTGTAGGAGATAGTTTACTCGGCAAAATCTCAACTAATTTCAAAGTAGTCAGGAGTTACTCCCTGCTTGATATTCCTATTTTAAAATTTAAAAATTTATAAGGTTCAAAGATCATTCTATCATGCTATTAGCTCATTAAACTACTTCCTTAACTTATCAAGTTAATCGGTTTATCTTTCATAAAATAAACCAAAGTCAAGAGACTCTTTTAGATAACGGAAAGGTCTTATGGTGATCAGTAACTTAGAGAAAAGCTATCTATCCTTCATTTTTTTCTAAATATTTTTAAGTTCATTGATAATCATCTTTATAAGAACTTGATAAGACTATTAATTATAGGTATTTTCTTTTGCAGAGAGATAGTAATCATTGAAAATTTTGATAAAGTCAGGGTATTTGGTCTTGTTTTGTTGATTTTTCAAACCAACTTCAACTCGACTACGAACTTATTTATAATATGATTCCAAATGTTTTAAGTCAGAGTCTATTAACTTTGTTATTCGTTGAAATGGAATCGATATTTGATAAGCTTACCATATTTATGCAGAAAACGCTTTTGAAGGAGGCTTCTTTGATTGAAGTTATTCCTTTATATCAGAGTGTATCTTTATTTGATGGAATAACAGGATAAAGAGACCAACGTGAAAATGTAATTAAGGAAGAGTTTAGGATGCATTGGTAAAGAAATTATTGCATTGAACATTTAAGAAAACAGACACATTACGTTTATATCTCATAGCTTCATCGATTTCCTAAATTTTAAGATATACATTGATTTGTTCGTCCTGCTCTTTGAGCTATATGTTAAAATCGTTTTCTTTCATATTTTCCAAATTTTTGTTTTTCTGAGGAGATTGATTAGATTCTGGAATAACTGTCGTCTTGGTAATAACTTTATTTTTACTCATATAGCTTTGATTGCTGGCAAAAGATTGAACAAGGCTATCTTAACTGACAACTTATTTATCTTTACCACCATTGAGATATTCATGAGCGATCAGCTAGGGTATTGAGATTCTTTTATCTTCATCTATTTGAAGCATTTGTCTCAATAGATTCTTTAATTATTATGAGCGAGGAATATTCTAAGGGAAAACGAGGGGTTGTGTCCGAATATTTTCAAGTAATTCTTTAGGATTAGAAGCTGTATATGGAGTTTTTCCATATAAAATTTCAAATATTGTGACTCCTAAAGACCAAACATCGCATTTTGAGCTAAACTTTTCTCTTGCAAGTATTTGAGGGGCCATATAGAGTGGAGAACCTAAAAAGGTTAAAAAAAGTGGTTATTTTAGATCATCAACTACCCTTGCAAATCCAAAATCTGAAATTTTAATAACACCATTATGAATAAGAAAATTTGCTGGTTTGATATCTCTGTGAATGATATTGTTAACATGAACGACTCGAAGACCTTAACAAATCTGGGATAAAATACTCCGAGTTTCTACTTCAGATAACCTTCCTCCTTTTATCTTAACATAGCTTTTTAGGTCTTGCTGGCAGTACTCAAGGAAAAAATAAAGGTGTTTAGCAGTCTTCGCTGGCTTATAGAATTTTACTATGTTTGGGCTTTTTAATTTGAGAAGAATTTCGATCTATCTTCTGACTACTTATTCATTTCTAATTGTTTCGAGTGGGATAGTTTTGACTGCAAGTAATTAATTTTTGTTGTCTTTCACGTAGCCTCTGTAAACAGTACCAAAACAGCCTTTTCCAAGCTCTATTGGCGTTATGACATAACCTTGAACGATCTTACAAGACATACTATATATTATTATACAAACTTGAAAAAATTGGCAAAAAAAGATATTAAGATTTGACAATATCAAACGTAAATAAAATCATATTGCAAATAAGATATCAATTATTTGCAAAATAAAATTTACCTTTCGAAAAATGAAGAGCTACAAACTCATTGGGAAAAATAGAAAAAATAACCTCTTAACTATAATAATTAGTTTCCACCATACATATACTAATCATCTTTTATAAAAAGTAACAGTATAAACAAACAAATGGATTTTGTAGAAGTTTCAAGATTTTTTGCTGGGCCTGATAAAAGATTTTCTCGATTTGCCACTTTATTATTTGCGTTTATTCCTAAGAGTGCCTTCTAATTTATTAATGGTATCATTTTTCTTCTTTAAGTTCTAGAGAGACTCATTAATCATTGTTAATTGCTTTTACAACTCCTTCTTTTTTTTAACTAAAGTTTTGAATGATTCTTGTTTTTTTAGATTTACGTTTCCTTTATGTACCATTTATTAATGTTCACGGCCTGTAAGCTATTTTTTTCTCCATTGATTTGTTATTTTATCACTACTATTTAAGCCTTCTTAATTCCGACAGTCCCCTAATATTTTATTTTATCTGGTGTATTTTGGAGTTAGTGATCTATCAACATGTGATTTCAATGATTTTTGAAGTTATCTTGGGGAAACTGATGTTTTAGTATTCCAATTTTTTTTCGAGAATTTTGATGTTTTCGCTCGTTATTGAGTAGATATTTTGTTATTATTAGATTTGCTCAGTTTAGAAGGTTACTTTTTAACAGCCAAATTTTATATAGATTACCGATTGATTTAAAGAAAATATTCTTGCCTTTTAGATCGATGGGAGTTGGCTTAATTTAGAAGGAAAGGATGATTTTCTTTATCTTCCGAAGGAGTCTGATGAATTGTCCGAAGAAAATAATTTTGGATAAAGAGTTTTTAGCAATCTCGCTCATCCATAAAGGTGAATAGACGACTTTAGCATTATTCCTTTACTTTTTCAAAGCGATGAATCACATTCTTTTTTTAGATTTCCTAAGATAGATCAATTGAATAATATTTCTCAGCACCATTTTGACTCTATTCTCCCTCGACGACTTTGATTGTTGCCTGTATGCTATCTAAAGTGGAGAAATTTCCTTAGGCAGAGGTAATTTTTCCACTTAAATTGGCGATCCCGTCGCCTTCCATTTTAACGAGCTATATTTAAATTGAACCTAATTAAGCACAATATTCATCCTCATTATTTTATCAATAAAAACCTCCTTTTTTTCAGCTGAATTCAATCTCAATGTTTGTTAGAGTTAATAATATTAAATGATAACTGAAAATATAAATGCGATCGATAAAGGAAGACAAACCCAAACTTATCTTCGAATCATAAAATAGAATCAAAATGCATTAGTTATGTCAGATGGATCAACGAAAATGATAATGAAGATCTATGAGCTTAGCGATCCGCATAATGAATATATTTTATCGAAAAGATTTCAGCTTAAGCATGAGCACCTAATCAAGATCCATAAGGTATAATACAGCTCGATTGAAGCACAATCAAGAAGCTGTGGTATCTTATTCTAAAAATATGCTCATACCCTAAAGCAAAGTCTACAAGAAAATGTTCGATTTTCTCACTAAGAAGTAATATCGACATTTTCTCCTATAAAAGAAGTAGTCGATTATCTTATCCATCATAATTATGATCCTGGATAACTCTCCTTAGATTCATTATGCTGTGATGAAGATTATTAAATAAAATTTATTGATCATTTTCTTACAATAGAACAACTTTCATTCCCCTAACGAGAGGATTTTGCAAACAAAACTTATAGGAATTTAGCGAATATCATTTATTAGCTATTGTTTCCAACAAAAAAGAATATTATAATTTGGAAAGAAAGGCTTTAATATGCAGAAGAAAAATTAAAAAATTGTCAATTTGTATTTTTACAATAACTAACTCGAAAATTTCTTCCAAATATTTTATAAATAAAATATAAGCCTATTCGTAAAAGAGAAAAGATGCATCGAACTACGAAAATCCGGGCCGAAAGACCAATTAAAATTTAAGCCGAGTCAAAAAAAATCAATTAATCTATCCAGCTAGGCTGCCAATCGGGAAAAGAAAATGTTATAATCCAATGATTTATATCAGGCTCATTTTTTCACAAATTCTTACAACTATTTTTTCGGACTTTGCCTTCTTTTTGGAGAAACTACTATTTCTTTTCTTAAAAATTATCCTAACACTCCGAGATTTCCTGTATCTTGGAATCTATTATAAAGTGAATTCTATCCCAAACCGATTATATTGATTCTCTAGTTTTTCCTTGGCAGTTATTCCTATATTTTGTCCTCGATAAGGGGTACTATTTGCTTCTTTTTCTAGAATTATTTTAGTAAATCATATTTAAGTATTTATTTATTAGTCTATCTACTAACTTTACTATGATCAGATCCACTCTGGTGATCTTTACTATTTGTTCTATTTTCGATAGAATCAGAAACAACTGATTTTTTTTATTATAAATCCTTCAATTTTCTTAAACGCTCTTATTATTTTCTCTTCTATAATTTGGATAACTTTAGATCACTAAGATTTATTGTGTCTTCATCTTTGGAAATTTAGAAATCTCGACGAGAAAAAGAATCTGAAAGATCGACAATTACAGATGATTTCTCTTTTTACGATTTTTATATTTCAGAGTTAGAGCCTTTTGGTGATAATAGCTTACTCAAATGAAAAGACTCTTTTCCTGATTTAGCATATGATTTATTATTAAGATATGACCTATTGAAATAAGATTTATTTTGAGGATGAATTTTGATTTATTAATCCTCAATTTCATTATTGCAAGCAGCACCATCACCAAAATAAT
>Ga0247836_1006870_pt1 | contig 12383 bp, 10 predicted proteins | sample LaCruzMarch2015__4_FD_187116 | JGI IMG/M metagenome (GOLD analysis project Ga0247836, IMG submission 187116) | Freshwater microbial communities from meromictic Lake La Cruz, Castile-La Mancha, Spain - LaCruzMarch2015_14m | ecosystem: Environmental > Aquatic > Freshwater > Lake | place: Spain...
AGGAATTCCTGCTGTGACCAAGTATGATATCGTTTGGCATACCTCGTCATCTGCGCCTTCCACTTTTATCGCTTCTGCGCCAGCTTGTAAGAGCTGTTTAACGTTTTGGAGTATTGTATCGATGGAGCCACGGTGGGCTAGAAACGGTAGATCGCTGATTAAAAAATGTTTGGAGAGTCCACGGGCAACCGCGGCCGTGTGCAAAACCATCATCTCCATGGTGGCCATGATGGTACTATTGTGACCATGAACAGCCATAGCGACAGAATCACCAACCAGTACGCAGTCAATGTTGGATTCTGCAATCGTACAAGCGGAGGGGTAATCGTAACAGGTCAGCATGCTGATTTTGGTTTGCTGTTCTTTTTTACGCTTGAAATCGTGGATTCTCATTGAAGCGTCTCCCAAAAAGAGAGTGAACTTAAGGTGTGTAAGGGTGAATCAGGTACCTGTCTCATGGATCAAGTCCTCCAAAATTAAATATAATATGGTCTATAAGTGTCACCGCTCAGTTGAGTCGGTGCAGTGCATAAAGATAGATACATGGGCATTAAAAGCCCGAGCACACGTATCTAATGTTTAAGCACAAATGACTTTTTACTCGCCGACGTACCGTGCTTTATGCACGGTATCCATGCGATCTCGCATCAAGATCGTACTGGATTCCGCGCATAAAGCGCGGAACGTAGGCATTTAATCAATGTGTTTTTAGATGCGTTTGTCCTGCATTAGGGTCTGTTGGCAATTTAGTTTTAAATATCCTAAAGCACCTACACGCACCGCGGACAAGCCGCGGTGCGTGTAGGTGCGTGTAGAGTAAATTGTCAACAGACCCTAATCACCCATCATGTTCAGGCTCTGACGCAGGTGCCAATGATAATTGACAAATATTAAAATGCAAGTGCTCTCGTCTCTGTTGACAATTCACTTTTAAAGTTCCTAAGGTACCTAGGTCCTGTAGAGTAAATTGCCAACAGACCCCAGCATCAGTATCCTGGTGCGTTTTCTCCGAGTATAATTTCTTAACTTTTCATTGAATGATCAAAATAATGCTTATCACGGAAAAATTATCGATTCCAGGCGATCATGCCCTTCTATTATCCGGGCAAGTCGGCCAACTAGAGGCCCAATTGATGGTGCCTGTAGACCCGCAACATAACCATGTCGCTATTCTTGGTCACCCGCATTCATTGCAAGGGGGGACCATGAACAACAAGGTGGTGACTACCTTGGCGCGTGCGTTTAAAGAACTGGGCATTGCAAGTCTGCGGTTTAATTTTCGCGGAGTAGGGGCGTCTCAGGGTACGTATGATGAAGGGATAGGAGAAAGCGAAGACATGTTGCTTTTAGCGCGCCTTTGTCAAGAACACCTGCCAGATACAGAGCTCATCTTTGCAGGGTTCTCGTTTGGCTCTTATGTGGCGTATCGAGCCGCCGCTCAGGTTTCTCATGCCTTATTGATTACCGTGGCACCACCTGTACATCATTATGATTATAAAGAATTTTCCAAAGATCCAACGCCTTGGGTTGTCATCCAAGGAGAGGCCGATGAAGTTGTGCCATTCCCTGTGGTGTTGGATTTTGTAGAGCGTTTTTCGCCACCACTTCCCCTTTTACGGTTTCCTGAAACTGGGCATTTTTTCCATGGAAAATTAATAGACCTCAAATCACAGCTTATGGACGTTATCCGTCAATACGTGGAGCTAGCATGACGTTGATTGCTCAATACGAGGACGCAGTCCTTCGTGCAGATATTCAAAATGACCCATTGCAACGTGAGGTGATTTTACATTTACAGCGGGTGGCTGATGATTTGGCGGCGAGTCGTCCACGGTGGTGTTCGTGGCGACGTAAATCGTCGGTAAAAGGCTTGTATTTGTATGGACCTGTAGGGGTTGGTAAAACCTATTTGGTCGACTTATTTTATGACTATGTGGATGAGCCCCGTAAATCTCGGTTTCATTTTCATCATTTTATGCAACAAGTTGATGCACAATTACGGCGTTTACAAGGGCAAAAAGACCCCTTAAGGCGAATTGCGGCGGAACTTGCAAAAACCACGCGGCTGCTTTGTTTTGATGAGTTTTTAGTTCATGACGTGGCCGATGCAATGATTCTTGCCGAGTTATTGCAAGCGATTCTAGCGCATGGTGTGGTTTTGGTCGCTACGTCAAACACACCTCCGGATGATCTCTATTTAAATGGCGTGCAACGTGACCGATTTTTACCCGCCATTCAGTTGATTAAGCAACACTGTCAGGTCTGGGCGTTGACCGAGAACCATGATTATCGAACAGGACGCCTACCTTTACAGGAGGCCTACCTTTATCCATTGAATAACGCTACCGAAGAGGCTTTAACCCAGCAGTTCTCTGAAATTGCCCGGGGCGAGGTGTTCGATAAAAGCGATATTAGCGTCCAACATCGATTCATACCAACGGTAAAGTGCAGTGAACATGTGGTGTGGTTTTGTTTTGATGTCATTTGCAATTTACCGCGCAGTCAATTGGATTACTTGGAAATTGCGGCCCGTTTTGAGTCAGTATTCGTCAGTGGCATTCCTAAGCTCACAAACAATGAAATGACCCGGGTCATATTACTGATTCATTTTGTGGATGTCATGTATGACCAAGGCATTCGCTTGGTGGTGTCAGCTGCCGTGCCTTTACTTGAACTTTACCAACAAGGAGCCATGCTGAAGGAATTTAAGCGGACCTTAAGTCGACTGGAGGAAATGCAGTCTGAAGACTATTTAATACGCCATCATCGTCGGCAGCTTCAGTCATTGTCTCAAGAAAATTCAACATTATGACGAGCATTCGAGCAGATTTTTTGCTGAAATATCTGAACATTTAACTCTCGCTAATGCGCATAAAATAACAGAAGTTACGAGGGTGTGCGCATCAATGGGCATTTCTTCGCTAAGTTGAGAATGATTATCGATATCATTTGTGTTATACTGGGCCTTTATTCTTAGCGTTTCATTAATCAATGATAAATATCACAGACGTGGTCCAAGGCGATAAGTTACGTTTGGTTGATTTTGGCCAAACGGATATTTTGTATCGGCGCAAGCTTTTATCCTTAGGGGTAACGCGTGGTGTGGAGCTTTGTGTGGTTCGTGTTGCACCGTTAGGTTGCCCTGTCCAAATGGAGGTGCGAGGCACGTTCATCACGTTGCGTAAAGAAGAGGCCCGCTTTTTGCAGTGGGAGCCTGTATGACCCATATCCTGTTGGTGGGAAATCCTAATTGTGGAAAAACAACGTTATTTAATGCGCTAACGGGCGATAATCAGCGCGTGGGCAATTGGCCTGGGGTTACGGTTGAGAAAAAAACCGGTTTAATCACTTTGGGCTCTCAAACCATTAGTATTACAGACTTGCCGGGGGTGTATTCCCTAAACTCCTCTGAGCAAGGTGCGCCAGTGGATGAACAAATAACGGCCCTCGCTGTTGCGCATGGCAATCCAGATATACTTATCAATGTAATAGACGCGTGCCATTTAGAACGGCACTTGTACTTGACCAGCCAGTTATTGGAGTTGGGCACGCCTTTAATTGTTGTGCTTAATATGATGGATATTGCAGCCCTTCGCGGTATTAACATCGATATAGCCGCATTATCAGCGGAGCTTGGCTGTCCTGTTGTGGCATTACAAGCCCATCGTCAAGTGGGGTTTTCAGATTTAGAGCAAGCCCTTTTAGATAAACCTTCGGCTTCGGTGCCGCTCTATTTATCATTATCTACCTCGGTTAGTGACGTATTGAGCACCATAGAAAAGCAGCTTGGCTCTCTTGGTGATAACCCACTGTTTATGCCCTATTTTTCTCGCCGTGTTTTGGAGGGGGATACATTATTATTAGCCGAGCATAAAGGGGCGGCTGCATTGCTGGACACGTCCTCTTTGGTTGATATGGACGTATGGATGGCGGATGCCCGCTATCAAGCGGTTCATAACATCGCTGAAAAAGTACAAAAAAAGCAAACGGATGCAAGTGAGCATTTAACAGCCAAGCTAGATCGCATTGTGTTGCATCGATTTTGGGCTTTGCCTATTTTTTTTGCAATGATGTATTTGATGTTCTTCTTCTCCATTAGTATCGGGGGAGCTTTTCAGGATTTCTTTGACATCAGTACGGACGCTCTATTTGTAAAGGGGAGTGCGTGGTTGTTGCAGCAGATGTCGACGCCGGCTTGGTTGATTGCAATTCTCTCTAATGGTGTGGGTAAAGGGTTAAACACTACCTTAACGTTTATCCCGGTGATTGCGTCCATGTTTTTCTTTTTATCTTTATTAGAAGCCTCCGGCTATATGGCAAGAGCTGCCTTTGTGGTGGACAAGGCCATGCGTGTCTTAGGCTTGCCTGGCAAGTCGTTTGTGCCGATGATTGTGGGGTTTGGTTGCAATGTTCCCGCCATCATGGCGGCGCGCACATTGGATTCTGAGCAAGACAGGTTATTGACGGTTTTAATGAGCCCTTTTATGTCTTGTAGTGCGCGTTTGGCCATTTATGCGGTTTTTGTGGCGGCTTTTTTTCCTGTGGGTGGGCAAAATATTGTCTTCTCGCTTTATATCATAGGGATTTTGATGGCAGTACTGACGGGTTTTTTATTAAGAAAAACCTTGTTACGTGGCCAGGCATCGCCGCTTATTCTTGAGTTACCGGCGTACCACCGGCCCTCTTTGCGGCGTTTGTTTAAAGACACGTCATTACGATTACGTTTTTTTATCTGGCGTGCAGGAAAATTGATTGTTCCGGTATGTGTGATTTTAGGTGGGTTAAATGCATTAACCATTGGGGGTGGCGTCAGTGCGGGTGATGCGAGTAGTGCGTCGGTTCTATCCTTTCTTGCTCAGTGGATAACCCCACTTTTTGCGCCCATGGGGATTCACCAAGATAACTGGCCTGCGACCGTTGGGTTGTTGTCGGGAATGTTGGCCAAGGAAGTGGTGGTGGGTTCATTGAACACGCTTTATGCCGAGATGGGGCACGTGATTCAAGCAACCACGACAAGCTTTGATTTGTTGAGCTTGATTCATCAGGCACTATCCTCGATTTTGCATAACCTTGTTCACTTGTTTCAAGGCGTCATGAGTCCTTTTGTGGGTGTGGCTGAGCCGCAAATGTCTTCGTCGGTCTATGGTGTAATGTACCAGCGTTTTGATGGCCAGGTGGGTGCTTATGCTTATCTCCTCTTTATCCTTCTTTATATTCCTTGCGTATCGACCATGGCTGCAATAAAACAAGAGGCGAGTCGGACATTGATGTGGTTTTCCATTGCTTGGTCATTGTTGGTGGCTTATGCAATAGCAGTAGTGTTTTATCAGCTCGGAACGATGAACTCTCATGTGGGGCAATCGTTAGGCTGGGTGGTGGGAATCACGCTTATCACTACAATGGCGGTGGCTTTCCTTCGAAGGTTCATGCATACCTCTGGAGGGCGTCATGCTGCTCAACATTCGTGATTTCATCCAGCGAGAGCACGTGGTCAGCACACAACAGTTAACACGAGAATTTCACATTGATGAAGAAGCCTTACAGCCCATGTTAAACCTATGGGTAAACAAGGGGGTTATTCGTCAATGCCAGAAACAAACGACATGTAAAAGTAGCTGCCTGGGCTGTAACACCAGCGCGCCTGTATTTTACGAGTTTTGCACGTCATCAAAACGTTTTCCCGCCTAGCCCAAAATAGATGTTCGGTGTTCTTAATAAGTCCTGCGCCTTTAGTTCTTCTATAAGGCTTATAGTGTTGTTTATCTCAGTACTATAATCCAAGGTTAGAATTCCTGAAGTTGTAGAGATATGTTGTGCTAAACAAAACCTAGGGTTATCAACCAAATCCCCGTCGAGGTTAAATGTTCTATCTAGGGATGATTTTTCTTTGGTAGATATTGCCGGGGAAGTGATTTTTAATTCTTGTGCAGGGTCGATAGCATGTCTATGTATCCGGATAGCTCCAATAATGTTTAGAGGGGATACATGGTGAGCAATCGCTTCATAAGCATATAAGGGCCAACCAGCATAAGCTGCTAGAGGTTCGTCTTTTTCGGCATGGGGTTTAAAAAAAGTAACAATATTGGCGGTTTGGGTTACCTGTAGACTGTGTAAATCAATGACCATATTTGTGGCTTGTCTCGGCATTTTGCCTGCAGAGACAAGCTTAATATCACCCCTTTTAGAGACATAATAAGCTTTGATAGCCTCAGGAAGTGCCAGAATATAGACATAAGTAAAATCTTTAGCTTTGGCAAGTGGAAAAATAGGGGCACTTTCAAACTTGGTGGTAAGACAAATCGCGGCTTCCAAATTTGCATCAATAGATTTATTATTCATTCCCAGGGTGTTTTGGTACCCATCAAGATTAAGGGCTTCAACCCACCAATTATCCCCATGATCTTCCCAGGGGTTAAAGCCTTCAGAAAAGATGACGTCAGGTGGCCGCGTGTCTGAACGAAAATATAATGGCATGATATCAACTCCTATCCAGTCATCTGTATTATAGTCTCTTCGATTAACAGTTTAAAATTTTCATGGATAAAATAAGGGATAAAGATAATCGTGCTTCAGAAAAGAATTTGGGCTAAGATTGTTGTTAGCGTAATTCCTTGAGTGAAGTGTGATGGTGGGTAAAGCGGGCAATCCTGAGGAAAGTTTTGAACAACTGATGAATGAGAAGCGTCAACATATATTGACAGAAGATCCAGTCTTATTGGTCGAGAAAGTCTATCAACTATGGTGGCATTGGGCTGATTTTCATTTGTTTATTATTAGTCCTACCATTGATATCGTCTTTCCACCCCTTCTCCTTCCAGCTGAAACCTTGCCAAATGGTGAAAAAGAATTTGTATACCCTATTCATGATCATGGGTACAAGCTTTCTACCTCAAAAGGGGAGGAGATGTATTCGGCAGGAATGTCGATGTGTAAGCTTTTTTTTACCATTGAAAAAATGATTTATATTTTGGTTGAGCGTTTAAAGTCGGGTGGCGTTGGTACCGATGTGGAAGTGCAAGTCGCTTTTGGCGGCCACGAATTGGCCCAACGTAAAGCCTTTGAAGTCATTATCAATTTAGGTTACAACGTCGTGGTCACTAATTTTGATCCAGGCCCTTGGGGGGATCATTACTTACGTGTGGTGCAGGGCCTGGCGGCTAAGGGATACGGTTACCCCTCCGAAGCCCCTCGAGATAGCTTTCGTCATCCTCGAAGCGCGTCACCGTCGGCTAAACGGTAGTTAAATTTTTTGTCCAAATCCTGAAAAATCAACCCCACAGATATGTCTTTGGTTTATTGATATGTTGTGATAATTTCAAAATAACAGGCTCTTGTATTGATCTCTTTAAAGCATTTAAATCTGGCACAGAGATTTTTTAACTGAATGCGATTGTGGGAAGAACCTTTAATAAAGTCCTTAAGAACAGCGCATGCCGATAGCTCGCAAAAATACAGTCCACATTAGTTTCTTGTTGATTAAATTATTGCTCTCATGGTAATATAATGACCCAAATCACATCATTATGAAGATCCTATGCCGCCTAGTTTAGATAGAATTTCAGTTAGGGCTGAAATGGCATTGAAAGAGCCATTTTATGGTAAAACCATCACTGGATTTGTTCGTTCTGATGCATGGAAGACCGTAATGCATGGCGTGACATTGCGCACTAAAGAAGATAAAGCTCAATTTAGAAACATCGACGAATTAAAACTTAAGCCCTATCGTGTCAGATTAAATCTATGCACAAACAGGCTTGAAATTCATGATGCACGAAATAAACATCAAAGTCTGCATCGAGTTGAAAAAGAGCGCCGAGCAAAAAATGGGTTAACCCCACTCCCACCCCATCAATCGTTTACCTACTACGACCCTGAAGATAGAAATTTTGTACCGCACTATTTTTATCCAAGCAGCGGTGGTCAACAAAATGAAATAATTGGAATACGTGCCAGTCAAGAAGGCGCTTATATCAATCGGCTTCTTTTCAAGGATAGTGGTACTTACAATGTATTTTATGGGTTTTCAACAGAGTCTAACGCCGCCGATTATTTAAGAAAAATAAAAAGAAACGACGATTGGGCTTATAGCTTAAGTGATTTGAAAGCAAAATCTAACCAATCTTTATACAATGAAGCAATGGTCCGTATTAATTGGCATTGTGATGGAACATCGCAACTTGTTCTTTATCCAACAGGTGGCCGTTCTGGCCTGTCTTTTGATTTGGCAGGGCGATATGCCGCCATGCTCCATCGATATGACTTAGAAAGCCATTTACGTAATAATAGATTAGTCTATCAAAAAGAGCCTTTTTATTGGAAAGAAGACTATTACGTTCCTATTTCTTTTTGGGGGAATAAGTCGCCTGATCAGTGGGAATTTTGGGGTGCTGCGGATGCTTTAAAAGTACTTCAAACAGGCAACCGACTTCACTGGGTGTCTCTAAAGCCCTCCTTGTACACGTTAGAAGAGCAAGAAAATGATTTAAAGAAACAAGCAACTAACCTTCGTGAATCAATATTAAAAGCGGCCCTTTATTTCATGCAAGGAAAAGATTTCCCAATCAACGTAGTGAATGAGTTTAATCATCATTTAAATACAGCAAGACCTGCGGCCATAAGTGAAGGGTTTAAATTCTTAGATTGGATTACAAAAAAACACGGTGAGTTTATTCAGAGCCTATTTTGCCTTACTGCTCATCAAGATAACTGGCGTAAAATGAACGACTATATTCGGTCTAGCCACCACGAATTATATTCAACTTTATTTTTACATGAAACAATGCGTCATTTAACTGAAAAAGAGCAAAATTCACTGCTTACAATCGATGTGATGCCCCAAAACGCATCAATGCTCGAAATTGCACTAAACAATAGAAATATAGAGGTAGCTAATAAACTACTACAGTGTATTAATCATGAACTCAGACGCTCTCAAAACATGAGCAACAAACACTGTTTTAATCAAGCAAAAAATATGATTCTCCAAATACGATCAGATCGATTCATCGATCTATTTTTAAACACAATAAAAAACTGTCCTAGCGCTATTGATCCGTTATTAGAGTCTACTAAAGTATTTTCTCCAGAGACACAATCTAGAATATTGAAAAGCGCTTATCTGTTTGCAATACAATCAAAATCACCGGCAATTGAACCGTTAATCAGCACTATTTTTAAATTAGAAAATGCGAGCATGAAGGCTATCACTAAAAAAACACGGCCTATACACGCATTAAAAAAAATGGGTCCTAATCACAATCATGATGACGCTGAAAAATTTATAGCTGCTGAACTTTCATTGCTCTTAATCGAACTGAAAGACCTGGTCGACAAATATCAAACAGCATCGAAAAAGGCTCCGCGTGATAAAACGTTACAGCTCGTTGGTTCAGAAACAAAAAAACTACATGATGCGTTAGCTGAATCAGTTGAGCGATACAAATTGTCAAAAGAAGACAACAAAATTGGGCGACTTATTTCTGATTTTTCTTTTATCAGTAAAAACAGGCACCCTTCAATTAAAAAATACCCCGATCTTCAAGAATATATTATTAAGTTACTCGCAATGCTAACGATTGTTTACGCGGTCTATTTACTGGTCAAAGCGCCCAAACGGTATAAAGAAAATAAAAGTCTATTTTTTCAATCGCCAACGGAGAAAAAATTAGATGAATTCATGAACCTCTCACAGTCTATTGCTCCGGCGTAGGAAAAATAGGCGCCTTCACGGTATGAAAAAAAAACAAACCCAGCTCTAAACGAGAGCACCCCTTTGCCTCATTACAGTTTCCTGCCATGGGCTCCACAAAGCAATCAAACGATCTCGCCCCCAAGCTCTCAGGGTAAACGCATCTAAGCACCCATTAAAAAATCAGAGCGCCAACGTTCCGCGCTTTATGCACGGTAAGTAGGCGATGTTGGGATATTCTGTGCTCAAAAATTAGCTGTGTTTGCTCAGGCGAGGCTCTTCCTAAACTTTGCCTGGAAAAGAGAGAATGGTATACTTCCAGTGTTGTGAGTCGAACCTAGTATTAATGTTTAATTAGCAGTCTTTTTGTAAATATTTTGTGGCATTTTGTGCGGGCATGCTACTTTATTGGCGTCATTTTTCAAATGAGGAAGAAATGTACAATGAATCATAAAAGGCCAGTCAATCTTGATTTAGGTAGTTTAAAGTATCCTCCTATGGCGATTGTGTCCATTTTGCATAGGATTTCAGGGCTTGTCCTGTTTTTATTTTTACCCTTAATGCTTTATTTTCTTCATTTGTCATTGCCTTCCGCGGCATCCTTTGATGCGCTGCAGCAAATGCTAACCCAGCCTTTTTATAAATGGGTGCTTTGGGCATTTACCACCGCGTTAGTTTATCACGTGATTGCCGGGATTCGTCACATGATAATGGATTTAGGGATTGGTGAAGGGCTTGTCGCTGGTCGACGAAGTGCGCTTATTGTCATTGTGCTTGCGGTGATAGCAACAATTTTTCTAGGAGTTTGGATATGGTAACCGATGTTACAAGCTTGACAGGCAATGGTCTGAAGGATTGGTTGATCCAGCGTGTTACTGCACTTTATTTTGCTGTGTACTCTTTATTTTTGTTAGGCTTCGTTCTGCTACACCCGCAGTTAAATTACAGCGAGTGGCACGGCTTGTTCCATGAGACGTGGTTTCAAATAGCCAGTATTGTTGCCTTGTTAACCCTATCCCTGCATGCATGGATAGGCGTTTGGACGGTAAGCACGGATTATATTAAATGCACTGCAATTAGGTTACCTCTGCAATTACTCGTGGCTCTCTTACTGTTAGGGCAATTTCTTTGGGGCTTAATGATAGTTTGGGGACAATAACAATGGCATTTCCACGTAATAAATTTGATGCAGTGATCATTGGTGCGGGTGGCGCTGGTATGCGCGCGGCCCTGCAAATGGCAAATTCTGGTTTGAAGGTTGCTTTATTGTCAAAAGTTTTTCCTACGCGTTCACACACCGTGTCAGCGCAAGGCGGAATTACGACAGCGCTTGGCAATGCGCATGAAGATGACTGGCGTTGGCACATGTATGACACTGTGAAAGGTGCTGATTATATTGGGGATCAAGACTGTATTGAATATTTATGTAAAACCGGTCCTGAGGTGGTCTATGAGCTTGAGCACATGGGCTTACCCTTTTCACGCATGGACAATGGCAAGATTTACCAGCGCCAATTTGGTGGGCAGTCTCGTAATTTTGGTGGTGAGCAGGCCGCACGTACCTGTGCCGCAGCTGACCGTACAGGTCATGCCTTATTACATACGTTGTATCAGCAGAATTTAAAAGCTAAAACCCATGTTTTTAGCGAGTGGTTCGCCTTGGATTTTGTTAAAGATGCCCAAAATCGTATTGCGGGTGTAACGGCGATGTGTATTGAAACAGGCGAGATTGTCTTTTTCCAATCCCGTGTTTGCATCATAGCAACAGGTGGCGCCGGGCGTATTTACCAATCCACGACCAATGCGTATATCAACACAGGCGATGGGTTTGGCATGGCGTTACGTGCAGGCATTCCTCTACAAGACATGGAAATGTGGCAGTTTCACCCGACAGGAATTGCTGGGGCAGGAACATTAGTGACCGAGGGATGTCGAGGTGAAGGTGCTTATCTTATCAATAAAGACGGTGAGCGATTCATGGAGCGCTATGCGCCTCATGTTAAAGACTTGGCCTCTCGAGATGTGGTTGCTCGGGCCATTGCTTTAGAGCTTCGCGCTGGCAAAGGGTTTGATCCTAAGGGAATTGATCATGTTAAATTAAAGCTCGATCATCTAGGCGCAGATTTGATCAAGTCCCGGTTACCTGGCATTCGTGAACTTTCCATGAAATTTGCAGGTGTCGATCCCATTGTTGAGCCTATTCCAGTTGTACCCACTTGCCACTATGCAATGGGAGGCATCCCAACGAACATTCATAGTCAAGTGCTCACGAAAAGCCATGGTGAAGATAAGGTGGTTGAAGGGCTTTATGCTGTGGGTGAGTGTGCTTGTGTTTCTGTGCATGGTGCCAATCGCTTGGGTGGTAACTCTTTGCTGGACTTGGTGGTGTTTGGGCGAGCGGCCGGTTTGCACGTCGAACAACTATGGCAATCCAATCAAATGCCTGACATGGGTTACGTGAGCGATGAGGACATTGCGGTGTCCGCTGCTCGCTATATGCGTTGGCAAACGTCAACCGAGGGAGACAGTCCTGCGGTTATTTATGATGAAATGCAGCGTGTCATGCAGGAAGATTTTGGTGTGTTTCGTAGCGGCGACATCATGGAAAAAGGTCTGCTTCGTCTTCAAGCATTACGTGAACGATTAGCAACCGCCGCATTAACGGATAAAAGTGAAGTCTTTAATACAGAGCGGG
>Ga0247836_1006872_pt1 | contig 12376 bp, 3 predicted proteins | sample LaCruzMarch2015__4_FD_187116 | JGI IMG/M metagenome (GOLD analysis project Ga0247836, IMG submission 187116) | Freshwater microbial communities from meromictic Lake La Cruz, Castile-La Mancha, Spain - LaCruzMarch2015_14m | ecosystem: Environmental > Aquatic > Freshwater > Lake | place: Spain...
GCGGTATCGGCCGTGCCGAGTGCCCCGGCGGTGTCGGCCAGCACCGTGCCCGCCGAGATCAGGGTGGCGCCGGTATAAGAATTGATGCCCGTGAGCCGAAGCGTGCCGGGACCGGTCTTTTCAAACCCGGCCGCGCCTAAGTCATTGGCCAGCTCGGCCGAGATCGTCAGCGTGCCGCTATCGACCTGGATCGGCATCGTCAGGCTGCCCGCGGGTCGGAGCCGCATCTGGCCGCCGGAGATCGTGGAGGTGCCGGTAGACGTGATCTGACCAGGCTGGTTGAAGTACCAAAATCCCCCGCTCCGGGTCAGGGTGCCGTCGTTGAGCGTGGCCGTCCGGAAGGAAGCGAGGAAGGCTTGGCTATTCCACGTGCCGCCGTTGAGTACGACGCCGGGGGTCACGGCGGAGGTGTTGAAGCCCAGCGGGTTTTCAATGAGCGACCGCACCGTCGCGCCCGCGTTGATCGTGAGCGTGCCTGAGCCAACCCTCGAGGCCCCGTTGACGGCGCCTCCCAGGTCGAGCGTGCCGCTGTTCACGGTCGTGCCGCCGCTGTACGTGTTGTCGCCGGTGAGCGTCAGCGTGCCGTCCCCCGTCTTGGTGATCGCAGCACCGCCGGCGAGGGTGCCGGCGATCGTGGCTGAGATCCCGGAGCCGGTGGCGATCGACGGCGTGCCCGTTAGGGTGAGCGTGTTGCCGGTGACGGTATAGCCGGTGGTGGAGAAGGTAAGCCCCGCGGCGGTGATCGGCCCGCCGAGCGTGACCGTGCCAGCGGTGCCCTCGAAGAAGGCGGCGTCGGCCGGCGAGTTGCTCCAGGTGGCGGCGTCGTAGGGCCCGCCGGTGGCGGTGCCCCAGGTGGCCGTGGTCGTGTTCCAGGTGCCGGTGCCCGACCAGTAGCGGTCGGCAGCCGGGGCGGCGGCAGCGGTTGCGACCAGCAGGGCCGCGACAGCGACCTGCGCGTGGAGGAATCCCGGGATGGGGCAGCTGTTCTGTATAGGCAAACCCGCCTGGCCCGCGGCCAATCTCACGTGGGCATGGGATTACCGTGAACCGCTGGCGGGCGTCAAGCGGCCGGCCTGCCGGAGGCAAGGGGGCTTTCGCGGCCGCGGGTGCGGCATTTTCGCCACTGCCAGCGTCCTGACCGCGCGTGGAGAGCCGAGGCTTACGGCTTCGTGATCAGGAACTTGATGAGCGCGAGGAGGTCGGCCTCGGGGAGGTTCTCGAGCAGGCCCGAGGGCATCATCGAGACTGGCGACGTCGTCCGCTCGTCGATCGATTCCTTCGTCACCGTGACGGTGCCGTCCGGCGTCTTGAGCACGAGGGCGGCGGCGGTCTCCTCTGCCACGATCCCGTTGATGCTTCGGCCATCGTCGGTGATCACGACCGTCAACTGGTAGTCGGGGCCGACCACGGCGTTGGGATCGACGAGGTTTTCGATGAAGTAGTCGGGCCCGTTCATCCAGGAGCCCGTCAAGTTCGGGCCGAGCTTGCCGCCGACGTCGCCGTGGGTGTGGCAGTTCGCACACACGCGATTGAATACCGCCTGGCCGTGCCGCTTGTGGTCGACTGCCCACTGCGGGGCTTCCGCCCAGGAGTTCTTGAGCCGGGCCATCGTCGCCCGGGCCGCGGCCGGCGACTCGTTGAGCCGGCCCCAGATCGCGTCCACCCGGGCGGCGGTGGCTGCGTCACGGAGGCTGCGGAGCTGCCGCACCTGCGCGGCCGTGAGCGAGTCGCGCGGGATCCGGCCGGCGGCGATCGCGTCGAGCAGCGGACCGGCGAATACGGGCTTCGAGGCGAGCGTGGAGAGCGCGGCCCCCTGCTGCCGGGCGTCGAGTTCGGGCAGGGCCGCGAGGAGCGTGGTCGCCACGGCCGGGTCGCTCGACCTGGCGACGAGCGGGATCGCGTCGCCGCGGAAGAGCGGGTTAGCGAGCAGCTTCACGAACAGCGGCACGGCCTCGGGGTCGCCGCTCTTGGCCAGCAGGTCGAAGGCCCGGCGACGATCCTTGGCGGGCGCCTGCTCGTCGGCGAGCAAGCTTCGCATCCTGGTGAGCACCGCCGCGTCGCCGAAGGCGGCCGAGAGCCGCTGCACGGCGTCGGCCGCCTCGCCGCCGGCGAACCGCTCCGACGCTGCCGCCCAGCCCGCGGGCGGGGCGACGGTGCCGACGGCCGTCACTGCGAAGTCGAGCAGCCGCAGCGTCCGCTCCGCGACGGCGGGCGGGGCCGCAGCGATTTCGGCGGCGAGCAGGGCACGCCCCTCCGGCAGCCTGCCGAGATACCAGCGGATCGAGTCGGCGAGGTCGGGCAGGGGAGTGGCCGCCGCGAGTTTCAAGCCCCCCGCGGGATCGCCGTCGACGAGCGGGGCGAGCCCCGTCCACACGAGCTTCGGGAGAAAGCGATCGGCTGCGTCCTCGGCGTGCGCGGCCAGCGCCTCGGCCAGTCGCCAGCGGTCGGCGGGCGGCACGGCCGGCAGCGCCGAGGCGAGCGACCGGCGCACGAGCGCGGAAGGATCTTGGGCGGCTGCCGTCACAAGCCGGTCGGCGGGAATCCGCGGCGAACCGGGGATCTCGGTGGCGAGGGCGACCGCCTGCCCGCGGACGTATTCGCTCGGATGCGCGAAGGCTGTGGCGAGTGATTCATCGTCGAGGCTACCGGTCACGTGAAGTGTCCACAGGGCCTGGAGCGCCGTGACTTGATCCTCGGAGGCGGCGGCCTGCCGCAGCGGGGTGAGCGCGCTGCGGTCGAACCGGTCGGCCGCCGCCCGCTCCTGCAGGAGCCGTCGGGCCGTGCGCACGAACCACTCGTTCGCGTGCGAGTGCAGGGCCACGAGCTCGGCGTCGGTCTTGACGGTGAGGTCGACGGACACGGGGCGGTAGGTCTCGGCCCAGGCGACGCGGTACAGGCGGCCGTTGGTGCGGTCCCAGCGGGCGTCCACATTGGTGTGGCAGTGCTGGCGGTCGCACCAGTCGATCACGTAAACTGCGCCATCGGGGCCGGTCTGGAGATCCACGGCCACGTACTGCTCGTCAGGCACGTGGAGCAGGTCGTAGCCGGCGTGGAACACCTCGTAGCCGCTGCCGCGGCGGACGGCCTCCTGGTGGTTCAGCTGCCGGCCGTGGAGGTTGTGCGTGAGGATGCGATCGCGGTAGATGGTCGGCCAGTTGTCGCCGAGGTAGACCAGCGTGCCGACGTGCGAGTGGCCGCCGTAGACGGCGTCGGTGCCCTTCTTGCCGGCGCCCCCCTCGCCGCTGTCGTAGCGGGCCGCGGCAGGCAGATAGTTCTTCAAGCCAGGCGCGAACGCCGGCGGCTCCCGGCAGATGAAGGCCGCATGGCCGGTGTTCATCTGGTTCCAGAAGTGACCGTTGCGGATGATGTGCGTGGTGCCACCGCCGCCGAAGAAGCTGCGGCAGTGGGCCATGAAGGCGTCGCCGACGGAGTTGAAGTCGATGCCCCACTGGTTGCTGCCGCCGTGGGCGAAAACCTCGAAGGCCCGCCGCACGGGGTGGTACCGCCAGACGGCAGCGTTGATCCGCACGCGATCCTCCGGGCCGCTGCCCGGCGGACCGACCTCGGAGGTGGTGAACACGCCCTGATTGCCATACAGCCAGCCGTCGGGGCCCCAGGTGAAGCTGTTGAGCGTCTCATGGGTGTCTTGGAAGCCCCAGCCGTCGAGCAGCACCTCGGGCTCACTGTCGGGGGCGTCGTCGCCATCGCGGTCGGGAATGAAAAGCAGCTGCGGCGCCGCCCCCACCCACACGCCCCCGAAGCCCACCTCGAGCCCACTGACGAGGTTCAACCCCTCGCAAAAGACCGTCCGCTTTTCGTAGCCGCCGTCGCCGTCGGCGTCGGCGAGGATCACGATCCGGTCCTGGCCCTGGCCCTCGGGCCGCTTGTTGGGATAGCTGTGGGCCTCGGCCACCCAGAGCCGCCCGCGCGGGTCGATGGCGAAGGCGATCGGCTGGTGGATGGCCGGTTCACTCGCCACGAGGTCGCAGCGGAAGCCGGGCGTGACCATCATTCCGCCCACGGTCGCCCGGGCCGGGTCGCTGGCGGAGAGTGCTGTGGCCGCCGCCGTGGCCGGCTGGTTCGGGATCGTGTGCCAGAGGACGGGGCTCGCGCGGTCACGGCCGGCCGCGGCCTGCTCGGCAAACGCAGGCCGGGCGGCGTGAAACACGAAGTCATCGAAGTTGATGTGGCCCCAGTCGCCCACCCGGTCGTCCACGAGCCGGATCCGTATCTGTCGGCCCTGCCGCTTCTCGAGATCGACCACCTCGCGGTGCATCCGCTCCACGGCCCGGCCGCGGGCCTGGTGGAAGACCTCGCCGGTCTCATGGTCAACCAGTTCCACGCGGGTCTCGGGATGGCCGCCGCCGCCGACCAGAAAGCTCGCCCAGCGCTGCGTGATCGCGAACGGCTCGCTCGTGAGCGTGCCCTTGGTCTCGTCGCTGTGCCGGGGCTCGAAGGTGCCCACCCAGTGGCCGCCGGAGGCGTTGCTGGCATCGCGTCGCTTCCGCTTCGCCACGGCGTCGGCCGGAGCGGGGAGGCCGGTGAAGGCGTCGCCGGTGGCGGTCCAGCCAGCGAGCGTGCCGCTCTCGAAGCCCAGGTCGAGCGGCTTGCCGTCGGCCGCCGTGGCCGCGATCGGCGGGCCGTCGGCGGCAGCGGCCGGGCCCGGCCCGGCGACGGGCTTCGTCTCGCCCAGGTCGGTGAGCCGGAGATTGCGAAACTGCACCTTCGCCGGCCCGGGGCCGGAGTGAAGCTGGAGGGCGATCCGCCCCGCGAACTCGGCCTGCTTGGCATCGCGGTCGTCGAGCACCGCGGCGAGTTCGTCGTTGATCCAGATCGTGACGTGGGAGGCGGTGGCCCGGATGCGATACCGGTTCCACATGCCCGGCTTGACGACGCGGCGGATCGCGTCGGGCGGCGCGAAGGGGTCGGCCCAGGTGCGGCCGTCCGGCGCGATCGCCAGCCGTACGCCCCGCTCCACGAGCAGCCCGCGGCCATGCTCGTCGTAGATCCGGCCGAGCCAGGTGCGGCCGTCGTCGAGGTCGGCCTGGTAACCCTTGGCGTGGCCATCGGGCAGCCGCTCGCTGCGGTACTGGATCCCGGAGTTGGCCGAGTCGTCACCGCTGATGCGGTACTCGAGCGACAGTTCGAAGTCGGCGGTGGCGCCTTCCCACCACAAAAACTGGTTGGTCTTGAGCTTCGCGCCGGCGGGAATCTCGCCCGTGATCGCCCCGTCCTCCACCCGCCACCAGTTCCGGTCCCCCTCCCAGCCGGCGAGCGTGTTGCCGTCGAAAATCGGCCGCGGCTCGGCGGCCCGCCCGGCGAGCGCCAGCATCGCGACCGCGAACGCCGCCGCCATCCGCCGGTTCAGGGTCGGGATCGTCCAATCCCTCCGCAATGCCTTAGCCATCATCATTGCCCCGCTGTGCCCTCGATGCCCTCGCCCCCGGCTCGGGTGCCGAGCGCCCAGTAGATCGGCGGCTCGATGGTGTCGTCGAGGAAGGTGACGCTGCCGTCGCCGCGGACGAAGTGGGCGCCTCCGAGGTGGCGGCTGCGGAAGCCTTGATTGAGCGAATGTGGTTGGGAGCCTTCCTGCACGTTGTGACTTACGCCCGGAGGGAAGTCGAAGTTCTGGCCCGGGTGATTGAGCGGAATGTTCATGACGGCCGTCGGCATGTTGCAACCGAACGCCATGTTGTGAAAGTTTTGATCCGGCAACGTCTCGCCGACCAGGATTGTGTTGGAAAGGCCGTCGCGGACGCTGTCGAACGGCACCGGCGCCGGGTATCGGAGGAACATGCCGGGGCCTTGGGACAGCCCCGTTCCCGTGCCCTGGCAGCACGGATTGGAGCCGTCAGGGGCGGCGCTTGCGCAGAACACGCAGCCCGCGAAGTTCGCTGGACCCATTGAGCCTGAATACCAGAGCCCCATCTGGGTTCCGAAGAACCAGCCCTTGAGCGTGCAGCGATCGTGGAAGATCGGGTTTTGGCCCGCCGGATCACTGGGGCAGATCAGGGTGGGCATCGCGGTCTGGATCCCCTTGCGGTTCGCGGGATCCGTCTCGGGCCGGCGGAAGTCGAACAGGTCGTAATGGTTCTGGGCCTCGAGCCGGGGCAGGATCGCCGTCGGCCAAGAGAGCGGCGGGTTCTTGAGGGTCATGGTCGGCGAGACCGGAAACGGGGACGGACTGTCGTAATAACTGGCGACCGGCAGTTTGCCGAACACCTCGTGATAGTGCAGCAGGGCGGTGCCGATCTGCTTGAGATTGTTGCGGCACTGGGTGCGGCGGCCCGCCTCCCGCACGCTCTGCACGGCCGGCAGCAGCAGGGCCATGAGCAGGGCGATGATCGCGATCACCACGAGCAGCTCGACGAGCGTCATGGCCCGCCGGGCGGTCCGGTGCCGACTCTGAATCAGCGGCGTCATCTGGCCTCCTTGCTTCGCAGCCGTGCGGGGGCCACGAGCGGAATGTCGATGTCATGCGTCAGCGGCCCGGACGCCCGCGGTGGCACGGTCAGCCCGGGGGCCGAGAATCCGGAGGGCACAAAACTGCGGCCGCGGCTGTCGTCGTCTTCGGCGGGCAGTTCACACACGACCCGCACGGCATACGCACCGGGCAGGAGCCCGTCGTCAGGCCGAAGGGTGGTCACGGTGAAGTTGCCTTCTCGTTCGAAGCGGCCGCTGCCCGCCCGGGGCGCGGCGGCACCGCCGGCCTGGTTCGGCTCGGGCACGAAGAAGACGTAGCCGGGATGGGGGCACTCGCCGCCCGCGAAGGTGACGCGGCCTTGCACGGTGACGATGTCGGGCAGGCCCCGGGGGCCGCACGCGGTGCAGATCGTCAGCACGCAACTGATGCCTGCCGCCAGCAGCGCCCGTCGAGAGCACGTCCGTTCTGCAGGCACGGCTCTCGCTGGCGTGGCGGAACACGAGTGGCAAACGCGGCGCATCGGGCGAAACGCTGTCAGCGGCATCGGCTCCGACGACGGGCGGCGAGCAGGACGGCCAGGCCACCGGCCACGAGGCCGAGCGTCCCGGGTTCGGGCACGTAGGCGATCGACACGTCACCCGTGGTGGGCGTGAAGGTCAACTGCTGCTCGCCCTGCGTGAGGTTGAAGACGCCGCCCGACCCGGCCCAGGTGCCGGTGTAGAAGCCAGTCGACGTCACGCTCGCGAACGAGCCCGAAGGCGTGCCGGTGAGAGAGAACACGTCGAACGTGGTGTCGTCCGGCAGGATCGAGCCGCCAAAGGCCAGCGAGAGCGCGCCGCCGTAGGTCATGCCGCTGTCGCCGGTCACGGTCACGCCGTCGTAGTCGGTGCCCCGGGTGCCGGCCGCGGGCAGCTCGATCACCGTCGTGGCCGTGGACGAGAGCGTGAGCGTGTCGAAGGTCAACGCGCCCGGGCTGTTGCCGGGGCTGAGCGTGCCGGCGACGGTCGAGGAGCCGCCGATCGTGCCCGTGCCCGTGAGCCAGGCGGCGGCCGCGACCGACAGGCCCGAGGGCAGGGCCCCGTTGACGACGAGCGTGCCGCCGTCCACGGCCGCCGTGCCGTTGAAGGTGTTGGTGCCGGTGAGGGTGAGCGTGCCGGTGCCGGCCTTCTCGAACCGGCCGGAGCCAGAGATCACGCCCGAGATAATCTGGTTGGCCGAGCTCGCCACCCGGAACGTGCCGGCCGCGGCGATCGCGGCGGCGTAGTTGCCGGCGTTCAGTTGGCCGGCACCACCCACCTCGAGCACGCCCTGGTTGACGTTCAGGCCGCCGGTGAACGTGTTGACGCCGTTGATCTGCATCGTGCCCGCGCCGGTCTTGGTGATGCCGTTGGCGTTGAAGACGAAGGTGTCGCTGAATGCGTTACGGAGCGGCACACCGACGACAAGGTCGGCCGCTGCACTCCCCGTCGCATCCGCAACGGCGAAGCTGAGGAAGCCAGCCGCGCCATCTTGGGGCGTTGGCCCGATGTTGATGCCGTTCAAGCCGTTGCCGGTGGTGCCGGCGTCGATCGTGGAGGCGGAAGCTCCCGAGATGGTCACCGTGCCCTTGAGCGCGTAGGCCTGCCAGACGTCGCTGAAGCCGCCGGTGGATCGCAGCGTGCCTCCCGCCAACGTCAGATTGATGAACGGATTGAAGAAGTTGTTGCTCAGCACCAGGCCGCCCGCGTTGACGGTGACCGGGGCTGTCGCCGGCGTGTTGGCGTTGCCCCAGCGGTCGCTGGCTCCCATCTCCAGCGTGCCGCCGTTGTTGACGACCACGGGACTGGTGACCGGGAGGGCATTTTGTGTGGAGCCGACCAGCCGAAAGGTGCCCGCGTTGATGAAGGTGCCGCCCGTATAGGTGCCGAGTCCGTTAAAGGAAAATGTTCCTGGCCCGGTCTTTGTCAGGCTATTCGTGCGGCCGGCGGGGTTCCGCAGTTCACTACTGACCGTGATATCGGCGTTGGTACCGGACGTCATCCTCGCCACGTTGAACGTCAGGGTGCCATCGGTGTCGGTCGGGCCGATCGCGATCCAGTTGTTGGCGCCGGACGGGCTGCTGATCGTCGACGGCTGGGACACCGCGACCGTGCCCTTTAGGCCGTAGGCTCCCGTTCCCGCGACGCCGCCCGTGAGGGCCAACGTGCCGCCGTCGAGCCGGGGATCGACGAGTGTGTTGAAGAAGCCGTTGCTCTGCACCGTCCCGCCGGGGCCGATCACGATCGGGCCGGAGGTCGTCGTGGAGGCACCGCCCCAGCGGTCGCTGGCCCCCATCCGCAGCGTGCCGCCGGAAAGGACCGTGATCGTGCCAGTGGAGCTCAGCGTGCCTGAGAGCACGACCATGCCCTGCTCGATCGACGTGCCGCCCGTGTAGGTGTTGGCCCCGCTCAGCGTGAGCGTGCCGGTGCCGTTCTTCACGACCGAGCCCGAGCCCGTGATCGCTCCGGTGATCGTCTGGTTGCCCGTGTTGGCGATCTCGAACCGGGCGTCGGCGGCCACGGCTGTCGCGGATGCGGCGTAGGCCGTGGTGGCGTCCAGCCGGAGCGTGCCGGCGTTGATCGTCGTGGAGCCCGTGTAGTTGATCGTACCGCCGGAGAGCGTCTGGGTGCCGCTGCCCTGCTTCACGAGGCCGCCGGCCCCGGAGAGGCTGCCGGAGAACGACGTCGTTGCGTTGGAGCCGCCCGTCGTCAGCGTAATCGCCGTCGCGGCCGTATTCGTCAGGGGCACGGTGCCCGCGCCCGCGAGGCCGCCGACGGTGAAGGCGTTCTCGGTCACCGCTGAGTCGAACCGGACGGCCGCACCCGACTGGACGGAGAGAATGCTGTTCTGGGCCGCCAGCTGGTTGCCCAGCGTGAGCGAGCCGGCGTTCACGAGCGTGGGGCCGGAGTGGGTGCTGGCGGCAGTGAGGGCGAGCGTGTTCGTGCCAAGCTTGGCGACACCGGCACCGGCTGGCAGCGCCGCGGCCCAGGTGCGGTCGCCCGCCGTGGTGTCGAAGCCGATCGCACCGCCCGAGGTGAAGTTGCCGGTGGCGAGCATCGTGGCCACGTCGGCGTCGCCGATGGCATTGGGCACCGCGATCGCGCCGCCGTTGGTCACGGCGTAACGGCCGGCCGTGTCCCAGCCGGGGAGGGCGGCCGTGCCGGAGATGGAGAGCACACCGGCGTCGACGGCCGTGGTGCCGCCGTAGGTGTTGGTGCCGGTGAGGGCGAGCGTGCCGGCGCCCGACTTCGTGAGGCCGCGGCTCGCGCCCCCGTCGCCGATGTTGCCGGACACCGTGAGCGTGCCAGTCGTCACGCCGACCGTGCTGTTCTGGCCAAGCGTCACCCCGCCGGAGAGCGTGAGGCTGTTGGTGCCCACGAAGGTGAAGCCGCCGCTCCAGGTTTGGGCGTTCGCGACCGTGAGGGCTGCGGCCGAGGCGTTGAGGGCGCCGCCGGTGATCGTGAGCGGGCCGGAGCCGAGGGCGGCGGCGTTGCCGACGGTGAGCGTGCCGCGGTTGACGGTCACGCCGCCGTCGAAGGTGTTGGCACCCGAGAGCAACAGCGTGCCGTACCCGTTCTTGACGACGGCCGAGCCGGAGCCGGCGAGCACGCCGGAGAGCGTGAGCGTGGGCTGCGGGGCGGGGATGTCGAACGTGGCCGTGCCGGCGGCGGGCAGGGCGACGCCGCCCGACATCGTGAGCGACGTGACCCCCTCGAAGGCGAGCGAGCCTGACATTGAGACCGCGTTGGCGACGGTGAACGCACCACCCGAGAGCAGCCGGGCGCCGCTGGCGAGCTCGAGCGTGCCGGCGCCGAGCGGGCCGTTGGTCACCGCACCCGTGGAGTTGGCATTGATATAGAGGCCGCTGCCCGACGCCACGGAGTAGCCGCCGGCAAACGTGCTGGCACCCGACACCTGGAGCAGGCCGCCGCCGTTGACCGTGATCTTGCCCGAGTTCTGCACGACGCCGGCGATGTTGAGCGCGGGCGAGTAGGGGGCGAACGACATGCCGTCGAACTGCAGCGGGCTGACGGTGATCGTCTTGGCGTTCCCGCCGAAGTCGAGCGTGCCGTTGATCGTGGCCAAGCCGGACGGGTTCATGCTGGCCGCTGTGATCGGCGTAGCCGCGGAGAGCGTGAGCGTGCCCCCGGTGGTGACGGTCGGGTTGCTGTTGGTGTTGTTCTGCGTGCCGGTGTTGTTGAAGGCGATCGAGGCGAGCGTGTTCGTGCCCGTCAAGGTGAGCGTGCCGGCGCCGTTGATCGTGACGGCGTTGGTGGAGTTGATCAGGCCGCCGGTCGACTGGGAGACGGTGCCGCCGTTGATCGTCAGTCCGCCGGCCGGAATCACGCCTCCCGAGGCGATGCTAACGGTGCCTTGGGAGTTGCGGCCGTTCACGACCGTGCCGCCGGTGTGGGTGTTGGCGCCGGCGAGGGTGAGCGTGCCGGTGTTCACGAGATTGGCCACGAGCTGGACCGGAGCGGAGCCGTTGTCCACGACCCGGGCGTTGAGCGTGGTGACGGCCGTGGCGTTGTGGCTGATCACGAGTTTCTGCGTGCCCGTGGCACCCGCGCCACCGGCCGTGAGCCGGCCCGTGTCGGCCGTGGCGCCCACCGTGTAGTTCGTGGCTGTGGACGACCTGAGCAGGCCACCGCTCGTGAGGTTGAGCGTGTCGGTCGCACTCGCGAAGGCGATGTTGTTGCTGAACACCAGCGAGTTGAGCCCGTAGCCGCCGGCCGGCACGGTGCCGTCGGCAGCGAGCTTGATGTTCTGGGTGGGAGCGCTCGATGCGGGCAGGGTGGTGCCGTCGTAGCCCGCGAACCCGACCCGGTTCAGCGCGCCCACGCCCCGGCCCGGCACGTAGGAGGCGAGGTCGGTGCCTTCGACGACGGCCCAGGCGCCGAGGAGGTTGTTCGTGAGGCCGGCCCCCGGGGCCGTCTCGTTGGCCGTGATGATCACCCGGGGGTTGTCGCCGGGGAGTCCGAGCGCGCCGGCGGTCGTGCTTTGGCTGCGGAAGTTCACGCTGCCGCCGGTCGAGCTGAGGCTTGCCAGCGTGAGCACGGCCGAGCCGGGCAGCGTCCACGTGCCGCGGTCGACGTAGATTTGCGCGGCGCCTTCCGCGAGCGTCGTGGGGCCGAGAGTCTCGGTCATGTCGGTGTTGCGCCGACCGACGAACTCCATCGAGCCGCCGCGGAACGTGATCGGCGCCGCGTCGTTGATCCGATCCGGCAAGGCGAACTGGTTGTCGCTGTTCCAGAAGCGAAGCGAGGCCCCGTAGTTGAGGTCCACGGCCGATGTGGCGGTGAGTCTCCCCCCGTCCTTCAACGTCGTGGTCCCGCCGAGAATTGCCGTAGGGCCGGTGTAAGAGCTCTCAGACGTGTACCACTGTCGTTCGCGTCCACCGTAGAGCACGCTGAGTGCGCCGGTGAGCCGCACGGGCGCGAACGACTGATCTTGGACCCGCGTGGCGAACACGGCCGGGGTCGCGGAGGTCACTTCGCCCGCGCTGTTCTCGAAGTCCGCGTTGTCGGGCCCCTGGAACTGCCCGACGATCGTCGAGACGCCGTTGAGGTCGAGCACGGCCCCGTAGGACATCGACAAGTTTTGGACGCTGCTGGTAGGTGTGCCCTGGCCCGGGTAGAGGCTGCCGCCGGCGGCGAGCCGCGTGGTGCCGCCATTCAAGAAGTAGTGGCCCGTGGAGTAGATCGGCGCCGACAGTTCGACCGTTCCACCACCGCCCCGGGTGATCGCGGCGTTCGTGGTGTACAGCGGGCCCGCCACGTTCACAGTTGAACCGTCGGCCACGGTGAGCCCGAGCGGCGTCGCGCCGGAGGTGATCGCGACACCGGCGGCAATCGTGCTTGTGCCGCCGGTGGCGAGCAGGCCGCCGGAGGTGAGCGTGAGCGTGGACCCCGCCCCGCCGAGCGTCAGGCCGCC
>Ga0247836_1006878_pt1 | contig 12362 bp, 8 predicted proteins | sample LaCruzMarch2015__4_FD_187116 | JGI IMG/M metagenome (GOLD analysis project Ga0247836, IMG submission 187116) | Freshwater microbial communities from meromictic Lake La Cruz, Castile-La Mancha, Spain - LaCruzMarch2015_14m | ecosystem: Environmental > Aquatic > Freshwater > Lake | place: Spain...
GCGTCACCTTGCGGATCGCGTGGTTGTTGGTATCCGCCACATAGACGTTGCCGGAGATGTCCACCGCCACTCCGCCGGGAGAGTTGAACTGCGCGCCGCTTCCCGTGCCGTCCAGGCTTCCTGCAGTTCCGTTCCCGGCCAGTGTCGTCACCACTCCCGCAGGACTGATCTTGCGGATCTGGTGGTTTTCCGAGTCGGCGACGGTGATGTTGCCACCCGCATCCAAGACAATCCCCTTGGGGGTGTGAAACTGCGCGGCCGCCCCGGTGCCGTTGGCTGCTCCAAATGTGCCAGGCTGGCCGGCGATGTTCGACCAAGTTTGGGACACTTGAGCATTAATGGCCCCTAGCAACGGCACACAAGACAGGCATATAGCCAAGAATCTCAGCATTTGGTTTTGAGCAGCAGGTGGACACTCACAAAAATAAACACCCCTAAAAACATTTCCTGTCTCTGGAAATATCGACAGACATTACGATATACCTAACCTTAGTAAGCAAGCTGTCTTTAAGAGCTTTTAAACATATGGCTCTATGGCGTTAAATGCATTAGTTTGAGCTGTAGCCAGATCCGCTCCACCAACTGCGGCAATCAGATCATCTCCAATTACTGCCGGAATGTCATTAGTCGTCCCTAATGAAACAAAGATTCCATAGTAAGCAGCCTGTGTTGCTGATAACGGCATTTGACCGGGAATTGGGGCTCCCAAAGCATCCGTAAGTCCAGTTGCAGCAAGAGGCCTAGCAACATAGTATCCCTTTTCAGTTACCGTGATAGTAGTGAGCAAACTTGGAATTTCCCGAGTCAAATCCGGATTGATCTGCAATTGCACTTCATCCGGCAAAGTAAAATCCTCCAGCACAATATAACTTGCTATTCCATACGCATTCGACAGCTCGGTTTTATTTCTATAGAACCCCTGCCCAGACTCGTCAGTCAACGCGAAAGTATCTCCACCTGGCCCTCCGGTGATCTGATCTATTTCAAGACTTGTGAGTTTGGTATTGGATCCGGCTCGAAGGAAATCCGCGTTCGTCCCCCCATCGATCAGATCGTCCCCCTTGCCGCCATAGATGGTGTCGGAACCAAGTTCGCCATTGAGGATGTTGTCATTATCGTTGCCTGTAATCACGTTATTCAACCAATTGCCGCTTGCGTTCAATGGTCTGTTTGCGAGCGACTTATTCTGGTCGTTATCCAGCGTGATATTTTCAATAAACATGCCCTCATCAACTTGCAAATCGGACAGATCCAGATCAATTGCTCCCAGTGCGGGATTCACAGTAAGAAACACAAGATCCGTTTCCCCCACGGTCGGATTTCCTGAAAAATTATACTCCCGCATGGCATCAAATGGCACGCCAGCCAAGGTGAAGGGTTGATCGACCACGAGGGTATCGTTGCCGAGTCCCCCTTCGAGAATGTCCGCCCCCCTTCCACCATCCACCCAATCGTTGCCAGACCCTCCTGAGAGGTAGTCATCGGCACTTCGGGCCCCTGCGCCTGCCGGGCTGGAATAGAAACCTTCCAAAGTATCATTACCCATTCCACCGTCCAAGGTCACGGGAAAAACCCCTGCACCGACTTGCGAAACGGCGAGGGCGTTATCCGCATCATTACCGACACCGAGTGTAGCTGCCCCGTAGATCACGAGATTCTCCACGTTGTCCTGAAGCAGATAAATATTCACAGTGCTGAGGATTTGGTCTGTGCCCTCGTTGGAATTTTCAACCACTACGTCCTCGAAATTATCGATATAATATGCATCGTTTCCGACGCCGCCGACCATGGAATCGGCATCCGCGCCACCCATGAGGCAATCGTTACCGGCTCCTCCGAGAAGGGTGTCGTCTCCGCCTTCGCCCCACATTCCGTCGTCTCCCTCTCCACCTAGAAGTGAGTCGAAGCCATTTTCCAAGGCTCCCCCGACTCCAACCAAGAGGTCTCGATCCAGCACAGGCAGGCTGGAAATGTCATATGCGCCAGGGTTGCCCGGGTATGTGCCTGTCACGGGGTCATAAGCCGGCGTTGCAATGTCACGGTCTCCGTAGAGAGAATCATCGCCCGCATTTCCGACAATCGTATCGTCCCCTCCAAGACCGAGGATCACGTTGTTTTGCGCGTTCCCGGTAAAATGATTTCCAAGGGCATTTCCCACCCCTCGGATGGGGACGCCGACGCCACGGAGCGTGTCATCGAGAAAGACGAAATTTTCTAACAGGCCAAACGAGTTGATATCGAGGTTTGCGAAGGAAGGCTGGCGCGTGACGTTGTTCAAGTCATTTGCCGGGAGAGGGTCGAAGTTGACGTAGGTAAGCACGGTATCTAGGCCGCCTTCGTCTATGGGCTGTGACTCGCGAACCCAATCATTGACATTGTCCACGATATACGTGTCGTTTCCGAGGCCGCCGTCCATGGTATCTCCGCGAGTCGGGAATTCGGAGGTTCCGCCGTCGAGGCAATCGTTCCCACTCTGCACTCCTGCAACATCATCACCCCAGATGTAGTCGAGCCCGGCCCCACCGAGAATGGTGTCGCTGCCGCCATTTCCGATAATGATGTTGTTTATATTTAGCCCATTTAGGGGCAGAAATGGTGATCCCGCAGGAAGCGGGGGCGATGTAAATACGCGTATGTCGCTGGCCCCGTTATTTCCCACGAGGAGTTGCGAATTGTCGTCGCCGGTGAGATCGATGGCTGCAACGCCAAAGAGGGCTGCTGCCTCGAAGTTTGGGAACTTGGCACCTGCGGAGAGATCGAGAGTCTGATTGCCAATGATCGTATCGTATCCTTCGCCGGGAAGTTCGATCGCGCGGTCATTTGCATTGCGGATAAAGACAAGATCGTCCCCAAGGCCACCAAGAAGCGAGTTGCCAATAAGGGTGAGCGGGTCGCTATTCCCACCGTCGAGCGTGTCGTTACCGGTGCCCCCGACAAGCGTGTCATTCGGGGAAATGACATCGCGATCTGTCTGGCCAGGAAAGCCATTCATGCCGCCGAGAAGGAGATCGTTTCCCGCGCCGCCGAGGAGGAGGTCGCCGACTCCGGTAGGAAGCAAAACGGTCCCGCCGCCCTGCCCTCCCTTTATAATGTCGTTTCCAAAGCCACCGTCGAGGGAATCCGAGCCGCCGCCACCGAGGAGTTGGTCGTTGCCGTTCAAAGTATCCGTGTCGATGCCACCGGGGAGTGTGCTGGCACCGCCAAAAATCGTGTTCGTTCCGCCGATGAGCGAGTCATTGTCATCACCGCCATCAAGGATATCGGCGCCGAGACCACCGTAGAGAGCATCCGCGCCTGCACCGCCCGAGAGCTGATTGTCGTTGGAGAGTGTGAGGCGATTCTCCGCCGCGTATCCAGAGATCGCATTGTTGAGGGCATTGCCCTTACCGAGGATCGCCGTTCCGGTGAGGACGAGGTTATCAATCTGGGCAAACGTGGGCCTCGAGAGCAGGGAGAAATTGACCGACGACTGGACGGTGTCCGTGCCGCCGCCGACTGCCAACTCAATCGTCGTGTCTTCGGTTTCCGAATTCAGGATGTAGTAGTCATTGCCTGCTCCGCCGATGAGCGTGTCATTTCCGAAGGAGCCGTCGAGAGTGTCGTTGCCTGCACCGCCGTAGAGCGAGTTGTTGCCGATGTTTCCGGTCAAAACATTGCCAGATGTGCCCGGTGCGCCGGTTGAATTCCCATATCCGCTGACGTTGTCGCTGCCGATGAGGGTGAGGTTCTCGACGTTCGCCCCGTTGGTGGCGAGGTTGAATGTGGCCGAGGATTTGACAATGTCGGTCCCGTCAGTGGCTGGGACGGCACCTTCAGTAATAAGGTCCGTGGACTCAAAGGCAGAGGGCAAACCCGGAGCACTAACGCCAGTCCGACCGGTGGGAAGAAAGCGCAACCCAGGCACGACATTGTTGATGTCCACGACATTCCAAAGGATGCTGAGAGCTGGGGTGGCCGGATCGTATTGTAAAACGAAATCACCGTCGATCACCTGAGCGGATGTGAGAGCATCAAGTGCTGCCGCGTCCGTCACCGTGACGCGGGAGTCAAAGCTGATCTCGTAGGTGTCATTGCCCAAGCCTCCGACGAGCGCGTCCACTCCCGGCCCGCCGATAAGCGAATCGTTGCCGTCACCACCGAGGAGGTTGTCGTCGCCGCCGAGAGTGTCGTCGTTGCCTCCGTTCTGGCTTTTGATGATTTCCCCGCCCATGAGGGTGTCGTTGCCCCCGAGACCGGTGAGGGCGTTGTCCCCCGCATTGCCGACGAGCGAGTCGTTTGTCACGTTGCCACCGGTGGCATTCAGATCGGTGGTGCCCCTGAGCACAAGTCCATCGATATTCGCCGGGATCGTGTAATCCACCGAGGAGTAGATGTAGTCCGTCCCCTGGCTGGCAGATTCCGTGACGATGTCGGCGGTGTCGTCCACGTAGAAGGAATCGTTACCGACGCCGCCGGCCATGGAGTCGGCACCGGTGCCACCGATCAGACAATCGTTGCCGGTGCCGCCGTCGAGCGTGTCGTTGCCCACGCCGGCATCGAGGGAATCGTTGCCGACGTTGCCCAAGAGGGAATCCGCACCGAGCCCGCCGATGAGCAAGTCGTTACTCGCACCACCATCGATCGAGTCGTTGCCCGCGCCACCATCGAGGGTATTCGCCATCCCGCTTCCGAGAATCGAATTGTCGAGAGCGTTTCCGGTGCCGAGAATCGCCTTCGAGCCAATCAGCGTAAAATTCTCAATGTTGGCCAGATACCCCCCGAACTGGGTGGGCGAAGTGAGATCCACGTTAAAGTAGGTCAGAATGCTGTCCACTCCCTCGTCGGCGTTCTCGACAACGACATCGCCGACTTCGTCAACGATGTAGGAGTCGTTCCCCAAACCGCCGATCAACGAGTCGTAGCCGGCTCCCCCATCGAGATAATCGTTGCCAGCCAATCCGATCAGAGTGTCGTCGCCTTGGGCGCCGTAGATTTGATCATCCACGTTTGTTCCCGAGAGAAGAGTGTCCGTGATGCCTATGGGTGCGACGATTGTTGCCATAAAATAAGGGAAGACTGCGTCAAAAATGGTCGGCCAGCATAAGAAAGCAAGTCATTTCGGAAATTGCGAGCCGGCATCCAATGAAGGGCTTGATCCACATCAAGGAAAGTAGGGACACGGAAGAGTTTTTTGCCGCTGATTCACGCCGATTGGCGCAGATTGGCGGATTTGCGGAGGGAGTTTTCAGTTTTCAGCATCGGCAGACGACAAACTGTTTTTTTCGCAGGATGGCAGATTGTGAGGGGGAAGAAACGGACGCCACGGCGGGCGTCCCTCCAAATATCGCCCGTGCCCGGCCATTCCTCATTTCAAGCTGAATTCCGGAGTTAAACCACAGAGAACAGGAAAACACAGGGGAAGAGGTTGATAAGAACACCGGACAGAAAAATCCCCCGGCATTCATCCTAAAAGGGAAGATGGGAATTAACCACAAAGAGCACAAAGAACACAAAGAGAGGCAGAGATATTGTGATATACCCGGAGATGTGATTCACCCGACGGGTGAGGCAAGAATCAGAGTTGTGCGTTTGCAAATTTCAGACAACCTGAGGTGCTAGGAAGTCGGCTGAGACGACAATTGGTAGGGCGGGATCGCCGAGCCCGCCGACTTCTCTCTACGGACGGCTCGGCGATCCGTCCCTACCGTCGCGTGATGGGATCACCGGTTTTCCACGATCCCCGATTTTCTCTCGGTGACATCAGGATGTCTGAATTTGTTTCTTTGTGGCCTTTGTGATCTTTGTGGTGAAATGAACTGCTTTTTCCAGGTTGATCCCTTCTTCTCCTCCGCGTCTTTGACGCGTCTTTGCGGGCAATCGCCGGATCCGGGTTCAAATTTCGCATTCGTGCCGAATCGCTGCGCTGTCAGCGCCGACTTCTCTGCTCAATAGAGGAAGCCAAACAGGTAAAGCGGCACTGTCCGCTTGGAGCCGATCAGAATGTCATCCTTGACGACATATTCGGAGCGCTTGGTCTTTGGGAGCTGAGCGCGCCGCTTGTTCCGTCCGCCCACCTCAAAAATATTGTCGCCAATTTTGAAGTCCCCGCCCTGCTCGCTGGAGAAAACAGCATGACCGGCATTTTCGGTGGCCTGCATGAAAAACAGCTCGCGGGCCGCCGCCGGCTCGACCGCCTGTCCAAGTCCGTGGCAGATCGCATGAAGCAGGGTGGTATTGTCAAGATGGGCCTTCCGCTGCTTTCGGATCAACGCATGTCCGCGTCCGCCCGGGTCGAGCATCCGGATCAACCCCGTCTCTTGGAGGATGAGCAGGTAGTGGGCCGCCGTCTTGTCGTCCACGGCAAGGCTCGCCCCCAATTTATGCACATTCATTTCTCCGGGAGGAATCGTGCTCAGAAAACAGAGGATCTTTTTGAAGTGGTGCAGGTTCTCTGTCTTGAGCCGGTAGTGGGTCGCCACATCTTCGAAAATCGTTTTGTCCACACCGGCGCGGATTTTTTCGTAGTAGTGCCCGCCTCCCTCAAAGACATAGGGATAGAATCCTTCCGCGAGGTAGCGCCGGAAATGACCGGCCAGTCTGGGCACGTGCGCCAGCTCTTCTGAGATCCCCCCCGGATCTTGAAGCAGCGCTCCCAGAGAAATGGCCGGGTGCTCCGCTCCCGTGCTGAAATTCAGATATTCGCGAAAGGAAAGGCCCGGAAGCCGATGCAAAGCAACCCGACGGGACAGGTCGTATCCCCCCTTCGTCAGGGCCAGGCTGGAACTTCCTGAAAAGGCGACATGCACAGAAGGATAAGAATCGTAAATATTCTTCAGCTCCTGCTCCCATCGGGGATACTTGTGAATTTCATCAAAGATGAAATACCGGGTTCCCTCCTGCGTGAAGACTTCACGCACGAACTCCAGAAGACTCACCTTGTTGAAATAGATATGGTCCGCCGAGGCATAAAACGCATCCTCGGGATGGGCCATCCGCTCGTGAATATACTGAAGCAGCAGCGTGGTTTTCCCAACCCCCCGCGCCCCCACAAGCCCGACAAGCCGCTCCTTCATGTCAAAGCCCGAAAATAAAAAGCGGTGATTGCGGACGCTTATGTTCGCAAGCAGCCGCCGGTAGGTCTCCCTGAGAACGTCAATCATTTGAATGCACTCCAGACATACATGGTTATATTTGGACTTTACTCCAAAATGCCAGGATGTCGAAGAAAATAGGTTCCTGTGGGGGCCTTCCAAGGGGCAATCGGTCAGGTGCAACACAGGCGGCCAAGGCGACAAGCTTTTTTTGCCGCAGATTGGCGCAGATTACCGCAGATTTGCGGAGGGAGTTTTCAGTGTTCAGCATCGGCAGACGACAAACTGTTTTTTTCGCAGGTTGGCAGATTGTGAGGGGAAAGAATCGGACGCCACGGCGGGCGTCCCTCCAGCAACCGGTGCAGGATAACGATTATCCCGAAACAAACACCCCGTGAGCGAAAGGATTCATTACGCTGATGGCATTACACCTTTGGCATAGTGCCGCAGAAAATAACAAGTTCAACCAATGGAGGCAGCCCGCCCTCGGGCTGCTGCTCGGCGAGGCGGCCGGGGGCGACCGCCCTCCTTTTCCAATGGAGGCAGCCCGCCCCCGGGCTGCTGCTCGGCAAAAGCGGCCGGGGGCGACCGCTCTCCTTTTCAATGGAGGCAGCCCGCCCGCCTTTCGGTCGTTGGGCTCAGGGGATTTTTCTCGCCTGTTCGCTTTCCCACAGCGTGAAAGAATCGGACGGGAGGTTCGCCGGATTGTTCCGAATGTATCGAACGACAGCGGCAAAGTGGACGGCGTTGCGGATAATGGTATCGCGGTAGTTTGTCTGCCAAAGAGCGCCGTCTCCGATCTCCCGCGCGGAAATGGATTTCCACGAACCAACAAGCTTGGAGAGGCCTGTTCCTGGAGAGCAGAGCACATGGACATGATTCGGCATTATCACCCAGCACGCAAACTCGGCGCGAACGGTTTCGTCGCGCATCAGGACGGCGGCCAGGGCCTGCCGCTTTTCGGGATTCCGCAGCACACAGGCCCCGCATCCCCGGTCGAGCAACTCCTCGATTTGCTTTGTAAATTCATTGTGATACTCGCGCTGACACTCCGCCGACCAAGGCTTCGGATGCAGCGCAAGCCATGCCTTTCGCTGCTCACGGTGGGGATTCAGAAAATCTGCGGGCAAAGAATCTCTCAGCCGGAAAGTGATAAATTGCCAGGCTCTTCCCTGCTGCCAATGGGGCAGCTTGTTCCCGTGAATATCGATCGGGTCCAATGGACTGAGAAACTCGGCGCTCACGAACCCCACCATCTCTCCGCGACAGAGGAGTCGTCCAATCGAAAATGCGCCAATGGAGGCAGCCCGCCCTCGGGCTGCTGCTCGGCATGGCGGCCGGGGACCGCTCTCCTTTTTTCATGGAGGCAGCCCGCCCTCGGGCTGCTGCTCGGCATGGCGGCCGGGGGCGACCGCTCTCCTTTTCAATGGAGGCAGCCCGCCCTCGGGCTGCTGCTCAGCATGGCGGCCGGGGGCGACCGCTCTCCTTTTCAATGGAGGCAGCCCGCCCTCGGGCTGCTGCTCGGCATGGCGGCCGGGGACCGCTCTCCTTTTTTCGTGGAGGCAGCCCGCCCTCGGGCTGCTGTTCGGCATGGCGGCCGGGGGCGACCGCCCTCCTTTTCAATGGAGGCAGCCCGCCCTCGGGCTGCTGCTCGGCGATGGCGGCCGGGGGCGACCGCCCTCCTTTGTTATCGAATAAATTTCCGGGCAAGGACGGCGAGCGCGGTCAGGCCCACGAGCCAGAAGAAAATCGTCTTCACCGGCCAGTGGCGGGCGGGAGGTTGTTTGAGGGGGATGCGGATCTCGGTCTGGATGGGAGAAACCGTTCCATCCGGAAGAACAGAGGAGATCCGGATGCGGATCACCGGCTGTCTTGGCGGAACCGGAAAAGAGACTTCAAAGGATGTGTTTTCCTTCGGGGTAACCTCCGCTTTTTCCAATGGGACCCAGGTTTTAACGACTTTGTCATTCTTGTCGGCCAGCTCGAACAGCTTGGTGAATTTCAGGCGTTCGGCGGCGACCTGCTCGGGGGAGAACTCCGTTCCCACCTCCGGAGCGATTGCGGCCTGCCGGGCAAGTGAGGCTTCGGAACTGATCCGTTGCAACTCGATGAGATACGTGCGCGGGTCGGGGTTGGGATCCTGCCAGCCAACCGTCACAAATCCCTCATTCTGCGAAATCCGGGTGACACGCAGTGCTTCTTTTTTTGTCTCCGCAAGGTTGATCGTCTGCGCGGGAGGCGGAGCAGCAGGAGTCGCGGCGGGAGTTGCCTGGGCCGCCGGAACGGTGGCAGAAACGATGATCTCGACGGACTTGTCATCGTATTTGAAAAGCATGCGGTCGCGAAGGGTGCCGGGGCGGGTGGCAGCGGCTTCGATCCGGAGCACCGTCCGCTCAGCGGGCCTCACCAACAGCCGGGTGGCATCCGACAGGATCCATGTGGGACAGGCGATCTCGACGGCAGCGGGAATCCCGCCTGCATTCGTGATCGTCAGTTCCCGAACCGCTGATTTTCCAGGCTGGATCTGGCCGAAGTCGAGTGCGGAAGCAGGATCAAACAGGAGCTTTGCCGGCAGGGGCGGGATGAGAACCTCGATCGTTGCTGAAACCCGCTTTTCCCTGACTATCAATGCCGTTCTTCCACCGGAGACACGGGCTCCGTCGGCTCGGATTTCCACCTCCGCCTTTGCGCCCCCTCCAAGCGCAACCGGGGGAATCGGCAGCAGGCCGGGAGAACAGTCGAAATCGATGGAAATCGGCTCCTCTGTCTTGTTCGAGAGCATCAGCTTTCCGGAACGCACGCCATCCTGCGAGCTTTGGAGTTTCAGAAACGGAGGGGAGACATCCAGAACCGCGTAGCCTGTCCCCCTGAGAGTAATCCCAACCGGCGTCACGCCTCCCTCGATATACAATGTCCCCTCATACGCGCGGGCCGCATCCGGCTTGAATTCCACCGGCAGGTCGAATTCCCGGGCGGCCGGAATTTCCAACCGCCCGACCGGGGAGTCCCAGCACGAGGGAAGCTGGACGCGGCCAACGAATGGTTCACCGCCGGAATTCCCCAGCGTGACGAGCTTTCTTGTAGAGGTGCCGACCGGCACATCCCCGAAATCGACTTCGGAAGGAAACTCAAGATGCGGAGGACGGTTGATGACTTCCACCGATACGGTGGCACGGGAGGAAACCGCCGCGCCGGGAGACTGCACGGCATAGGAAAACGTATCCGTTCCCATGCCTTTGAGCGGATCATGGCGGTAGAGGACGGTGGCACGGCCGTCTTCCGTCGTCAGGATTTCCCCAAGGACCCCCATGCCGGGTTGTGAGCGGATAAAATATTTGGTGCTTCTCACCGGGGCATTTGCCAGCAGGGGGATCCCGACTTCCCCGCCGATAAAAACAACCGCCTTGACGGGCTTCGCAAACGAGGGTGTGACGACAGGCTCCTTGTCCGGCTTGGCTTCGACAGAAGCCAGAAGCAATGCGAAAGGCAACATCCTGACAGCCGCAGATGAACCTAGATGAACGCAGATTTTCACGGATTAACCTAAAAGGGAAAATGGGACTTTAACCACAGAGGTCACAGAGAGCACAGAGAGATGAAGATGCAGAATTTTGAAGGCTTGATGTGCAGCCAGTCGGCGAGGGCAGCCGCTCGGCAGACTGCCGAAGGCAGCCCGCAGGGCAAGACGCCGGGGCCGGCGCGTGTCAACTGATCTCAGCTTTTCGGTGAGACCTCCATTGAATGGTTCCGCAACCCCAAGTCCCTCTTTTGTTTGCACTCCGTGAGCTCCGTGTTCTCCGTGGTTCATTTCGGTTTATAGGTTGAAAGGAGGGCGGTCGCCCCCGGCCGCCTCGCTGAGCAAGCAGCCCGTTGGCGGGCTGCCTCCATTGAAAAGGAGGATGGGCGCCCCCGCCCGTCTTGGAGCCTGAAGCGGGCGAGGGCGCCCGCTCTCCTTTTTTCAGCAAAGGCAACAGTATTGGGCGTCCCGCCGAAAAATTGGGTCGGCGAGACGCCAACCCGAACACGCGGGACGCGTGTGCTCCCCATCAAAAGACCCTCGTGCATTGGGTGTTACGTGTGCTCAAGGGCGAAGGATGCGTTGGCCTTGGCAGGGCAAACGCATTAAAAACGGCCGGGGGTCGGGCTGCTGCCCAGGGAGCACAGGCGTCCCGCCTGTTTGGAGCCTGACCTCCGCATGCGTTTGCCTTGCGCCATTCACGGGCGGGACGCCCAATACTGTTGCCTTTGCAGAAAAAAGGAGAGCGGGCGCCCTCGCCCGCTTCAGGCTCCAAGACGGGCGGGGGCGCCCATCCTCCCTTAAAGCAACAGTATTGGGCGGGACGCCCCATGCCCCCTGTTTCTCCCGGCACCATCGGGGATTTTTCATAAATTTTAATGCGTTTGCCCTGTTGGCCTTGGTGCTCCCGGTATCGCATGTTCCTGAATCTGTGTTAATCCTGTTAATCTGCGGCCAAGCCTTCTGCGGTTTCTCCGGCTCACCGCCGGATCATTCTCTCGAATTCCTCACCGGTCAGGACGGCTCCGTCCATCATGATGACGAGGAGCCCGCAGCCGTGGTTATTGCCGACCTCCATCGCCCATGGCATCTTCGGCCATCGGTAGGGAGTGGCCGGGTATTCGTCGAAGAGCGAGACGGAGTAATGGTTTTCCTTGAGTCCGTCCTCCTGCATTTTTTCCCTGGCGGTTCGGAACAAAGTCGGACACCTCCACGATTTTTCTGTCATCCCATAAGGTGCCAGCGTCGTCCGCCACCAGGCATCTTCCGCCGGAGAATCCAGCGCAATCCCACCCGGAATCTGCGGCCACTTGCCATTGTCGGACAAATACGTGGTCAGCGCCATGTGCAGGTTCTTCAAATTCGCCATGCATGCAGGCTTCTCCGCACGCTCGATCGAGGACTTCGTCGCCGTAAAGAAAAGTGTGGCAAGGATCGCGAGAATCCCCATCACCGCAAGGATCTCGATGAAAGTGAAGGCTGAAGAAGTTTTCAGTTTCCAGTCGTGGTCCGATCCGCTCCGGTTGCAAGCCAAGGGACCGCAGGCGTCTTGCCAGATACTGTTGCCTTTGCAGAAAAAAGGAGAGCGGGTGCCCCCGCCCGCTTCAGGCTCCAAGACGGGCGGGGGCGCCCATCCTCCCTTGAAGCAACAGCATTGGGCGTCTTGCCCGCTTCGAAAGCCATGCGGGCTGGAAGCCCACGGTCCATTCGAATTGTTCGACACAGACAGAAACCTCGGATGACACTGCGACCATCCCTCCGGAGGGAGGATTGTG
>Ga0247836_1006885_pt1 | contig 12357 bp, 7 predicted proteins | sample LaCruzMarch2015__4_FD_187116 | JGI IMG/M metagenome (GOLD analysis project Ga0247836, IMG submission 187116) | Freshwater microbial communities from meromictic Lake La Cruz, Castile-La Mancha, Spain - LaCruzMarch2015_14m | ecosystem: Environmental > Aquatic > Freshwater > Lake | place: Spain...
TTTTAGAAACCCAGTGCGGCATCAAAACCGCCAATATCCGGGCAGAAGATATACCAGATAAAGTAGATTTAAGCCCCAACCGTGATGGCATTTATCAAGCCGGACTCTTCGCCGCGTGGCAACTGATCAAACACAAAACCACGGGCCCTGCCGCACAGTTTATTAACCAACAGGAAAAGCACTTGCTCCATCACCTCCAATGCCGCAATTTATCCATTTTGGCGCATGGTTTTGAGCCGATAAAACAAGTGGATTGGCAACTGTTTCAACACTGGCTGGATCAGGAATTTATTCCGATGCTCTTAAGCGAAACCAAAAAATGCGGCATCAACGGCTTGCCTTTACAGTTGCCACAAAGCTATCAGTAAGCAGCCACCTTAAGTCTTTTGACATTTCCTAAGACGACTGCGCGTCCTTAAAGAACGGGCAATCTTACAGACAACGGCAAGCCGCATACAGAACTACCCAAAAACTGATGCACGACCACAGACACAACAAAAAAACCATTGCAGCCTCATGAAATATTCCAGCCACGTTATTTTGATTTCAGCGCAGGCCGTACCCAACCTGACCCCGCTGCTCGACGATCTCATTAAACCCAAGCAAGTTATCATGCTGGTCAGTGCCGATATGCAACAACGCGCCGACTGGCTGGAAGCGGTCATCAAAACCAAAGGCATCAAAACCCAGCGCTGGGCCATAAAAAACGCTTGGGATATTGAACATATCCGTGACCAAGTGCTGGATTTACTCAGCAACCATCACCACGACAGCATCGCCCTTAACGCCACCGGCGGCACCAAACCCATGAGCATTGCCGCTTACGAAGTCTTCCGGGATTTAGGCAAACCGATATTTTATGTGCATCCAGAGCATGACCGCCTAATCTGGATGTACCCCGCCAACCAGCCCGCCCATGAACTGGCCGACCGCATCAAATTGCCCGAATTTCTCCAAGCCTATGGCGCCACCGTGATCCGTCAAGGCGGCAAACTGGGCGTACCGGCCGACTATCGCCAATTAACCGAAGACATCATTCAGCGCGTGAGTGAATACGCCAAACCCTTAGGGACCTTAAATTATTACGCCGCCCAAGCAGAAAATACCCTAGCGGCCAAAATTGACGACAACACCCTAAACAATGAGGCGTTACACGATTTAATCAGCGTCTTTGAACGGCTACACTTGCTTAAATTGGAGGGCAATAAACTCATCTTTGCCGATGAGCCCAGCCGATTTTATGTCAACGGCGGTTGGCTGGAGCAGCACGTCTATGGTGTGTGCCTTAATCTAAAAAAAAGCCATGGCATACAAGACATAGGCCGTAGCATTGAGGTTGAACGCAGCCATCGCAGCCCGTCCATCAAAAACGAAATGGATGTGGCATTTTTAAAAGACAATCGGCTGTATGTCATTGAATGCAAAACCCATGCGGATAAGCAGCAGGCGGAAAGCAAAAGTACCCATGCCCTTTACAAGCTCGATAGCCTCAAAGATTTGCTGGGTGGGTTACAAGCGCGGGCAATGCTGGTAAGCTTTAGCCGCCCAAGCGTGTACGACCAGCAACGGGCGGGCGACTTGGGCATTGCAATTTGTGCCCAGCAAGACCTCATACAATTGCCAGAAAAACTGGCCACCTGGATAGCATGATTAACACTAACTTTTTTCAGCCCAAAAAACCTGGCAACCCCCTTTGTAACTACTTGAACTTAATAGGAGAAAAATATAGAGCTATTTGAATTACTGACCTGATAAAGAAGGGATTAAGACCGCCGATTGAACCTTTCATATTGTATTTTTTCAATATTTGAATTACTGACCTGATAAAGAAGGGATTAAGACTCCAGACGGTCACTTTATAGGCTTTTATTATGTATTTGAATTACTGACCTGATAAAGAAGGGATTAAGACTCAAAAGTTTCACTTCTATTTTTAAATTACCTTATTTGAATTACTGACCTGATAAAGAAGGGATTAAGACTCTCATAAGCCCGTGACTTTAAGATTTTGAGGTTTTATTTGAATTACTGACCTGATAAAGAAGGGATTAAGACAGAAGAATATGGATCGACGTAAAATAGATTTTGATATTTGAATTACTGACCTGATAAAGAAGGGATTAAGACTTAAAGCCGCTATTTCTTTTAACTGTCCTAATGTATTTGAATTACTGACCTGATAAAGAAGGGATTAAGACTAAAACACCCGGTTGGATGCTTTTTGGTTGTGTATTTGAATTACTGACCTGATAAAGAAGGGATTAAGACTCGGATTTTGACATGTACCCGCGTTGAAGACGTTATTTGAATTACTGACCTGATAAAGAAGGGATTAAGACATTTTAGAATTTGGCATGGTAGATACTCCAATCAATTTGAATTACTGACCTGATAAAGAAGGGATTAAGACCGTATTCGACTATATTGTATTGGCTTGGTTTCTGTCATTTGAATTACTGACCTGATAAAGAAGGGATTAAGACGAATAAGAGCGGTTCAATGCTCCATGTATAGCCATTTGAATTACTGACCTGATAAAGAAGGGATTAAGACGAAGGTTTAATGTCATATGTGATCATGGTAGCATTTGAATTACTGACCTGATAAAGAAGGGATTAAGACTATAACCCCCTATCATGCGATTGCATAGAAGGGTATTTGAATTACTGACCTGATAAAGAAGGGATTAAGACCGCCCTGTGTCCTTCCGTTGCCGCGTTCGTGTCCAAATTTGAATTACTGACCTGATAAAGAAGGGATTAAGACTCTATTTTGTTCATGTTATTTCCCCTGGTTGTGTTATTTGAATTACTGACCTGATAAAGAAGGGATTAAGACGCTGATCTGCTTCACTAAGCATTTGTACTTTATTTGAATTACTGACCTGATAAAGAAGGGATTAAGACGCTGGACTTGCACCAGGTACACTTTGTTTGGTGCATTTGAATTACTGACCTGATAAAGAAGGGATTAAGACCCAAATGTTGTTGATCTTTTTGCACCCAAAACTATTTGAATTACTGACCTGATAAAGAAGGGATTAAGACCTACCGCGTTCCTTTTATCCAAGCATCTTTCAGCAATTTGAATTACTGACCTGATAAAGAAGGGATTAAGACAAACTTTAATTTATCCATGTATTCGTCACCCCATTCATTTGAATTACTGACCTGATAAAGAAGGGATTAAGACATCAAAACCAGCCTGAACCTGTGCGATCAGTTCATATTTGAATTACTGACCTGATAAAGAAGGGATTAAGACTTTCTATTCCACCCCAATAATGGCTCCTATTTTTTATTTGAATTACTGACCTGATAAAGAAGGGATTAAGACCCCAATGCTTGCATCTACAAGCATGTTTTTTATTATTTGAATTACTGACCTGATAAAGAAGGGATTAAGACAATGCAACAGCGTATTGTCCTGTTTTTTTGTTAGATTTGAATTACTGACCTGATAAAGAAGGGATTAAGACGGTTCAGGCAATACCGATAGCCGGAACGCTTCATCATTTGAATTACTGACCTGATAAAGAAGGGATTAAGACTTCTTTGTATTTTGCATCGTCAATCTTGTTCCATTTGAATTACTGACCTGATAAAGAAGGGATTAAGACCATAATCAGCGTTTTTTACTAGAGTTAATAACGTAATTTGAATTACTGACCTGATAAAGAAGGGATTAAGACTCAGGTATACGCAATGCATGGGTGTCAATACCAATTTGAATTACTGACCTGATAAAGAAGGGATTAAGACTTCTCGTGAGTAATATACCCATAGTTATACAATCCAATTTGAATTACTGACCTGATAAAGAAGGGATTAAGACGCCAGTAAATCGGCTTGGTTTGGTTTAGCGGTTTATTTGAATTACTGACCTGATAAAGAAGCACACGATTACCCACAACTCAAATTAAAGCAGTCGTAACAGAAGGAACGCCAAAAAGATTTATTTTTTGCCAAAACTGAGTCCATCTTTGAGCCGTTAAAACTAATGCCCGTAAATTTAAGAAGCCTGCAGCCCCCGGTTGTTTCCAGCGCATACCGGCAAGACAAAACCGCTGTTTTATAAGCGTTTTACAAGCCGCTTCTGTGACACCGGATACGATCGGGAAAGACTGCTCGGCGTAAATGACGTAGTTCATTTGGTGGCGATGATTTTTATAATAGGTAACAGCGGCACCCAGTTTGTCCCGTAGGTGTTGCGGTAATTTTTGGGTGCTCTTTCGTGCCTGTAGCGCGACCATTTCATGATACAGCGCCTCGGCCGCCCCCACGGTGTGTTTCAGTTGATGGCAACGATCATCCAACCAGGCTTTGTGGGCGCTTTTGTCCTTAGGATATTTGGCATTGGCGACAGCCCCCAGATAACTGCTCGCATGATAAAAATCGAGAATCGATGTCTCGGTATGCGGTGTTAAGAATTGCCAGTTGCTTTCGGCGCCATCGGCTAGCCCGACCCTCTTGGCATCCGGAAAGTGCGTTTTTACGCGTTCAATCTCGGCGGTAAAGCGGCGCAAGAAATCCGCTTTGCCATATTCAGGTGTGGCACCCAAATAAATGGTATGTTGCCGTTCGCCTTTGGCATCATAAAAACTGAGCGTGCCCGCCATGGCTTCGCGCCAACCTTCTTTGCTCATGTGCATACAGGTGCCATCCAAGCTAATGGCGATGGAGGCAATAGGCTGCTCAAAGTTGGGCAAGTCGTAATGCCACTGAGTTTCTTGTTGACTGGCTATGCTCGCTACTTTTTGGGATAGGTTTTGTATGAACGAGGTGGATATTTTTCGGCCTTGGCATTCCAGGAAATCCCGTTGGACTTCGAGAGCCGGGTTACAGGCCATTTTAATGCCCACCTGTTTGGCAAACCGGGGCGTTGAACTCCCTATGATGCGTGCGGATTGCTCCAAAGGGCAGAAGGTTTTTCCGCGTCCGTGGTGGTGATAAACATGCCGCGCACAGAGGATTTCACCATAAGGCGTTTGGTAAAACTTTTCTTCCTGTCCCTTGCTTCGCCAAGGCTTACCCTCTATTTCAATCGCTTCACCTTGGGTGTCGAATTGCTTCAAGGCTTCTTCAGTGGCGAGGCTGCCCGCCTCATTGATGACCGCCTGAATCGCTTCCTCACTGTCCAGCATCGAATCTTCAAGGTCAACTGTGATCTCTATGATTAGCTTTTTTCCTTCTTTTCTTAGTATTTTTACGGCCATGTCTATTTTCTTATGCTTTATGATTTTCCGTTTTAAGCTTCGGTATCAAAATTTAGGAATAATGTCCATTACTTTCTTTAGGCTGTCATAAAATTGAGGTCGCACCCTATGGAACACCCTATATATGCAGGCAGCGCTAGATCATTTGCGGCAACGGCAACAAGAAATCAGGGAAGAAGATGAGAAAAGGCTATCGCCTTTACTGCATGGACATGTCAATGTGCTCGGGCACTACTCATTTACACTGGCAGAGCAGGTCATGATGGGGCAACTCAGGCCGCTAAATCAGCCATCAGAAAATATTATTACCCTTCCGTAGTGGCTTTTTACTGAAAATAGAATTAAGTTAGCCACTAACGTACGTTTTCGTACCATTGGACTTCAACCCCCACATCCACCATGGGTCAGCTTTGTTCCGCTTAATTCGGGCTAGGCTTTTCGCCCGATTTTGTCTGTTTTTGGCTTTCTCGGTCTAGCACTAGTTAAGATTATTCCCATTGTACAAACTACCCCTGAATAATAAGCCAACCCTAATCATTGGGATCCTGACGACGGCATTTCTAGGCCGCATTTTTCACCACTACAATATTTTTAAAGAATGTGACGATTCCTATCCAACGCATTTTGATTAATATAATAAATCAAGCAAATCGTTTCTGATTGCCCTATAATTTGACCTTGATAATAGACAAAATGACGGGCATCCATGAACAACAACCTTTTACAACAAGTCATCTCCACTGAAGGTTTTGTGGCTGCCAACGCGCTAGCCAAGGCCTTGCGCATCACCCAAAACGAACTGGCAGATTTTACGGGCTTGCCGCGTGACTCGGTGTCGAAAAAATCCCGCGTCAATAGCCGTGGCACCCAAGCCCGTTTGCGCGATACTGTGGACATCATCAACCGTGCCTCCGAATGGTCAGGTGGCGTGGGACGGGCGTTTGCGTGGTTCCGCTCCCAACCGTTGCCGTCGTTTGGCGACAAAACTGCCGAGGAATTGGTCAAGGAAGGCCGCGCCGATGCTGTCAAGGCCTATCTGTCCCGTATTGCCGAGGGTGGCTACGCTTGAGTGTTCCGATCCGGCAGTTCAGCGGCATCGTTTACCGCGCCCATCACCCGATGTGGGCGCACCAACCTTTATCCGGTGACGGCGCGAAAAAACACGGCGGACGCTTTAACCGCCGGGGATACGCAGCACTCTATACCTCGCTGGATATCACCACGGCTTGGCTGGAAGCCCAGCAAGGTTTCCCTTTCAAAGCGCAACCGATGACCCTCGTTGCTTACCAAGTCAACAATATCGCGGTGGTAGACCTGAACGACAGCAACACCTTACAGGCATTAGCTTTTCCCGCAGACGACTTGGCTTGTGCGTGGGAATATTTGGCCAGCCAAAACCAGCAGCCACCCACTTGGTTGCTCGTGGACAAATTGCTGGCACTCAACTTGGCAGGTATTTTAGTGCGTAGTTTTGCCCCAGGCTGTACGGCAGAAAACCACAACCTAGTGCTTTGGCGGTGGGGGAATATTGGCGAATGCCAAGTGAGCTTGATTGACGATTTTGGCCGGTTGCCGAAAACTGCCGATTCTTGGCGGACACAACCTGACTAATCTGTCAGCCACAAACAACCACCAGCAAATCCAGGCATGCTGGTGTCCATAAAAATCTAACTTATGTTTGAAATAGGGAGCTTTGGAAAATTTTGATTTATTCAACAACGCCCTAGTGAACCCGCCCCGCTATCAATTCCCTCAATACATCTTTGCAGGCAGCCATGTTGTTCTCGGCATGCTCATTGTACCTTTCGCCCCATCGGTTATCGTAGTGCGGTGTCAGCCTGTCTATCACCAGCAACTCATAAATATTCACCCATTCGCCCTCGACCCTGATCGCCAGTTTCGGGTTGAAAATGTAATAACCACGCAGCACCCGATAAAACAGCTTGCGGTTGCCTTTATCGTCTTTACTGACTTCGTTTTTGGACAAAATGCTCGACAGGTAAGCCCGCACTTTGCGGCGTTCAGGCAGAATGCCGGACGGAATATGCTGCACGGCATCAATAATATCCTGGGTGGCGAAACCTTCCAGACGATAGCGCATTTTCTTCGGCATCACGCGATAGAACAGGGCAATCATCAGATTAAGCATGAAGAACTCCATGCTGTGTTTGTCGAGCTTAATCAAGCGGCCATCGACTTGGATGCCAAGGCTGGTCGGTTCGAGCAAGCCGTAGATGTCCGCCAGTTTCTTTTTCGCGTAAGCGTCGCTACGGTCGGCTTGCGCCAGGGCGATTTGAAAAGCCGTCAAGCCATTGCCATCCACTTTTTCGGTGTCCGCGCCCACGTCAAACAAGGCTTTGATGACTTCGGTGTTGCCCATCCACGCGGCAACCATCAGCGGGGTTTGGTTGAAGACATTGCGGAAATCCGCGCCGTAATGGTCGGTTTGCTTAAGCACGGCATCCGGTTTTTTAAAACTGTAGGTCGCGTAATGCTTTTGTTGCATGATCTGCAAGGCTTTGTCGGGCTGGTTGGCTGCTTTGAACCCGGCTTTTTGAAGAGCCATGATGATATCCCTGTCTTCATACACCAAGCCGTATTCAAGCAAGGTCATACGGGCGTTTTTGTCATTGCCTTCCAGTGCGGCCCGTTTTAAATCCGGCAACACCGTGTTGGTGATGACCTGCCAATCCGGTGTTTTTTGTTTGAGGATTTCGCTACGGATGCGCTCGGCTTGTTCCTGTTTGCCTTGCAGTTCCAGTTTATGGGCTTCCTGCCGCCACGCATCGAGGCTGGAATTTTGGCTGGCAAGCTGCAAACTGGCCTGCGCGTCCCGTAAGCCGACCAAGTCCAATAACGGTTGCTTGGGGTTGCTTTCTATCCAGTATAGGTTCTTGATCGCCCGCGTCAGCGCGACATACAAGGCGTTGACGTAAAACTTGTACACTTCCAGCGCTTTGTCGGTTTTGTCTTTGGCACGGGCGTATTTGATGTCCTGCTCCAAATCGGCGGTGACTACGCCTTTACAAATTTCACGATAACGGGCTTCTTCCTGGCTTAAAAAATTGTAGAGAATGATGTTTTCATATTCCAAGCCCTTGGCTTCCTGAATGGTGAACACTAGTGGCGTGCGGAAATGCTGTTGCGCGGCGGGCTTTTGTTCGACGGTCATAACGATGACGGCAAACAGCGTCGAGGCACGGGTTTTGCTGTCCAATTCCTCACGGATGGCGGCGGTGTCCTGCAAAAACAGCACTTCACCTTGGTTGTGCCCATTGCTTTCGACCAGATAATGGCTTTCCTTGTCGATCGAGCCGAAGCGTTGGTTTTTGATTTTTAAAATCTTGTTGGCAATGTCGGTGACTTGCGGCGAATTGCGGTAATTGGTGTTGAGGATGCGGATCAGCTCATCCGCAGTTTGCAAGTCTTCCTGCCGATAAAACAGGCTTTTGACTTTCGACCAGGAAAAGAAGTTGGGATGGACAATCTGGTTGGAGTCGCCGCACAAGATAAAATCCGAAACTTGCCGTAGCGATTTCATAATCAGATACAACTGGATATTGGTCAAATCCTGCACTTCATCGACGATGACAAAATCATAACGCGGCTGGCAGTGTTCTAAATACTGGTGGCTGACGATATTGCTGTCGTAAAGCCGCTGTTCCTGTAAAAATGCCAGATATTTTTCAAACACGCCGTAGACTTCCTCGCGCTCTTCCGCTAGAAAAATCGACTCCTTAACGCCCAGATTCAGATAATCTTCACGGCTTAACCAGCTTTTATCGGTCGCGGGCCCGGTGATGACCCCGCGAAACTCCTCAAACACCTTGTGGGCATCTTTGAGGGTTTTGCTTTGGCGGAAACGGCTAAACCAGTGCTGGAAGGCTTGGAAGGTGATCGGTTTGCCGTCCGGTACGCGGATGCTTTCCAAAAATTCCTGGAACGACAAAAAATCAACTTGTTGCTCAGGGTTGTCGTAATGGTGGGCGTAATACAGATCGCGCGAGTTCTTCACCAGATAAGCCGACTGCGTGACATACAGCACATCGCCAATGGCCTGTTTCATTTTTTCCAGCGTCAACGCAGTCTTGCCACTGCCCGCCGAGCCGATGACAATCAATGGCGGCTGCAAATCATAAATGGATTGCTGACGGTCATCGAACGAAATGATCTTGTCCAGCAGGTTGAACGTGCCGTGGTTGGGGTTCAGATAAACCAGCGGTTGGCCGGATGCCGCGTCCGGCTTGGTGATGACGGGAATCTTGTCTTCATCAATCTGACCGACCTGACGAAGAAAACGCGAGTCTTCATAAACATGGTTTTTGATGAATTCCAGCATCAGCAGATAGCTTTCATCCTGATGGCGATAAACGGAAAACAACAGGCGGTCACGCTGGTTAAGCCGTGCCCGATAGAGATTGTCCCCCACCTTTTTGACTTCCGCCGACTTGAAGTCATCATCTTCCAAGTATTTTTTCAGCTTGGCAAAGCCAGGTATAGTTTTAGGTTCGAGCTCGTTGTAGATCAGGACTTTCATAAATAGTGGGGCTAAGAATGGTTAGGCTTGATAGCAGTTTATAACAGCTACCAATCATACAAGCTCCATACTGATTTGTCTTTTACACATGCCGGATGGCTCAGAAAGGAAAGACTGGGCCGCCAGAAGCTGTATGCGTTCAAGAACGGAAAAACGAAAACCACGGGGCAAGACACCCAAGGCTTTCAACCGGATCGGTATATCAATGAGGACATTGTTAACATCCAGTGGGACGACATGTAGCGGTTTATAGCGACCATCAAACTGAAAATAACGACGGCTTCGCAGCCGTACAACGAACTTAATTTAGAACAAACGTGTAACTAAATTTGAAACTTTTTGAATAAGATAGTTTTTGGGTGGTATTTCGTCTGGCTTATTTGATTTTTATGTTTTCCGTATCATTATCAACTCATTGATAATGATGAAGTATTAATGCAATTTGCGAAGTAAAAGTCAGAACAAATTAATTTAACAGATAGTTATCCTAATGATTTATATGATTTTTATAAATTCTATTTTGTTCTAAATTTAGTTCGTTGTACGGATTGGCAATAATCAGCGTTATCACTATCGCCTGTTAAGCACAGCACTTCAAAAAAATCTAGCTTTGTTCATGGACGGCTAGGCAGGCAAAGATTTTTCGCGAAATAGTAACAACCCTCAAAACATAAGAACCCTAAAAACATAACTTTCAATAAATCAATTAGTTTGACTATTGAAAAACCTAGATAAATAGTACATACGATTTTTTTTCCAATCATTTCTTTCCATTTCATTATACTTTGATGATAAAAATCATCCTTGGGTCTTGATGAAGGATGACGGGTATTTCCTCATTCAAGCTGTTACAAATCCGAGCGGTGGTTTTATGTGCTTTAATCGTCAAAAACTCCTATTTGTTGTCGTTTTATCACTCTGTTGGTTCGCCATCGATGCTTATGCCGCCTACGATTCAGCGCTTACCCCTGAACTCAAGAATATTCAAATCATAAGGATCACGCCAGATGGCGAGGATGTGCCTGCTGGTAAACAAATGGTTATCCAGTTTGACCGCCCGGTAGTCCCTATTGGCAAAATGGAACGCCAGTCTTCAGAAATACCTATCAACATCACCCCGGTGTTGGCCTGCGAATGGCGCTGGCTGAATACTTCCGCCTTGGCCTGTAATCTTCCTGATAAAACACCACTGAAAGAAGCGACACGTTATACCTTAGAAATCGAACCTGGAATAAAAGCAGAAGATGGCGCGACTATTCCCGATAAAGTCCATCATGAATTTATCACGCAACGCCCTGATGTAAACGACCATGAATTTCGGGAATGGAAATCGCCTGGGCATCCCGTCATACGGCTGGTTTTTAATCAACCCGTTGATAAGGCATCCGTCGCACAGCATATTTTTTGGAGCGTCGGAGACACAACAGAACGTGTTGCGGTCAATGTGACCGCCGACCAAGCCGATCATGAGCCACCGCAATGGCTGCCGATTCCGGGAGAAAATGCCTTCGTATTTTTTAACAAACAGCCTGCCCAAAAAAGCGATGATGAACTTCATAAAAGCTCAGGAAAGGAAGCGCGGAGGATTTGGTTGGTTGAACCCATGCAAGAATTGCCGTTAGACACCCATATTGTCCTTAAATCGGAGCCTGGCTTAATCTCTGCGTTAGGGCCTGAAGCCAGCGTTAACGCCAATTCCCTGACCGAACTTGACACCTACCCTGAGTTTAGTTTTTTAGGCATTAAATGTTCCACAAACCAAGGTGATGAACTATGGATTAAAGCTGGTCAAACGCCTAGTGGAAAATGCGATCCCTTGTCACCTGTCAATTTGTCGTTTAGTACGCCAGTCGAACGTGACACCCTAGGTGACAGATTGACCTTTAACCCGCCTGTAGGAGGCTGGAAGAAAATCGCCGAAGAAGAAACTGAAACTACGCCAGAGCCGGAAGAAAGCGACAATAACGCGCAAGTGGGTTATCAATTTAGCCAACCGCATAGCAAAGGCACAAATTACAATGTATGGCTGCCTGGTGGTTTGAAAGTCGCGCAAGACTACACCGTAAATTCCCAAGCCCCGCTGACTTTTTTTGAGCGGCTATGGTTTTGGTTGCAATCATGGTTTAAGCCCATTACTCCAACGCTGGAAGTGCAGGACATTTTTGGCCGTAAGCTGCAACAGCCGATTTCCGCCAGTTTTGTGACAGCACACCGCAATCCTAATTTTGTTTTGGATTACTCCGATGCCGTAATAGAAAAAGGCGTGGACAGCGAAGTGCCTTTTTACGTCAATAACTTAAATAATTACCGCTTTGATTACCGTGCCATCACCGCCAAAGGTAACGACAAGCTACAGACTTTGCGTAAAGACATTCCCAGTGTCCAAGATGTGCAATTTGCCGTGCCGTTTGGTGTACGGGAAATGCTCGATGGACATACAGGAGCGGTATTTGGCAGTTTACAAACCGACCCGATTGTTAACACCTACTCCCCGCGCCTGTTTGCCCAAGTGACGCCTTATCAAGTCCATCTCAAACTCGGCCATTTCAATAGCTTGGTTTGGGTTACCGATATGGCAACCGGACAACCAGTGGCAGATGCCAAC
>Ga0247836_1006891_pt1 | contig 12350 bp, 12 predicted proteins | sample LaCruzMarch2015__4_FD_187116 | JGI IMG/M metagenome (GOLD analysis project Ga0247836, IMG submission 187116) | Freshwater microbial communities from meromictic Lake La Cruz, Castile-La Mancha, Spain - LaCruzMarch2015_14m | ecosystem: Environmental > Aquatic > Freshwater > Lake | place: Spain...
CAGATTGATCAGCATGCGCTCCACCCCACCCGATCCGGAGAACGAGGCAAAGACCGCGAGTGGGCGAGGCGCAGCAGACATGGAAAACCTGGCGGTACGAATGAACCGAGCGCATCATACTTGAGGCTCCATGTCGGATCCCCGCCTCATTTCCAGCCGTCCGGCACGATCGGTGCGCCGGGTCGCCGCAATGAACGCCGGCTGGTCCGCGGCCGCGCCGCGGGCGATACTGTCGACCGTGCCCGCACCACCGAACACCAAAAGATGCCCAACACCGTCTACTTCTTCGGTACCTGCCTGATCGACCTCCTGTTCCCGCGCACCGGGCTCGCGGCCATGCGGCTGCTGGAGCGCGCGGGCCTGCAGGTACTCTTCCCCCAGGGTCAGACCTGCTGCGGCCAGCCGGCCTATAACGCGGGTTACCGCGACGAAGCGCGCCGCGTGGCGCGGGCGCAACTGGATGCCTTTCCCGAGAGCTTACCGGTGATCGTACCCTCGGCCTCCTGTGCCGGGATGCTCAAGGTCCATTATCCCTTGCTGCTCGCCGGCACGGCCGACGCCGCGCGCGCCGACGCCTTTGCCGGGCGGGTGGTGGAGCTGACTGACTTCCTGACGCGGGTCCTCGACCTGCGCCTCACCGACCTGGGTCCGCCCATCCGCGTCGCGGTGCACAACTCCTGCTCCTCGCGACGGGAACTGGGCGTCGCGGACACGACCATGGACCTGCTGCGGCGGCTCGCGCAGGTGGAGTTGGTGGAACCGGAACGCGCCCACGAGTGCTGCGGCTTCGGCGGCACTTTCGCCATCAAGCAGCCGGAGATCTCCGCGGCCATGGCGGCGGACAAAACCAGCGCCGTGGCCGCCACCGGCGCCGCCGTCCTGGTCAGCCAGGACTGCGGCTGCCTGATGAATCTGGGCGGCACCTTCGCCCGCCGCGGCGGGGGCCCGGTAATCAAGCACGTTGCCGAGTTCATCTGGGAGCGCACCAGCCATGACGACTGAGTTTCGCCTTGCCATCGGCGCGGCCCTGGGGCGCGAACGGGTCCGCGCCAATATCCGCAGGGCCATGGACGGATTGGTCAGCAAGCGGGCGGCAGCCTTCCCGGATGCGGACGAGCGCGAACGCCTGCGCGATCAGGGCGAGGCCATCCGCGGCGAGTCGGTGGCCCGCCTGCCGGAACTCCTGGAGGAACTGGAGCGCAGTTGCACCCGCAACGGCATCCAGGTCCACTGGGCCGAGACCGGGGAGGACGCCAACCGGCTGGTCCTGGACATTCTGCGGCGCGCCGGGGCAACCGCGCTGCTCAAAGGCAAGTCGATGGTCTCGGAGGAGATGGGGCTCAATGCGTTCCTGCAGCACGCGGGCATCGAGGCGGTCGAGACCGACCTGGGTGAGCTCATCATCCAACTGGCCGGTGAAGCCCCATCCCACATCATCGCCCCGGCTATCCACAAGGACCGCGCCGAAATCGCGGCCCTGTTCCGTGAACATTACCCGGATCAGCCGCCCGCCGAGCGCATCGAGGAACTCACCGCGCTGGCCCGCCGGGTCATGCGCAAGCGCTTTCGCGGCATGACCGCGGGGCTGTCCGGCGTCAATTTCGCGGTGGCGGAGACCGGAACCCTGTGCCTGGTCGAGAATGAGGGCAACGGGCGCCTCTGCACTACCCTCCCGGATCTGCATATCGCGGTGATGGGCATCGAGAAAGTGGTCGCCCGACTGGACCAGATCCCGCCGCTGCTCACCCTGCTCACCCGCAGCGCCACCGGCCAGCCGATCACCACCTACGTGAATTTCATCAGCGGGCCGCGCCGGCCGGGGGAGCAAGACGGGCCGCGGACCGTCCATCTGATCCTGCTCGACAACGGCCGCTCACGCATCCGCCTGGACCCGGAGCTGTCCGCCACCCTGCGCTGCATCCGCTGCGCCGCCTGTATGAATCACTGCCCGGTCTACACCCGCCTGGGCGGCCATGCCTACGGCACCGTCTATCCGGGGCCCATCGGCAGCATCCTCGAACCCCAGCTCCACGGCCTGGCCGAGCGGGGCGAAATGGCCGAGGCGTCCAGTCTGTGCGGCGCCTGTGCCGAAGTCTGTCCGGTGCGCATCCCGATCCCCCGGCTCCTGAATCGCCTGCGCTTCGAAGCGGTCAACGCCCAGGCGGATTCACCTACGCTGGGCCACGGCAGCCGGCGACTGGCCGGCCAGGCCGGACTCTGGCGCCTGTGGGCCTGGACCTGCGCACACCCGCGCATCTACCGCACGCTGACCAGGCTGATGACGGCGCTGCGTCCGCTGCAACCGACCCGCATCAAACCCTGGACCGACACCCGTGAGGCACCGCGTATCGCCGGCCAGGATCTGCACCGTCTGGCACGCGCGGCCGGATTCACGGACCGGCTCTGACGCGGTATCATCGCGTCAGCGCAGAGAAAACCGGTGAAGGGTCACCCGGCGCCGAGGGACGCCGAGGTGTGCTGGAACCCACGGCGGCAAACGGCCTCGTCCAAATTTATATACTCCACCAGGAGGGTCTCTTTGATGCACACAGTGATGGTCACCGGGGGCGCCGGATTCATCGGCGGCAACTTTGTCCACTTTTTGATGGACGAGACCGATTGCCGGGTGGTCAATCTCGACGATCTGACCTATGCCGGCAACCTGGATACACTTGCCCCGCTGGCGAACAACCCGCGCCATTGCTTTGTCCATGGGGATATCGGCAATGCGGCATTGGTAGAACAACTGCTGAAAGACTTTGAAGTCGACGCGGTCGTGAACTTCGCCGCCGAGAGCCATGTGGACCGCTCCATCGATGGACCAACCCCGTTCATCACGACCAACGTCGTGGGGACCTTCAACCTGCTGGAACGCGCCCGCGCCCATTGGCTCAAGCGTACCGAAGCGGCGCGGCAGAGCTTTCGCTTTCTGCACGTTTCCACCGACGAGGTCTATGGGTCACTGGGTGCCACCGGACGCTTCACCGAGTCGACCCCCTATGCCCCCAATTCACCCTATTCGGCATCCAAAGCGGCCTCGGATCATTTGGTGAGAGCCTGGTTCCACACCTATGGAATACCGGTACTGACGACCAATTGCTCCAATAATTACGGGCCTTATCAGTTCCCCGAAAAATTGATCCCGCTGATGATCCACAAGGCCCAACAGGGAGAACCCTTGCCCATCTATGGCGATGGCGGCAACATCCGCGATTGGCTCTACGTCACCGATCATTGCCGCGCCATCTGGCGGGTACTCGAGGCCGGCGCGCCCGGCGAGGTCTACAATGTTGGCGGCGACAGCGAACGTACCAATCTCCAAGTGGTCGATACCCTCTGCGCCCTGCTCGATGAACTGCTCCCCGACTCGCCGCGGCGCCCCCACGCAAACCTCAAGACCTTTGTCACCGACCGTCCCGGACACGACCGTCGCTATGCGATCGACGCCGACAAGATCAAGCGCAACCTGGGCTGGACGCCCAGCGAGACCTTTGAGACCGGTTTGCGACGCACCGTCGCATGGTATTTGGACAACCCCGAATGGTGCCGCCGCGTGACCGACGGGAGCTATCGCGGCGAGCGCCTGGGCGCGGCCCTTTGACAGACGGACGACCCCTATGAACCGAAAAGGCATCATCCTCGCCGGCGGGTCCGGCACCCGGCTCTATCCCATCACCCGGGCGGTCAGCAAACAACTGCTGCCGGTCTATGACAAACCGATGATCTACTACCCGCTGTCCACGCTCATGCTGGCGGGGGTACGCGATATCCTGATCATCTCCACCCCGCGGGATCTGCCGCTGTTCGAGACCTTATTGGGCGACGGGTCCCAATGGGGCATCCGACTCGCCTATGCGGAGCAACCCAATCCGGGCGGTCTGGCGCAGGCCTTTCTGATCGGCGAGACCTTCATTGACGGCGACCCTTCCTGCCTGATCCTGGGGGACAACATTTTCTACGGGCAAGGTCTCGGCGACCAGCTCAAGGCTGTCGGCGAGCGCGCCAAGGGCGCGACCGTCTTCGGCTACTGGGTCTCGGATCCGGAACGCTATGGAGTCGCCGAGTTCGACGCCGCCGGTCAGGTCATCGGCTTGGAAGAGAAGCCCAAGCACCCCAAGTCCAACTGGGCGGTGACCGGCCTCTATTTCTACGACGAGGGGGTCTGCGAACTGGCGCGGAATCTCAAGCCTTCGCCCCGCGGCGAGCTGGAGATCACGGATCTCAACCGGCTGTATCTCGAACGCGGTGAACTCTATGTGCAACGCATGGGGCGCGGCACTGCCTGGCTCGACACCGGCACCCACGAATCCCTGATGGAGGCCGGGGCCTTCATCGAGACCATCGAAAAGCGCCAGGGGCTCAAGATCTGTTGTCCGGAGGAAATCGCCTTCAACAATCGCTGGATCGATGAAGCGCAACTCGCCGCCATGGGAGAGGAACTGCGTAAAAGCGGTTACGGCGAATACCTGCTCGCATTGTTACACCGTGGGTGGCACGCATGAACGTGATCACGACCGATATTCCCGGCGCTATCATCATCGAGCCCAAGGTCTGGGGGGATGAACGTGGCTTCTTCCTGGAGACCTATCGCGCTGGCTCTTATGCGGAATTCGGTATCCGCGCGCCTCTGGTGCAGGATAATCTGTCCTACTCCAGACGCGGCGTCCTGCGTGGTCTGCACTGCCAGCATCCCGGCGCCCAAGGCAAACTCGTACAAGTCTATGCCGGCGAGGTGTTCGACGTGGCAGTGGATGTGCGCCGTGGCTCGCCGACCTTCGGCCGGTGGGTGGGTGTGACCCTCTCCGGCGAGAACAAACGGCAGTTCTGGGTCCCGGCCGGTTTCGCTCACGGTTTTCTGGTGACCAGCGAGACGGCGCTGTTCGGCTACAAGTGCTCCGACTACTACCGACCTGAAACCGAGTTCAGCGTGCGCTGGGATGACCCGGCGATCGGCATCGCGTGGCCCCTGGAAAGCCAGGCCGCACCCGAACTCTCCTTAAAAGACCAAGCAGCACCAAGCCTTTCGGAGATTCCGTCCGAGCGGCTGCCTGCCATCGAGGACTATCCATGACCAAGCGACGCTCTACCCCGGATCGCCAGGAATCGAAGCTGCCAAGAATCCTATTGATCGGCGCCAACGGCCAGGTCGGCTGGGAGTTGCGCCGGACCCTGGCCAGCCTGGGAGAGGTCATCGCCGCTTCCGTGGAAGGAGGTTACGGCCCCATCGTCGACCTGCTCGACAAGGGGTTGCTCGCCAAGCTGGTGGAGGAATCGCGGCCGGACGCGGTGGTCAATGCCGCCGCCTACACCGCGGTGGACAAGGCCGAGACCGACTGCGACGTCGCCCGGCGCATCAATGCCGACGCGGTGGGTGAATTGGGGACGCTGCTGGCGGAGCGCGGTATACCCATCGTCCACTACTCCACCGACTTCGTCTTCTCGGGGCAGGCAAGCCGGCCCTACACCGAGACCGACAGCGCTGGTCCCTTGAATGTCTACGGGGAGACCAAACTCGGCGGCGAGCTGGCTCTGCTCGAGTCCGGCGCGCCCTGCCTGATCTTGCGTACCAGTTGGGTGTACGGGGCACGCGGCGCCAACTTCCTGCTCACCATGCTGCGCCTGTTCCGGGAAAAGGACGAGTTGCGCATCGTCGATGACCAGATCGGCGCCCCGACCTGGAGCCGGATGCTCGCCGAGCAAACCGCCCTGGTCCTCTACCGTGTGCTGCGCGGCGACCTGGATCTGAAAGAGGTCGGCGGTCTCTATCACCTGACCGGCAGCGGCGAGGTCAGTTGGTTCGGCTTCGCCCAGGCCATCCTGGAACAGAGCGGCGCCAACTGTCATCTGATCCCCATCCACTCGTCCGAGTACCCCGCCCCGGCCAAGCGCCCCGCCTATTCGGTCTTGGACAACACCAAATTCCGCGAGACCTTCGGACTCTACATGCCGGATTGGAAGGAATCATTGGATCAATGTCTGGAGTTGATCCCCTGCTAAATCGCGCCCGGCGCAATATGCGATGTTTTTGGATTGGGTCAGCCGCGGCAGAATCGGCGATCCTCGGATCTGGCGCGATTTATTGCCATCGGACGTGATAACCGGACGTAGGGGCGGGTTTCAAACCCGCCACTACACCAAGGGTCTGTCCGGATATCAGGCAGGAAGGCGATAGCAGGGCTTTCCGTCGCGCTGCTCAAGCGCTCCCAAGGCAGCCATTCCAACTCAAGCTGACGGCTGATTGCCGACCGCTTTTTCCAGGATCAATGAGAGGCAGACGGGCGGGAATCTGAGACCCCTGAGAACCGCCTGCGCCCCCGACTCAGGGTCGGGGGGCAGGCGGGGGGGAAAACGCCGCCAGCCAGGTGCTGACGGGCATGGCGTTCCGCGTAAGTCGGAAATTGAATGTTGTCCTCCTCGCCCAATCAATCAGGCTCGGATGTGGGGTTTTTGACCGCAACCCCGGCGGGGGTCGCGGCCTGATCACCCTCTGTATTGTCGTCATGCCCCGCCACGAGTTCGGCGGCGTGAAGTAAGTCTAACGAGGACATCCGGTCTTTGCAAATGGTTTGTATTGAATAAATCGACTGCTTCTGTGGGCAGCAGCCGCGCTCAGAATACAGACGGGTCCCTGGTTTTGGGGCGGGCTTAAAACCTGACTCTACCCATGGTTATCCCGTCCGACGGCAATATCAGGCTCGCGCGCGACCAGCGGCTGGTCGTCAGGATGATCTCAGTATGGACTCGCAAGACACCCTGATCGGTATCCGGGCGCGAGATGCGCCGGCTACCGGGGCTTTTTGGCAAGGGTGCCGGCCCAGAGTGGGCCGGCCGGGAATTGGTGTCCTCCTCGCCCGGTGCATCGGGTTTGGAGCGGGGCGCTGAGGCCGGACCACAGCGGTCAGTGCCTTATCGCCCTCTTTCAGTTGCAGTCTCTCGGCCCAGGGTCGGACGCGATGTAGGGATCTTAGCGACTTCGGTTGGGCATTACAAATGGTTTGTATAGATTGACTCGCACACGCTTTCGTAGGTGCCGATCGACAGCCGGGGATCGGGCAAGCCAACCCTGTCCACGCGTCCGCAGAGGCCCGGCCCCATCAGTTCCGATCGCACCCGCCCGCCCTTCCGCGAAGATTTTTTCGGCGCAAGTGGGTAGCATGGGCAGTGGTCATCCGACCCAATTCATCCTTCGCAACTGCACCAGACGATGAATCAGAACCCGTTGGAGATACTGAACCGGGTGTTCGGCTACCCGAGTTTTCGCGGCGCGCAAGAGGCGGTCATCGAGCAGATCCTGCGCGGCGGCGATGCCCTGGTGCTGATGCCGACCGGCGGCGGCAAGTCGCTGTGCTACCAGATTCCGGCGCTGTTGCGGCCGGGGACGGGGGTGGTGGTCTCGCCGCTGATCGCGCTCATGCAGGATCAGGTGGATGCGCTGCGGCAGCTCGGGGTGCGGGCGGCTTTTCTGAACTCGTCGCTGGCCGGGGACGAACAGGCGCGGGTGGAGCGTGCCTTGCTGGCCGGCGAGCTGGATCTCTGCTATGTGGCCCCGGAACGCTTGCTGAGCGAGCGCTTCCTGAACCTGCTGGGGCGGGTGCCGATCGCGCTCTTCGCGATCGACGAGGCGCACTGCGTTTCACAGTGGGGCCATGATTTCCGGCCTGAATACATCCAGTTGAACTTGCTGCATGAACGGTGGCCGCAGGTGCCCCGCATCGCGGTGACCGCCACGGCGGATGCCCCAACCCGCAAGGAGATCGTCGCCAAGCTGGCGTTGGAACAGGCGGCGCAGTTCGTCTCCAGTTTCGACCGACCGAATATCCGCTACCGCATCACCGAGAAGGCGCAGCCGCGCCGCCAGCTCATCGAGTTTCTGCGCAACGAGCACCCGCGCGACGCCGGTATCGTCTATTGCCTGTCACGCCGCAAGGTGGAGGAAACGGCCACATTCCTGCGCGAACAGGGGTTCAGCGCCTTGGCCTATCACGCCGGTCTCGCGGCCGAGCAGCGCCGCGCCCACCAGGCGGAGTTCCTGCGCGGCGAGGGAGTCATCGTGGTCGCGACCATCGCGTTCGGAATGGGCATCGACAAGCCGGACGTGCGCTTCGTCGCCCATCTGGATCTGCCCAAGAGCCTGGAAGCCTACTATCAGGAGACCGGTCGCGCCGGCCGTGACGGGCTGCCGGCGAATGCCTGGATGACCTACGGTCTGGGTGACGTGGTGATGCTGCGGCGCTTCATCGAGGGCTCGGAGGCCGAGGAGCAGTTCAAGCGCGTCGAGTTGCATAAGCTCAACGCCCTGCTGGGCTTCTGCGAGACCAGCGAGTGCCGCCGCCGGGTGATGCTGAACTATTTCGGCGAGGCCTTGGCCGAGCCCTGCGGTAATTGCGATACCTGCCTGGCGCCGGTCGCGCGTTGGGACGGCACCGTGGCCGCGCAGAAGGCGATGTCCTGCATCTTCCGCACCGAACAGCGTTTCGGTGTGAATTATCTGATCGATGTTCTGCTCGGCAAAGACAACGAACGCATCCGCCGGTTCGGTCACGACCGCACCTCCACCTTTGGGATCGGCCAGGACTTGAGCGCCGAGCAATGGAAGTCAGTCTACCGGCAACTGGTCGCCGCCGGGCTGGTCGCGGTCGACATGGAGGCCCACGGCGCCCTCAAGCTCACCGAACTGAGCCGCGCGGTCCTGCGCGGCGAGCAACGGGTGCACCTGCGCCGGGACCCGGAGCGCCGGCCGGCCAGCCGCGCCGCGGAAGGCAAGGGGCGAGTGATCGCGGCGGAGACCCCGCTGGACCCCGAAGCCGCGGCACTCTGGGAGCGCTTGCGCGCCCACCGGCGGGAACTGGCGCAGCAGCAAGGCGTGCCGCCCTATGTGATCTTCAACGACGCGACCTTGCGGGAGTTGGTCACCTACCGACCGCGCGACGCCGACGCGTTCAGCCGGATCAGTGGGGTTGGCGTGGTCAAGCTGGAGCGCTATGGCGTCAGCTTCCTGGGCGTGCTGGCCGGCCATGAGGCCGAGCACGGCCGGCCCGCCGACCTCCCACCGCTGCCCGAGCCCCCGACACGCGCCGACCGGTCGGCGGCGGGATCGGCCGCGGGGCCACTATCAGAGAAGACACCCGCCGCGGACCGCACCTGGGACCTGGGCCTGAGCGGTACCGTCCGCGAGACCCTGGAGCTGTTTCGTGCCGGCATCCCGCCCGCGGCGATCGGCGAGCAACGCGACCTCAAGCTCACCACCGTGTTCACGCACCTGGCGCGCTGCATCGAGGAAGGCGAGTTGAGTCTGCGCGACGTGGTCACGCTCCGCGAGGACGAGATCGAGGCCATCCGGTCCGCCTTCGACCAACTGGTGGGACCGGATTCGCCGCAGATGCTCAAGCCGGTCTATGACGCCTTTGAGGGTCACTATGATTACGGCCTGCTGCGCTGCGTGCGGGCGGCCATGGCGCGTCAGTGAGGCGCTGTATCGGACTCCGGCCAACCGCACAACGCGAAATAATCCTTGGCGAACGCCCGATCGGATTCCAGGATGTGGGTGAGGAGCCACCGGCAGACCCGCTCCTGTGCGGCCTCGTCGAACACCGTGACGCCGAGCGCCCGCCAATCGTGCAGCATTTCACCGAATTGGCTCATGAGGACGACATGCTCCGCGGCATGTTCTTCGGCCCGCGCGTACCCGATGGCGCGCATGAAGGACTCTTCCCGCCGGAAATGGGCATGAACCTGACCACCGAAGGCAACCAATGCTTCGACCAGATCCCGCTGGCTCGCCCCGGGAAAACCGGCGGTGCGCGGCGGCGCCACGCCCGCGGAAACGCCGGATGGAATCGCTGCCTGGGGACAGAAGCGCAGGCAGATGTCGATCACGGCCCCGATCAGGGCCCGGTGATCCGCGTCCAGGGCATCGATTCCCAAGGCCCATTCATCACGCCAGGTCAGCAACTTCGTCATCTTGTTCTATCTCGATTGCACAGCACGTTTCCTGCCCCAAGGGAACGGGGGGCAATGGGTATGACGGGAAACTTTCAGCGGCGGCGCATCGGCACGATGCAGGAGACGCGAACCGGCGCGGCCCGTTCCCGCTGACGCGCGGCCTGAAGCCGGAGCACCGCGCGGGTCTCGCCGAGCAGTCGCCGCTGGGTTTCCGCCAAACCAGAGAAATAGTAGATGATTGCGTAAGGGAGCGGGGCCGAAATCGATTCACGCGGCCCGCCGACCGGCCGCCAGGCGATCCGGATCAACCGCCCGCCAACCCCGTCCTGGTGGGCATAACCGCCGTTGGCATCGACGAACACCACCTCGTCGCGCGCGATGACCGCCAGATACTGCATGGAGCGGATAGGCAAAAAACAGTGCTCGGCGCCGTCGCGTGCCAGCAGCAGTTGCAACCCGTTGTGGAGATCGGCAGGCAGCGTGCCGGTCTCTTGGGCGTGCTCCGTCTCCGGTCGAAAGAAGGTCTCACGGATCCGATAGCAAGCCATGGTGCTGCCCGCCGGACAGGATCAGGACTCGTCGTCCAGCGACGGATCCCAGCCCTCGGCGCGGGCGCGCTCAACCGCCGCACCATAGATGCGGGCATGGCGCTCGCCCAGTTCCGGGGGCAGTCGGGAGGCCAGGTGACCGTAGGGTAGCCAGGAGTCATGGACCTGGTCATAGAGGTTTTCGATACCCTGAATGGTCCAGCCCTCACAGGTCTGCTCCTCGGGAATGAGGCCGAACACCCAGGCATCACGGATGATGTTGGCGGTGGGGGTCATACCGCCCTTGGGCTCGTTATTGATCCCGTGATAGATTTTTTGGTTCATCGTGTCTGTCCGGTGGCTGTCTGGGCGGGAATTTACGCGCTCGGGTGGCCCGCGTCACCCTCTCGGCATCGCACGCACAAGCGTCTGTGAAAATCATCGTCGCGGGTCGGGTTAGCGCAGCCTCACCCCGCTATCCTAACAGAGTTTAACACCTCAGATTATTTTTCTCTTGATATCATCCGCTTACAGCGAACCAAATCGGTCGGTGGCACGACAGCCGTGACATCTCGCGCAGGCCTTGATTGGCGACCCCCGGGGACTAGCCGACGTCCTCTCCAGTAGGGTCCTGAAAATGTCGGGCTCGGATCGTGGATGCTTGCCTGGAAGGGGCTGATGCGCCGGTTTATAGCATTCGGACGTGATAACCGGACGTGGGGCGGGTTTCAAACCCGCCCCTACACCAAGGGTCTGTCTGGATATCAGGTACGAAGGCTATAATATTGATGTAGCGACTGATCTTCCTGTTCTACATCAAGGCCCGCCCGGAGCTGGCCTACGTGCCCATAAACCGGAGCGATGTCTACACCCGCGGCTACTGTCTGGAGCACCCGCGCGACCTCACCCCGACCGACCTGCACACGACCGAGGCGCAGCACGGTCACTATTTCGACAAGCCACTCAGGACGATCTTCCGGACGCATGCTGCCATCGCTGATCGTCGATGAGGGTGTCGCGGAGACGCTGCGCACGCAGTTCGAGCCCTCCAGCGAGCTGTTCCGGGACGCGCGGGCCGCCACCTGATCGAGGACCCGAGCTAGATCAAGCGTGAGCGCTTCCGCGACCGTCAACCGCGTGAAAGTGTCCGTACTGCGAAACGTCGGGGCGGTACGCGCGATCACGCGCTTGGAGTCGTCGTTTCTTAACATGCCACTACTATCGCATGCAGTGGTATAAATTAACTCGGAAATCGCCCCAGATATCGGAATGTTACGATGCGAGACCTGATCCCTTCTCCCTCATGACCCCTTCTCCCTCAGCATCGTCCACCGCATCGATGTCGAACAGCCCGTGCCTGCAGCGCATCATCTACCGCCACTATCTGCGCAGCGCGCTGGTCCCGATGCTGTTGGTCGAGTGTCTGCTGCTGGCGCTCTATTTCGGCATCACGCTCTATATCTCCGACAAGAATCAGGCGCTGTTGCTCGATGAGGTGCGGCGCAACCTGCTTGAGGTCACCGCCACCGAAACTGCGGGCATCGACATGCGGCTGGCCGAGATCGCCCGCCTGAGCCGTCTCCTGCAGGCCGATCATCAGCGGTTCTTCGCCAACCCCGAGACCTGTGTGCTGCCCAATGGCGAGCCGCGCCTGGAGCCGCATCCCAACGGCGCCTTTTTCAAGACCGCGGACAATGGCGGGGCGAGCCTCTACTACTCGGCCAGCACCGCCATCGGCGCGGCCGAGCGGCGCCAGGCGCGCTGTAGCGAGGCCATCGACCCGCTGCTGCGCGCCATCGTCGAGACCCATCCGCTGGTGACCCAGGCTTACATCAACACCGCCGATGGCATGAACCGGCTCTATCCCTTCATGCACGATGC
>Ga0247836_1006892_pt1 | contig 12348 bp, 10 predicted proteins | sample LaCruzMarch2015__4_FD_187116 | JGI IMG/M metagenome (GOLD analysis project Ga0247836, IMG submission 187116) | Freshwater microbial communities from meromictic Lake La Cruz, Castile-La Mancha, Spain - LaCruzMarch2015_14m | ecosystem: Environmental > Aquatic > Freshwater > Lake | place: Spain...
AGAACACTAAAAAAAAAAAAATACTTTAAAAACCAAAAAAAATAATTTTTTTCGTAACTAAAAAGGCCTGTTTTTAAATAAGAAAAAATATAATACAGAAGTATAAAAAAGCTTAAAAAGAAGCTAACGTTAAAAGCTAAGGTAACATACAAATTAAAAATTTCAAATACGTTAGTAAATATAAAGTCTAGTTCTTCTATTTTGACAAAAGACAAAAAAGGACTTATAACAATGTAGACTAGTTCCAGTATAAAAAAATAGCTACTTATAAAAGTAAGAAAAAAGCTAAAAAAAAAATAAAACATTCTTAACTTTAGCTCATTAAAATGCTTTAAAAAGTTTAACATTTAATAAAAGGTTATTAAGATAAAGTGAGATTCGAACTCACGCTATATATATATATAGATTAGTTTTCAAAACTAACACTTTTGACCGCTCAGTCACTTATCTTTAAACATAAGTTAAAAAAGCAAAAAAAAATTTAACTTTTAATTTGAACAAAAACAGTATCTTTTATAAAAGGTAGTTCGTAATATGTATGAAAAGCTGGTGGAGAACCTACTATCCATTCCAAAGTATATACAAAATTTATATTAGGTATTGTTTCAACAAACCAAGGATTGATTGGACACTTGTCCATATTAGTCAAAGTTTCATAAATAACAATAAAAAATAAAACAATGCTGAAAATAGAAGCATAGCTTCCGAAAGAAGATATGTAGTTCCAACCTATATACGCGTCTGGATAGTCTGGTATGCGTCTAGGCATACCAGATAACCCTAAAAAGTGTTGTGGAAAGAAAGTTAGGTTAACACCAACAAAAGTGCACCAAAAATGGACTATGCCTAAATTTTCCGGGTATTGAAAACCAGTAATTTTTCCTATCCAATAATAAAATCCAGCAAACATGCCAAAAACAGCGCCCATTGATAAAACATAATGGAAATGCGCTACAACGTAGTAAGTGTCATGAAACGCTATGTCTAATGCACCGTTAGATAGCATAATACCTGATAAACCGCCAACAGTAAAAAGGCATATGAAACCCAAAGCAAAAACCATAGGTGTCTTTAAATAAATGGAACCACCCCACATAGTAGCAATCCAACTAAAAATTTTTATTCCTGTAGGTACAGCTATAATCATAGTTGCAGCAGTAAAATACGCTCTAGTATCTATGTCCATACCAACAGTATACATGTGGTGTGCCCAAACAATAAAACCTAATAAACCAATGCTTAGCATAGCATAAACCATACCTATAAAACCAAAAACTGGTTTTCTAGAAAACGTAGAGGTTATATGGCTAATAATACCAAAAGCTGGCAAAATTAAAATGTATACCTCTGGATGTCCAAAAAACCAAAATAAATGCTGATATAATACTGGGTCCCCACCCCCAGCAGCGTCAAAAAAGCTTGTATTAAAATTGCGATCAGTTAAAAGCATAGTAATAGCACCTGCAAAAACAGGCAAAGAAAGTACTAATAAAAAAGCAGTTATAAGTACGGCCCATACAAACAAAGGTATTCTATGCATAGTCATACCTGGACCTCTCATGTTAAAAATAGTTGTTATAAAATTAATAGAGCCTAAAATACTAGACGCACCAGCAATATGTAAGCTAAAAATACCTAAGTCAACAGCAGCACCAGGATGCCCAGATACACTACTTAACGGTGGGTAGACAGTCCAACCAGTACCAACACCAATTTCAACTAAAGTAGAGCATAATAGTAGAATTAAAGAGGGTGGTAGCAACCAAAAACTTATGTTGTTCATTCTTGGAAAACTCATATCTGGTGCGCCTATCATTATAGGTATAAACCAATTGCCATAGCCACCTATAAGTACAGGCATAACCATAAAAAAAATCATTATAAAAGCGTGCCCTGTAATAATAACATTGTATAACTGGTGATTACCACCTAATACTTGTACACCAGGGCCAGCAAGCTCCATACGAATAAGAACAGACAGAGTAGTACCTATAATACCTGAAATAATGCCAAAAATTATATACAAAGAGCCAATATCTTTATGGTTTGTAGAAAAAAACCATCTATAAATAAAATTATACATTTAAAATAAAATTAAGGTTGGTGGTTAAAAATCCTTAAAAAAAGCATTTGGCAAGAATCGAACTTGCTATGCATAAGTTCGAAGCTTATATTTTTATCCAAAAAATCAAATGCAAAAAACTGGTAAATAACGAGATTTGAACTCATACTGCTAGAATCACAAACTAACTCTCTAACCATTAAGACATATTTACCTATAACGTAAAAAAAAATTAACTATAAGCATAAATAGAATGACAAATTATGTACAAAGATAACAAAAAATTTTGAATGAAGACCAAAAAGAAACAATGAAAAAGTAAGCATACTTATTAAAAAAGAGCTTTCTCTATTTATTTTTTTTATACTTATCCAATTATTGGTATGTTCAAAAAAACTTAGTTGTATAATTCTTAAATAATAAAAGCAAGAAATTACGCTAGTAAAAAGTCCAACGAATGATAAAAAATATATACTTTGGCCTAAGGCACAAAAAAAAACAAACATTTTGCTAAAAAAACCTATAAAAGGTGGTATTCCAGCAATGGAAAAAAAAGAAATAATTAAAGAGGTACCTAAAAAACGATTTGCTTTCGATACTGTAATTAAATCTTCTATATATTTTAATTTTTTTAAGTTATAATTTTTTCTTGTAACAATAAGTAGCAAAAAAGCAGACAAAGACATAATAATATAGACTAGCAAATAAAAAATTAAAGAAAAGACACCTTCAAAAGAGCTACAGCATAAGCATATAAGCATAAGACCTACATGATTTATGCCACTAAAAGCTATAAGTCGTTTCAATTTCAATTGCCATATTGCACCTAAACTGCCAATAAGCATAGAAAAAAAAGAAGCAAAAATTATTATATATTGCCAAAAAAAAAAAAAAAAATAAAAGAACAAAAAAAAAAAAAAGCATAAAAGGAGTCAAAAAAAAGTCTTAGAAAAAAAGTAAATACACCTAATTTAGGTATAGCTACAAAAAAAAGAGTTACAATTGTTGGCGAACCTTCGTATATATCTGGAGACCAGAAATGAAACGGTGCTGCAGACACTTTAAAAAGAAAAGAAATGGCTATAAAAATAATACCTAACAAAAAGCCGTCTATATTATATAAGCTAGAACTTATATTAAAAGAAAAAAGAAACAAATTTTTGTAGTTAGTAGTACCTGTAAGACCATAAAGTAAAGAGCAGCCAAATAAAAGAAACCCGGAAGAAAAAGCGCCTAAAATAAAATATTTAAGTCCAGCTTCAGAAGAAAACTCGGAGTTTCTTTTTAAAGCAGTTAAAATGTATGAGCAAAAACTTTGCAGTTCTAAACTTAAATACATGGTTATCAAATCATAAGAAGAAATAAGTAGCAAAGTACCAAGTATAGCTAAAATAAGCAGCAGAGGGAATTCAAAATTATTTATGAAGTCGTACCTGTTATAATTTAAAGAAAAAAGCAATATGGATATACAACTAAGTAAAACAAAATTTTTAACACTAATACCAAAAAGGTCAACAATTAGTAGACCATCAAAAATTGTTAAGTTATACAACTGGTTATTAACGTTTAATAAAAAAGTGAAAATTAATACCTGTATACAAAGCCAAGTTACGTTATTTAAAAGCAAAGGATAATTCAGGTAGTTGGACGTACAAAAAACTACGGAGTAAACTAAAACAATGTTTATACTTATAACTAAGAAAATTTCAGGCACAATGGCAATAAAATTATGATTAAGGATAAAAAAAAACATAGTAGTTTATATTTTTTGCAATAAGTTAGTTATAGTTAAATGCATAGTTTCTAAGAATACTTCTGGGTATAAACCTAGCCAAATAACAGAGAAAAACAAAGGTAAAAGTAATGCAACTTCTCTAAAGTTTACGTCAGTAAAATTCAAGAAATATTTTTTTCTTAGTGGACCAAAAAGTAGTCTGTTAGGCAACCACAGAGAGTAGGCTGCACTTAAGACCATTCCAAGGGATAAAAAAAAAGCTATAAAAGTATTGTTTTGAAAAGAACCAATTAGTATTAAGAACTCTCCTGCAAAACTGCTAGTACCCGGAAAGCTTAAATTGGCAATGGAAAAAAATAAAAAAAAAAAAGAATATATAGGCATTGTTTGACATAAACCAGAATAATATTTAATTACTCTTGTGTGGTGTTTATCGTATAATATACCAATACATAAAAAAAGAGCACTAGATATAAAACCATGACTTAGCATTATAAGCAAACTCCCTTCTATAGCATAAAAATTAAAACTAAAAATACCTATACTAACAAATCCCATATGAGCGATTGAAGAATAAGCGATTATTTTTTTTAAGTCTGTTTGTCTTAAAGTAGTTAGCGAACCATATACAATAGCTATAATACTTAAAACGTAAATAAAAGGAGAAAAAAAAATACTAGCATAAGGAAATAGGCATAAGGAATACCGGAGTAAACCATAAGTACCCATTTTTAATAAAATTCCTGCTAAAATAACGGAACCTGCAGTTGGAGCTTCAACATGTGCTTCAGGTAACCATATATGGAAAGGTACCATAGGTACTTTAACAGCAAAAGATATAAAAAAAGCCAACCACAAAATAACTTGTTTTTCTTCAGAAAAAAAAGCAACGTTCAGTAGCTGAAAATCTGTTGTGCCTGTTTCAAAAGAGATATAAAAAATAGCAAATAACATAAGCAAAGAACCAAACAAAGTGTATAAAAAAAACAAATAGGCAGCCTTTAATTTTCGTGTACGAGAACCCCAAACACCAATAATAATAAACATAGGTATGAGTATACTTTCAAAAAAGATATAAAAAATAATTATATCTAAAGAAGAAAAAACAATAACTAGGCAGAAATCAATTAGAAGAAAGGCTATTAAGTAACTTTTTAGATGATTTTTTATGTTAACCCAGTTACTTAAAATACATATGCATACTAGCAAAGTACTTAAAATAATAAAAAACAAAGATATGCCGTCAACGCCTAAAAAAAAGTGTATATTAAACAAAGGTACCCAATTAAAATACTCAACAAATTGGAATTTTGAACTAGAATTATCGAACAGTAACCATAAGAATAAGGAAAAAAAAAAAGTTAAAAAGGAAGTAAGAAGGCCTATTTTTTTTAGTAAGTCAACTTTATTCGCTGGTGTAATTAGTAATAAAAAAATTCCAAGAATAGGCAAAATAAGTATTAATGACAACATAGTTTAAATAATTAAGCATAAGATAAAAACAAATAATAATTGTGGCTCGACAAAAAAGTAAAACACATTTACAAAACAAACAGAGCTAACGGTTACAACTAAAAAAACAAAAATTAAAAACGCATAAAAGTTTATTTTTCCAGAAGTCAATCGACTTAGTAGCTTACTTAAAAATACAACGCTTTTTGAATAGCCAGAGGGCCCATAAAATTCTATTAAGCCTTTATCAATCAGTTTATAAGTAATACTATAACCAGAGTTTAAAAAAAAAGAAACTATTAAATCGTTTTGTAAACGGTCTAAAAACCATTTTTTAGAAAAAAAAAGATAGATAAGCCTTAAGTTAACGTTATTTAAATAACAAAAGAATAAATTATTTGTTAACATATGGTATAATACAATAGAACTAATACCACCTATTAAAGTACAATAGAAAGGCAACCATTTTATGTATATAGGAATAAACTCGGAGTCTATAATATTTAAATGACTAGGTAAAATAAATATAGAATTATTCCAAAAAGGTGTACCTAATCCAATAAAAAGATCTTTTGTTAGAAAGCCAAAAAAAATACTAAACGTAGATAAAAGTACTAACGATAAACCCATACCAAAGGGTGCTTCCGAGACCAAAAAGCTTGTTCGTTTAAACCCGTTAGGACTTGATAGGAACACCAAATAAATTAGTTTAAAGGAATAAAAAGAAGTAATAACAACAGAAACAACACCTAACCAATTAGTAAAAGTTCCTAAAAAGCTATACTTAGAATAAGAAATTTCTAAAATAACATCTTTTGAGTAAAAACCTGTTAAGAAAGGAACGCCCATCAGAGCAAAAGAACCTATAAAAAAAGTAACATAAGTAAAAGGTAAAGCTTGTAACAGACCGCCCATTTTTCGCATATCTTGCTCGTTATGCAAAGCGTGTATTACTGAACCTGCGCTTAAAAATAAAAGTGCTTTAAAATAACCATGGTTTAATACATGAAAAATACTTACAGAATAATTAGACAAACCACAAGCAAACACCATATAACCCAGTTGACTACACGTAGAATAAGCTATGACTTTTTTTAAATCATTTTGAAATACACCTATAGTACCGGAAAAAAAAGTAGTAATAGCTCCCCAAAGAGCAATAAAAAATAAAATCGACTGCGAATACTCAAAAATTGGCGAGCATCTGACTATTAGAAAAACACCAGCTGTAACCATGGTAGCTGCATGTATAAGAGCAGAAACTGGTGTTGGACCTTCCATAGCGTCGGGAAGCCAACTATGCAACCCTATTTGAGCTGATTTTCCAACAGCACCAACGAAGAATAAAAAGCATACTAAGTCGACAATACCGAAGTTAAAAAAAAGAAAAAAAAGTTTTAAATTACAAGCATAAGGTATTAAAGAAAAAACAATTGCAAAGTCAACAGTTTTAAAAATTAAAAAAATACATGCTATACCTAAGGCTAGACCTAGGTCTCCAACTCTGTTTACAACCATAGCTTTTAGAGCTGATTTGTTTGCTTGTAAGCGCGTAAACCAGAAGTTAATTAGCAAGTAAGAACATAGACCAACACCTTCCCACCCTAAAAATAACAGTATAAAATTGTCAGAAGACAATAATAAGAGCATAAAAAAAGTAAACAAGGATATATACGACATAAACCGACATTGGTGTGGGTCGTGACTCATATAAACAGTGGAATATATATGTACAATTAAAGAAACACTAGTAACCAAAAAACCCATACTTACAGTCAAACTATCGAACAAGAAACCCCAAGAAGCGTCAAATAATTCAGAATCAACCCAAGGGTATAGTTTAATAAAAACTGGAGACTTGCATATACCTACCTCAAAAAAAGAGAGGATACATTCAAGGAACGAAAAAAAAATAAACAAACAACTAAGTATTGCAGTACCTTTTGGTGATAACGATCTACCTAGAAACATGCAAAATAAAAAGCTAAGAATTGGGAAAAAAATTAAAGATAGATACATAGTTAACCTTTTAATAAGTTTACAAAGTCAATAGAAACTGTTCCTCTAATCCTATAATATATAAGAAGTATAGCTAGACCTATAGCAGATTCTGCAGCAGCCACGGTTAAAACAAATAGCGCAAAAATCTGGCCTACAATGTCGTCTAAAAAAAAAGAAAAAATAATAAAGTTAAAGTTTATGGCCAAAAGCATCAACTCAAGGGACATTAACATAAGTACAATGTTTTTTCTATTTAGCATTATGCCCGACAAACCTATAAGAAAAAGTAACGTAGATACTAATAAAAATTTACTTTGGTCTGTTAGCATAAAAAGGTTAGGTATATAATCTTTATAAAATAAACATTACTTAAACGTAAAAATAAATTACTTACCAAAAATAAGTTTAAATCGTGTATATAGTCGTCTAATAAAGTACGTATGCCAGCAAAAATGTGGAAAAAAAGAAAAACTACAATTATAAGAAAAAGCCAAAAAAAAAAGAAGGAAAAAAAAGTTAACATGGAAAATAAAATACCTGCAGCAGCAACTCTTTGTATCACCCAGTGAATTTGACCGTCAGAAAGGTAGACAAAATACAGTAGGTTGTTTATTTTTAGAAAAGTTAAGCGTTTCATAATTAAAAAAGAATAAAAAAAAGACTAAAAAAAAAAGTAACAGATAAAACAAAGCAGCCAGTAATAAAAAGGTTGTTCAATTCTAAACCGAAGCAAAAATCCCATAATATATGACGAATACCGTTTAAAAAATGGAAAATTAAAGTAAGAAAAAAAACAAAAAAAAGTAAGCTTGCAATAAGGTTAAAAAGCGGCAAAAAAAAAAAGTAACATAGACTGTAAGAAATAAATGAATAGGAAAAGCAGACAAGAAAAGATAAGACTAACAAAAATAGCCCAAGGATTGAACCAGAAATCCTATGAAATATAGAAACTAAGGAAGTAATCTGTGGTTTATAAACACTTAAATGCGGGGAAAGAGAGCGACTTTTTTTATTTATAATCATGGATTAACAGGTTAAAAAATTAACAAATCGAAGCCTAACAAAAAACTTGCAATAAACAGAAAACAACCTAAAGAGAATGGTAGAAAAACCTTCCAACCTAAACGCATTAGCTGGTCATACCTATACCTAGGAAAAGCAGCTCGAACCCAAATAAAAAAAAAAAGTACTAAAGTTATTTTTAAGCCAAACCAGAAAGAACAAGGAAAAAAATTAAGGGTTAAAAAGGTTAAAGGGCTTAGCCAACCACCTAAAAAATATATAACCACTGACGCTGACATTAAAATCATATTTGCATATTCGCCTAAAAAGAAAAGAACAAAACCTATGGCTGAGTACTCTGTACTATACCCAGAAACAAGTTCTGCTTCTGCTTCTGGCAAGTCAAAAGGTGACCTGTTAGTTTCAGCCAAGCCAGAAATAAAAAAAAGTAAATACAATGGAAACAAAGGTAAAAAAAACCATACATTTCGTTGCGCTTCTACAATATTGCATAAGTTTAAAGAACCAGCACAAATAGAAACGCATAAGATAATGATACCTATAGAGACTTCATAAGAAATCATCTGAGAAGTTGACCGTAAAGCACCTAAGAAAGACCATTTTGAATTGCTAGACCACCCAGACGTAATAATACCATATACACCCAAAGAAGATATAGAAAGAAGGTACAAAACGCCTAAGTTTAAATCAACAAAGGCTAAATTATAGCCAAAAGGTATGGCTATCCACACAAATAAGCTTACTAAAAAAGTTATTATTGGAGCTAGTATAAAAATTAAGGTATTAGCACTGCTAGGCAATATCGTTTCTTTAACAAAAAGTTTTAAGCCATCAGCAAAAGGCTGTAACATACCAAAGAATCCTACAACGTTAGGACCTTTTCTTTGGTGCATACTTCCCATAACTTTTCTTTCTAATAAAGTTAAATAAGCGACGCTTACTAACAAGGGTAAGATTAAGGCTAAAGACTTTAAAAAAAGGAATAAAAATATATTTAAATTTTGCATATAACTGAGTTGTTAAAAGAACTATTTACTTGTTTAAAAACGTATTGTTTTTTTACGTCATTACGCTTGTGAAGAGTTAAAGTAATAGCGCCAAGCATTGAAACCAACAAAATAACACCTGAAAGTATTATAAGAAAAAAAAATGTTGTATAAAGAAAAGAGCCTACGGCCACTATATTAGTCAAAGAAAAACTACACCACAAGTTTAAGTAGTTAAAGTTAACGGTTAAAGGTAAGAAGTAAATGTCCAAAAATATAAAGTCTTTAAAAAAAATAAAGGCTAAAACAAAGAAAAATGCAAAACCAAAAATTATAGCCACAAACATGTAACTGTAAGCAAGAGTATTAAATCTAATTAGTTTAACATTTAATAGCATAACAACAAATAAAAATAAAACAGCTACTGCACCAACATAAACAATAATAAAAAGCATAGCTAAGAACTCTGCACCTAGAATAATAAACAGACAAGCACAATTTAAAAAAACTAAAATTAGGTAAAGGATTGAATGTACAGGGTTTGTAGACAAAATAACACCTAATGCAAAAAGACCTGAAGAAAAAGAAAAAAAAAAGAAGAGTAAATTTTCAATAAGCATACTTAGTATTTTATCTGTATAGCGACTCAGTAAATAAATTCTCATTTATTTCGATTTCCCAACGGTCACCATTTAACAAAAGTTTTTGTTTGTTATAAAATAGTGCTTCTTTAGTTTCTGTGGAGTATTCAAAGTTGGGTCCTTCTACAATAGCGTCCACAGGACAAGCTTCTTGACAAAAACCACAAAATATACATTTAGTCATATCTATGTCGTACCTGGTTGTTCTTCTACTACCGTCAAAGCGAATGTCTGACTCAATAGTAATTGCTTGGGCTGGACAAATAGCTTCACATAGCTTGCAAGCTATGCACCTTTCTTCACCAGTCATGTACCTTCTTAAAGCATGCTCACCTCTAAACCTAGGACTTATAGAACCTTTTTCAAAAGGGTAGTTTAAGGTAACTTTCAACCTAAAAAAATATTGCATAGTAACCCAAAGACCTCTAAAGAGTTCTGTAAGAAAAATAACTTTTACATTTTTATACATATTGTACGAGTACTAATTTTATTTCAAATGGGGTAAACACTTAGCGAAGATAAGATTTGAACTCACAATAAATAGTTTATGATTCTATTGTTTTAACTTTAAACTACAACGCCAAAAAACGAAAATGACAAGGCTTGAACTTGCAATATTTAGCGTGACAAGCTATTATTTTACCAATTAAATTACATTTTCAAAAAGAATAAGCGGTTGTGGATTTGAACCAAAAACATTTTCTTTGTAAGAGAAACACTCTACCTTGAGCTAACCACCCTTTTATAATTACAAGTAAAAAAATAATTCAAAATGTTATATCAAACTTGGTAAAACTAGTTTTACCTTTTTAAGAATAAATAGCGTACAAAATGTTTACTATAGAGTTCTAAAGGGATCTTGTATTATGTTGTACAATAATTACCAAGTTAGAAATAAAATTATAAAAACATTTTTTTAAAACAATACGTTGTATTAGCTAAAAAATAAAAAATTCCAACGACAGATTCCTCTACCATTACCTTGTTACGACTTCAGCATAGTTGTTAAAGATGTTGTATAAAATAGAGTACAAAAAATTATTTAAGAGTATACGCTTATACTTTAGTTAAATAAGTTTTTCTTTATAATATTAGAACAGGCAAAACTTCCAGGCTGTGACGGGCGGTATGTACAAGACTTGAGAACATCATTCACCGTTGCATTCTGATCCACGATTACTATTGGTTCCGTCTTCAAGGTATCAAATTGCAGAAACCTATCTGAACTTCGATAACTTTTAAAGGTTAGCTTCAATTTACATTATTGCAACTTTTTGTAACGTTATCTTTGTAACACATAAATAGCCCAAAATATAAGGGTCATGACGATTTGTCGTAATCCTTACTTTCTTCTTATATATAATAAGCAATAAATTTTAAGTACATAAAGCTAGCAATAAAAAGTTTTATTGCAAAGAATTATTAGTAATAAAAGCTAAGGGTTTCGCTCGTTAGTGGACTTAACCTTACATTTCAAAACACGAACTTACGACAACCATGCAACACCTGTAAAATATAAAAAAATTTTTAAAAAATTCTTTTTCAAAAATATACAAATTTTGGTAAGGTTCTACGTGTACTTACGAATTAAAATACATGTTCCATCAATTGTGCAAGTCCCCGTCAATTCCTTTGAGTTTTAACATTGCAGACGTACTTCTCAGGCAGAATACTTAACGCGTTAACTAAGTCTCTGAAAAAATTCCAAAAACGAGTATCCATAGTTTACAGCAATAGACTACAAGGGTATCTAATCCTTTTCGCTACCTATGCTTTCGTACAATAACGTCAGTAATAAAACTAGGTTGTTGCTTTCGCTTTTGGAATTCTTTTAAAAATCAATGAATTTTATTTCTCCTTTTAAAATTCTACAACCTTTTTTTTTACTCTAGTAGCAAGTAACAAATAATAATTTAACATTAATTAAAATTTAATTATTTGTAGAAGGCTACAATCTTCATACGTTTTACGCCCAATAATTTTGACTAACGCTTGGTCTTTTCGTATCACCGCGGCTGCTGGCACGAAATTTGCCAGACCTTATTCACTAACTAAAATCAAACTTTTTGTTAATAAAAAAATTTTACAATTAGAAACCTTCGTCATTTACTCTATATTGCTAGGTCAAACGTAAGTTCATTGCCTAAGATTCCTTACTGCTGCCTTCTTTCAAAGTTTAAACTTTATCTCAGTTTTAATGTGGTCGGACTTCTTCTCAGAACGACTAAAGATCTTCGGCTTGGTAAGCAATTACCTTACCAACTACCTAATCTTACATAAAATTATATTATAGTAACAAAGTTTTTATTGGATTTTAACCAAACTACAATGTAAATTTTTATGTTTTACTCACCCTTCCGCTACGAATAAAAAATAATTTATTAGTATAACTTGCATGTATTAAGCATATAGAAAGCGTTTAATCTGAGCCAGGATCAAACTCTAAAA
>Ga0247836_1006897_pt1 | contig 12340 bp, 6 predicted proteins | sample LaCruzMarch2015__4_FD_187116 | JGI IMG/M metagenome (GOLD analysis project Ga0247836, IMG submission 187116) | Freshwater microbial communities from meromictic Lake La Cruz, Castile-La Mancha, Spain - LaCruzMarch2015_14m | ecosystem: Environmental > Aquatic > Freshwater > Lake | place: Spain...
GTTGAGCAGTGTCGCCCCCTTTGCCGGGGCGCCATAGCAATGAACGGTCTTGCCGGCGGCGCGGTAGCGTTCCAGCAGCGCGAGGGTCTCCTGCTTGAGCCGCGCGACCCGCGTCGCGAAGGTTCGATACGTCTCGATGCGGCCGAGTCCTTTGGCGTCCTCGTCGGCGGCGAGCGCCCGGACGGACGGCATGATCGGGTGGGCGCCGGCGTGTCCGACGTGGACCTCGAGCGAGCCGCCGTGAACGGGCACCACGGACACGTCGAACACCTCGAGGCCGTGACGCGCGAACAGCGTCGAAATGGACCGCAGCGTGTAGTAGCAGAGGTGCTCGTGATAGACCTGATCGAAGGCCGTATTCTCGATCATGCCGCCGAGATAGATGGCCTGCACGCAGAACACACCGTCCGGCTTCAACAGTGCGCGCACGCCCCGGACGACGCTGTGCAGTTCTTCGAGGTGGAAGAAGACGCCGGCGGCGGTGACGAGGCTCGCCTCGCCCTCCTTCTCGCGGATGGCCGCGGCGGTTTCCTCGTTGAAGAAGCGGTTCCACGTCGGCACCCCGGCCGCTGTCGCGATGGCGGCGACGTTGGCGGCGGGCTCGACGCCGAGCACGCGCAGACCGAACGGGCGGTACTGCTTCAGCCAGGTGCCGTCGTTGCTGCCGATATCGACCACGAGATCGGACGGCTGCAGGCCATAGCGGCCGGCGAGGCGCGCGGAGGTCGCGGCGAAATGAGCGACCAGCGACTTGGTGGTGCCCGACACATAGGGGTAGTCCGAAAACATCTGCTCCTTGGGGATCGTATGGTCGATCTGTACGAGCGAGCAGCTTCGGCAGAATCCGACGCGCAAGGGAAAGTGTGGCTCGCGGCGATCCGCCATCGCAGGCGGGATCAACCGATTGCAGTGCGGTTGATCGCCGAGGTCGAGAAACAGTTCCACCTCGCGCGCGCTGCAGACGCGGCATTCCATATTCAATAGCTCGGGGGACATGTGCTCACCTCGGGGCTCGCTGGCGCCGTTCGGGCTGGCCGTCATGCGGCCTCGCGGGGTTGTAGGGACGGCAGTCTCGGACGCGCAAATTCGAGGAGGCTGCCGCCTTTGAACTGATGACCGGGCAAACCGGCCGCGATCGCGGCCTCGACGTCGATCGACTTGTCGCCGATCATCAAGCTGCGGCTGGAATCGACGTCCCAGGACTGCAAGAGATCGCGCAGCATGCCGGGGGCGGGCTTGCGCCAGTCATGGGCCTTGCGATAGCGCTCGACGGTGCCGTCCGGGTGATAGGGGCAATAGCGCCAGGCGTCGACGTGGGCACCGACGGCTTGCAGTTCCATTTGCATCCAGGCGTGGAGCGCCTGCACATCCGCCTCGGTATAGAAGCCGCGCGCGACGCCGGCCTGGTTGGTGACGACGAAGACCAGCGCGCCGGCATCGTTCAGTTGGCGCACGAGATCCTTGGCACCGTCGATCCAGACGATGTCGGCGGGGCGATGCACGTAGCCCGAATCGACGTTGAGAACACCGTCGCGGTCGAGAAATACCGCTGGCCGCCTCATCTGGCGCGGCACCTCGGTCTGGGCCCGCGCGAGGTCCGCGGGAATGCCGATGTCGATGAAATAGCCGTCGTAGGCGCGGCCTGCGAGCTGTCCGGCCGACGCCAGCCGCGGCAGCACGTCGCGCTCGAGCGAGCAGAAGCCCGGGCCGATCGCATCGAGCACGGCGCGGTCGAGCCAGTAGATGCCACCGTTGATCAGGCCGGGGCCCGGTCCGGGCGGGCGCTCGGCAAACGCGGTGATACGCTCGCCCGCCAGCGCGACGGTGCCATAGCGGCTCGCGTCGGCAACCGGGCGCAAGGCCACGCGGCCGATCAGGCCGGAGGCCCCGAGCGTGGGCAACCGCAAATCCAGATAATTCAGGTCGAGCAGCGAATCGCCATTGAGCAGAAGAAACTCCGGCGCCAGACGGTCGCGCGCGTGGAGCAGGGCACCGGCGGTGCCGGCGGGTTCCGGCTCGATGATACAGGTGATCCGGGCGCCGAACTCGGCGGATCGGCCGGCGAGTGCCACGAGTTGGTCGGCGCGATAGCCGGCCAGCAGAACGATGTCGCGGAAGCCGTGGCGGACAAGATTGGCGATCAGGTGGGCGAGGAACGGCTTGCCGCCGACCTCGATCAGCGGCTTCGGCGTCGTCTCGGTCAGGTTGCCGAGGCGCGTGCCACGGCCGCCGACCAGGATGACCGCCTGAAGTTCGCGGAAGACCGGTGCCTCGTTCATGAGTGCGTCCGCCTCCCGCCGCCGGATCAGTTCGCCTGGTCGGCGAGGACGGCGTTCTCCACCAGTTCACAGATCATGTGGCCGATGCCGATGTGCATTTCCTGAATGCGTGGCGTCGCCGCGGACGGCACGCGGAAGCAGATGTCGCAAAGCACGCCCATGGCGCCGCCCGACTCCCCCGTCATGCCGACGACGGATATTCCCATCTGGCGGGCGACGGCGATGGCGGCCAGAACGTTGCGGCTGTTGCCGCTGGTCGACAGGGCCACCAGCACGTCGCCGGCCCGTCCTATGCCGCGCAGCTGGCGTGCGAAGACGTCGTCGTAGCCATAATCGTTGCCGATGGCGGTCAGTGCCGAGGTATCGACGGTCAGTGCCAGCGCGGGCAGCGGGGCCCGGTCGCGGAGAAAGCGCCCCATCAGCTCGGCCGCGAGATGCTGGCTGTCGGCGGCGGACCCGCCATTGCCGCAGAATAGTATTTTTCCTCCCGCGCGCAGCGCCGCCGTCATGCGATCGGCCGCCGCGACGACGAGCGCCGACTGCGCCCCGAGCGCGATGAAATTGGCCGCCGTCTCCGCGAACGTCGCTCTGACGCGCTCGGCCGGGATCGCGGTCTCAGTCTCCTGATCGGGCTCCAGGGCCGTCACACGTTGCGCCAACACAGCGATCGCCTCCTGTCCAGCTCAACGCCCGACGCACCGAAGCCCAGCTATCCACAAGTTTTCGGGCGCTGGTCCCACGTAGGGTCTTCCCGGCGCCCAAATTGCCACTACCTCTTTACGCTGATTCGGATGTAAGGTCGCCGTTAACTCAATCCCCAGTTGCGTTTCGCGTCGTGCCGTCACCTGCCTGCCGCTGCCGATCGAATGCCGGTCGCGGCCCAGGCTTTCGACATCCCGATTCGTGAGACGCCGATGCTGATCATGTCGCGAACGCCGCTGCGGGTCAGCTTCTTCGGCGGGGGCACCGACTATCCCGAGTATTTCCGCGCGCCCGGCATGCGCGGTGCCGTGGTCGGGATGGCGATCAACAAATACATCTATATCGGGGCGCTCCGGATCGACGGCATCCAGTCCTACCGCTACCGCGTGAGCTATTCGCAGATCGAGCGCGTCGACGCCGTTCCCGAGATCCAGCACAACGTGGTGCGTGCTGGCCTGCAGCACTTCGGCTGGGACAACCCGCTCGACATCAGTGTGATGTCCGACATGCCGGCGAGCACCGGACTCGGCAGCTCGTCGAGCTTCACGGTCGGTTTCATCAACCTGCTGAGCCGGCTCTCCAAGCAGACCATCACCAAGCTCGATCTCGCGCGGCAGGCGACCCGGCTCGAGCACGACGTGCTGCAGGAGCGCGTCGGCGTGCAGGATCAGCTGCATGCGGCGTTCGGCGGCATCAATCGCTTCGACTTCGACGCCAAGGGCACGCGCATCCAGCCGTTGGCCATGACCGGGATCTGCCAGTCGGCGCTGACCGCGTCGCTGCTGCTGATCTATACGGGTACGACGCGCCATGCCTCGGCGACGCTCGACGAGCAGATCGAGAAGACCAAGTCCCGGCGGATCGATCGCGAGCTCGGCAGCCTGCTGGCCATGGTCGACGAGGCAATGACCATCCTCGAAGGCGAGGATCCGGACCGGCTGCTGCGCGACTTCGGCCGCATGATGCACGAGGGCTGGCTCGTCAAGAAATCGCTGTCGAGCCGGATCAGCCAGCCGCACATCGACGAGCTTTACGACAACGCCATGAGCCACGGCGCCACCGGCGGCAAGTTGTGCGGGGCCGGTGGCGGTGGGTTTCTGCTGATGGTCGTGCCGCCGCAGGCGCGCCAGCGCGTGATCGCCGCCGTGCGCCCGGCCAAATGCATCGACCTCGCCCTCGATACCGAGGGTTCGACCATCCTCTACTCGTAACACCTTCGCCCTTTCCGTAACTGCGAGACGAGCACGACCATGACCGAGAGAGTCCTCATCACCGGCGGCGCCGGCTACATCGGCTCCATCCTGGTGCCGAGCCTGCTCGAGCGCGGCTATGCCGTCACCGTGCTGGACGACTTCCGCCACGGCGTGAACTCGCTCGCGCTGTCGGCGGCGCACCCGCGCTTCGACGTCACCAAGGGCGATTGCCGCGACGTCGAGACGGTGGCGCGACTGGCCCGCAAGGCCGATTGGGTGGTTCCGCTCGCCGCGGTCGTCGGCGCGCCGGCCTGCAATCTCGATCCGATCGCCGCGACCTCCATCAACACCGACGCAGTTCGGATGCTGCTCGCCCAGTTGTCGCCGGCGCAACGGGTGCTGTTCCCGGTCACCAACAGCGGCTACGGCATCGGCATCGACGGCGTGATGTGCGACGAGACCTCGCCGCTCAACCCGATCAGCCTGTACGGGCGCACCAAGGTCGACGCCGAGAAGGCTGTCATGGACCACGCCAACGCCGTGTCATTCCGTCTTGCCACCGTGTTCGGCTTCGCGCCCCGCATGCGGATCGATCTGCTGGTCAACGACTTCACCTATCGGGCACTGCGCGACCGGGCGCTGGTCGTCTTCGAAGGGCACTTCAAGCGCAACTACATCCACATCCGCGACGTGGCACTGGGCTTCCAGCATGCGATGGCGAACTTCGACCGCATGCGCGGCAACGTCTACAATATGGGGCTGTCGGACGCGAACCTGTCGAAGATCGAGCTGTGCGAACGGATCAAGGCGCATGTTCCGGCGTTCACGTTCCTCGAAGCGGCGGTCGGCGAGGACCCCGACAAGCGGAACTACATCGTGTCCAACGCCAAGCTCGAAGCGACGGGGTGGCGGCCCCAGCACGCGCTCGACATGGGCATCGGCGAGCTCATCAAGGGCTACCGCATGATCCGTAACGAGATCTATTCCAACGTCTAGCCAGCACGCTCAGCCCGTGGGGACCGACACATGAGCCGGCTCGTCATTCTCGATCCTGCGCTGCGCCGCCGTGCCGGACACCATTTCAATTATGCCGCAGCCCTGCGCGACGCGGCGCACCAGCGCGATATGGAGTTCCTGGCCTTCAGCCACATGGCGGTCGAGGCCTCGGTCAGCGACTCGATCCCGGTGAAGCCCGCCTTTCGCGTCGACACCTACCAGGCGCTGGAGAACCCCGGCATCCCGCGCAACACCTTCGACGGGCTACAGGCCCACGAGATGATCTCGGCGATGGCGCTGAGCTGCTTTCTGACCGAGGACCTGCGTCAGATCGAATCGCAGCTCAAGCCGGGCGACATCGTGTTCTTCCACACCATCACCCACGCCCAGCTGCTCGGCCTCGCGCAATGGCTCGCGACGTCCGGTGCCGCCAGTGCACTCAAGCTGCGGCTGGTCGTGCTGCTGCGCTTCTGGCATCCGTTCCCGGCGATCGTCGCGCCGCTGTTCAAAGTCGCAGCGACGGCACTCAATGCGCTGCCGCATTCGGTGCGGCTGTGCAGCGATACGTTCGAGCTGGCGATCGCCTACGGCGAGATGACCGGCGTGCCGGTGGACGTCGTTCCTATTCCGCATACGGCCGAAGAGCCGACCACGACCGCGACACCCGGCGCCGCCCCGTTGATCAGCTATCTCGGGCATCCGCGGATCGAGAAGGGCAGCCAGCTGCTGGTCGAAATCGTGGACGAGGTGCTCGCGGCCTGCCCCGCGGCCCGCTTCGTATTGCAGCAACCGCCATCAACGGATGGCCACGAGTTGGCCGATCAGCTGAAGGCGCTGCAAGCCCGGCGGCCGGGGCAGATCGAGCTCGCCGACAGCGACCTGTCGCGCGAGGACTACAATCGCCATCTGAGCCGGAGCCAGATCGTTCTGCTGTCGTACGATCCAAACTCCTACCGCTATCGCAGCTCCGGCGTGTTCATCGAAGCGGCAGCCGCCGGCAAGATCGTCGTCGTTCCAGCACGCTCCTCGATGCAGACCGAGGCGCAGAAGTTCCAGTGCGCAACCGTGACGTTCCCAGAATTCAAGGCACCCGCGATCGCCGCCGCGACCATCAAGGCGGTGCAATCCTGCGATGCCCTGGCGCCGGCCGGCCTCGCCGCCCGCGACAAGATCCTCGCCTATCATAACGGCGCGATGCTCCTGAACTATCTGGTCGGCTGATCCGGCCCGCCGACGCCTGATCCCCGCCGCGCGATCCGACCGCACGCCACGAGTCGTGGCCGTGGCGCCGTCAACTGCGCGCCGCGCGCCCATCCCCTGAGCTCTCAGACAGCAGAACGGGCGGTCCTGCCGGGGCCGCCCGTTGTTATTCGATCCGTGGGCGACCGCCGAAGCGGTCGCTCCGATCAGGCGAAGAGCGAGTTCACCTGCTGGGTGCTCATGGCGTTGATCTGGGCCTGGGTGAAGGCCACGACCTGGTTGTCGCTCAGGGCGGCAATGTCGGTCGTCGTCAGGCCGGTGATCTGCGTCGTCGTCAGGCCAGCGATCTGGGCGGTCGTCAGCGCCACCATCTGGGTCGTCGACAGGGCGTCGAGAGCCGTCGTGGTGAGTGCCGCGATCTGCAGGGCCGAGATCGCCGGGATCTGATCGGTTCCGAAGCCGGCCACCTGGGTCGAGGTCAAGGCGACGAACTGCGTGGTGGTCAGGCCGCCGAGCTGATCCGTCGCCAGGGCGCCGATCTGCGTGGTGGTCATTCCGCCGAGCTGGGTCGTCGTCAGCACCGCGAGGTCGGTCGTCTCGAACCCGAGGATCTGCGCCGTCGTCAATGTCGCGATCTGGGTCGTCGTCAGTCCGGCCATCTGCGAAGTGCTCAACCCAGCAACCTGCGTGGCGGTCAGTCCACCAAGCTGGGTCGTCGTGATGGCGCCGAGCTGCGTGGTCGTGAACCCGATCACCTGCGAGACCTCCAGCACCCCGATCTGGGTGGTCGTGAGCCCACCGAGCTGCGTCGTGGTAAGCGCCGCGAGGTCGGTCGTCTCGAAGCCGCCGATCTGAGTTGCCGTCAGAGCCCGGAGCTGGGTTGTCGTCAAGCCACCGATCTGCGTGGTGGTCAGCGCGGCGATGTCGCTCGTCTCGAAGCCGACGATCTGGGTCGCCGTCAGCGACGTGAGCTGGGTCGTGGTCAGCGCCAGCACCTGGGTGGTGGAGAGACCTTCGAGTTGGTCGGACACCATGCCGGCGAGCTGCGTGGTGGTCAGGGCCGCGACCTGGGTCGTGGTCAGTCCGCCGAGCTGCGTCGTCGTGATCGCTCCGAGCTGCGTGGCCTTGAGGCCGCCGAGCTGGGTGGTGGTCAACTGTGCAAGGTCCGAGGTCTCGAAGCCCTTCACCTGGGTATTGGTGAGCGCGTTGATCTGGGTCGTCGTCAGGCCGGCCATCTGGGTCGTCGTCAGGCCTGCGACCTGAGTCGCGGAGAGGCCGCCGACCTGGGTGGTCGTCAGGGCGCCGATCTGGGTCGTCGTCAGGCTACCAACCTGCGTGGTCGACATGGCACCGACTTGGGTCGCTGTCAGTCCGCCAAGCTGGGTGGTGGTCAGGGTCACGAGATCCGTGGTCTCGAAGCCCTTAACCTGCGTGTTGGTGAGCGCTGCGATCTGGGTCGTGGACAGCGCGCCGGCCTGGGTGGTCGAGAGCGCCGCAATGTCGGTGCTTTCGAACCCGGCGACCTGGGTTGCCGTCAGACCCGCGATCTGCGTCGTCGTCAGCGCTCCGACCTGAGTGGTCGAGAGCGAGCCGAGCTGGGTCGCGCTCAATCCGGCGAGCTGCGTGGTGGTCAGGGCCCCGACTTGCGTGGTGGTAAGACCACCGAGCTGCGTTGTCGCCATCGCCCCGAGCTGGGTTGCCTTGAGGCCGCCGAGCTGAGTCGTGGTGAGCAGTGCGAGATCAGTCGTCTCGAAGCCCTTCACCTGAGTGTTGGTGAGTCCGTTGATCTGCGTCGTCGTCAGACCGCCGATCTGGGTGGTCGTCAAGCCCGCGACTTGAGTCGCGGAGAGCCCGCTGACCTGGGTGGTCGTCAGAGCACCGATCTGGGTCGTCGTCAGACCGCCAACCTGCGTGGTCGACAGGGCACCGACCTGGGTCGATGTCAGGCCGCCGAGCTGGGTCGTCGTCAAGACCGCGAGATCGGTCGTCTCGAAGCCCTTCATCTGCGTTGCCGTCAGGGCGCCGAGCTGGGTCGTCGACAGGGCGCCGACCTGCGTAGTCGAGAGTGCGGCGAGATCCGTGGATTCGATCCCCTTCACCTGGGTGACGGTCAGACCTGCGATCTGCGTCGTCGTCAGGGCTCCGACATGAGTGGTCGAGAGACCGGCCACCTGAGTGGTACTCAGCCCACCGAGCTGCGTCGTCGTCAGGGCGACGACCTGGGTCGTCGACAGGCCGCCGAGCTGGGTCGTCGTCAGCGCACCGATCTCCGTCGCCGTGAACCCGGCGAACTGAGTGGTGGTGAGCTGAGCGAGATCGGTCGTCTCGAAGCCCTTGACCTGGGTGGTCGTCAGAGCCGCGAGCTGGGTCGTCGTCAGACCGGCGAGCTGCGAGGTGGCAAGGCCGCCGATCTGGCTCGAGGTCAGGCCCGCGACCTGGGTGGTCGTGAGGACACCGATCTGAGTCGTCGTCAGGCTACCGACCTGCGTCGTCGAGAGGGCGCCGATCTGCGTCGCCTTGAGGCCGCCGATCTGCGTGGTCGTCAGGATTGCCAGATCCGTGGTCTCGAAGCCCTTGACCTGGGTGGTCGTGAGCGCCGTGAGCTGGGTCGTGGTCAAAGCACCGACTTGCGTGGTGGTGAGTGCGCCGAGATCGGTCGACTCGAGGCCCGCGAGTTGCGAGGTTGCGAGACCCGTGATCTGCGTCGTCGTCAGCGCACCAACCTGGGTTGTCGAAAGACCCGCCACCTGACCGGAGGTCAAGCCGCTGAGCTGGGTCGTCGTCAGCGCCGACACCTGCGTGGTCGACAGGCCGCCGACCTGAGTGGTCGTAAGAGCGCCGAGCTGTGTCTGCTTCAGGCCGCCGAGCTGGGTGGTGGTCAGCGCCGCCAGATCCGTGGTCTCGAAGCCCTTCACCTGAGTGGTGGTGAGCCCGTTGATCTGCGTCGTCGTCAGACCGCCAATCTGGGTCGTCGTGAGGCCAGCAACCTGGCTGGAGTTGAGGCCGCCGAGCTGGGTCGTCGTCAGGACACCGACCTGGGTCGACGTCAGGCTACCGACCTGCGTGGTGGACAGGGCGCCGATCTGTGTTGCCTTCAGGCCACCGATCTGCGTCGTCGTGAGTGTGACGAGATCGGTCGTCTCGAAGCCCTTGACCTGGGTGGCGGTCATGGCGGCGAGCTGAGTGGTCGTCAGCGCACCGACCTGCGTGGTCGACAGAGCCGCGATATCGGTCGTCTCGAGACCGACGATCTGAGACGTCGTCAGACCGGTGATTTGAGTCGTGGTCAGCGCCCCGACCTGCGAGGTCGAGAGACTACCGACCTGGGTCGATGTCATGCCGCCGAGCTGGGTCGTCGTCAGCGCCGACACCTGCGTGGTCGACAGGCCGCCGAGTTGGGTCGTGGTCAGCGCGCCGAGCTGGGTTGCCTTGAAGCCACCGAGCTGGGTCGTGGTCAGAGCTGCCAGATCCGTGGTCTCGAAGCCCTTCACCTGGGTGTTGGTGAGCCCGTTGATCTGCGTCGTCGTCAGGCCGCCGATCTGGGTCGTCGTGAGGCCAGCCACCTGGCTAGACGACATACCGCCAACCTGGGTGGTCGTGAGGACACCGATCTGGGTCGTCGTCAGGCTGCCGACCTGCGTGGTCGAGAGCGCGCCGATCTGCGTCGCCTTGAGACCGCCGATCTGCGTCGTCGTGAAGACGGCGAGATCGGTCGTCTCGAAGCCTTTGACCTGGGTCGTCGTCAGGGCGGCGAGCTGGGTGGTCGTCAGCGCGCCGACCTGCGTGGTCGATAGAGCCGCGATGTCAGTCGTCTCGATGCCGACGATCTGAGACGTCGTCAGACCGGTGATCTGGGTCGTGGTCAACGCCCCGACCTGCGAGGTCGAGAGGCTGCCGACCTGCACCGAGGTCAGTCCGCCAAGCTGGGTCGTGGTCAGCGCCGATACCTGGGTGGTCGACAGGCCGCCGAGCTGGGTCGAGGTCATCACACCGAGCTGGGTTGCCTTGAAGCCGCCGAGCTGGGTGGTGGTCAGCGCCGCCAGATCCGTGGTCTCGAAGCCCTTCACCTGAGTGGTGGTGAGCCCGTTGATCTGCGTCGTCGTCAGACCGCCAATCTGGGTCGTTGTGAGGCCAGCAACCTGGCTGGAGTTGAGGCCGCCGAGCTGGGTGGTCGTCAGGACACCGACCTGGGTCGACGTCAGACTACCGACCTGCGTGGTGGACAGGGCGCCGATCTGCGTGGCCTTGAGGCCGCCGATCTGCGTGGTCGTGAGTGTGACGAGATCCGTCGTCTCCAGGCCTTTCACCTGCGTGGCGGTCATGGCCGCGAGCTGGGTGGTGGTCAGAGCGCCCGTCTGGGTGGTGGTCAGGGCGGCAATGTCGGTCGTCTCCAGGCCGACGATCTGAGAGGTGGTCAGACCGACCACCTGAGTCGTGGTCAGCGATGCGACCTGCGAGGTCGAGAGGCTGCCGACCTGGGTCGAGGTCAGGCCACCGATCTGGGTCGTCGTCAGTGCCGCCACCTGCGTGGTCGACAGGCCGCCGACCTGTGAGGTGGTCAGGGCGCCGATCTGGGTGACGTTGAACCCGGCCAGCTGAGTCGTGGTGAGGGCCGCGAGGTCCGTGGTCTCGAAACCCTTGACCTGCGTAGCGGTGAGGCCACCGAGCTGAGTGGTCGTCAGACCGGCGATTTGCGTGGTCGTGAGGCCGGCCAACTGGCTGGAATTGAGGCCGCCGACCTGGGTGGTCGTCAGCACCGCAATCTGTGTGGTGGTCAGGCCGCCGATCTGGGTCGTCGACAGGGCGCCGACCTGGGTCGACGTCAGCCCGCCGAGTTGTGTGGTGGTGAGCGCGACGAGATCCGTCGTCTCCAGACCCTTGACCTGGGTCGCCGTCATCGCCGCGATCTGCGTCGTCGTCAGCGCGCCCGTCTGGGTGGTGCTGAGGGCGGCGATGTCCGCCGTCTCGAGACCTTTGATCTGGGTGACATTGAGACCCACGATCTGGGTCGTGGTCAGGGCGCCGACCTGGGTGGTCGACAGACCGCCGACCTGCGTCGAGGTCAGCCCTGCGAGCTGGGTGGTCGTGAAGGCCGCAACCTGGGTGGTGGTCAGTCCACCGACCTGCGTCGTCGCCAGGGCGCCGAGCTGGGTGGCCTTGAGGCCGCCGAGTTGGGTTGTGGTCAGTGCCGCCAGATCCGTGGTCTCGAAGCCCTTGACCTGGGTGGCCGTCAATCCGCCGATCTGGGTCGTGGTGAGGCCGGCGATCTGGGTTGTCGAGAGGCCCGCGACCTGGCTGGAGTTCAACCCGCCGACCTGGGTGGTCGTGAGCACACCGATCTGGGTCGTCGTCAGGCTACCAACCTGCGTTGTCGACAGGGCGCCGAGCTGGGTCGCGTTCAAGCCGCCGATCTGCGTCGTCGTCAGAATTGCGAGGTCGGTGGTCTCGAAGCCCTTCACCTGCGTGGAGGTGAGGCCGCCGAGCTGGGTTGTCGTCAGCGCGCCGACCTGCGTCGTGGTCAAGCCGCCGATCTGCGTCGAGGTGAGGTTGCCGAGCTGGGTGGCGCGGAGGCTACCGAGCTGGGTGGTGCTGAGCGCGCCGATCTGGGTCGCCGTCAGCGAGCCGAACTGGGTCGCCGTCAACTGGCCGAGCTGGGTGGTGGACAGGGCGCCGACCTGGGTCGTGGTGAAGCCGCCGACCTGCGTCGTCGTCAGGGCGCCGAGCTGGGTCGCCGAGAAGCCGCCGAGCTGGGTCGTCGTGAGCACGGCGAGATCCGTGGTCTCGATGCCCTTGATCTGCGTGCTCGACAGGCTGCCGAGCTGGGTGGTGGTCAGGGCTGCCGCCTGGGTGGTCGACAGACTGGCCACCTGTGTCAACGCCGGAGTGATTTTCCCTTGGCGGGCCGGAGCAATATTCCCTCACTTCAGACATCAGGAAGGCTCCCGCGCGCGGGAGCCTTCCTGATGTCTG
>Ga0247836_1006900_pt1 | contig 12334 bp, 9 predicted proteins | sample LaCruzMarch2015__4_FD_187116 | JGI IMG/M metagenome (GOLD analysis project Ga0247836, IMG submission 187116) | Freshwater microbial communities from meromictic Lake La Cruz, Castile-La Mancha, Spain - LaCruzMarch2015_14m | ecosystem: Environmental > Aquatic > Freshwater > Lake | place: Spain...
GCCTGGCTCAGGACCTCGGCGGCGAGGGTTTCGGTATCGATTGCGCGGATCCGGGCAAACCCCCGCAAAATCCGCTGCTCGCCGCGGTCATGGCGCTCGTGGCCTAATTGAAAGCAGGAAACTTCAGACACAGAGACACAAAGATCACAAAGATCACAAAGATTTTTAACGCGATATGTAGGTCGAGGAGGTCACCCGGGCGGTGATCGGCCCAACGCCTTCAATGATCTGTTTTTCTTTGTGTTCTTTGTGTCTTTGTGTGAGCAATTCCCGGATTTAGGTTAAGTCACTGCCATTAAGTGAAGCGCGGCGTCGCCCCAGGAGTCCAAGGCTTCAGCCTTGGAGGAGGGCGCCAAGGCTGAAGCCTTGGACTCCGGTCGCCGGGAGCATTGTCGGCAAGGGCGGCCTGACTCAAAGCCAGTGACCCGGTGACGTCCGAACTGCACGGACGTTCCAGGCGCGCGGCGCAACCCACCCGTGCGTTGGCCGGAAGGACGATCAAGGCGCCTCCCGCGGTCCCGGGGCTAAGGGCGCGCCGCAGAACCAGGGGGGGCCGCACCAGGAGCGGTCCAGACCGGGCGGGGGCGTCTGCAGGGCTCCGCCGGGGGCGCGCCAGGGGGCAGTGGGCGCATCGCCGGTCTCGACCTGGCGGGCCGTGCCTTCGCTGGTTCCACCCTTGAGCCACCAGGCGCTGCCGAGGACGGCGAGCAGGTTGAGCAGCAGCAGCCCGGCCAGCGTCCAGGGCCAGGCCCGGGCGAGCCGCGGCCCCGGGGCCTGGTCCGCGGCGGCACTTAGCCCCGGGGGCGGGTCGCCCTGGAGCCGGGCGAGCCGCGCCTCCAACTGCCACAGCGCCCCCTCGATGCCGGGCCGGCGCAGGACGTTGAGCAGGAGGCCGCGGTAGTCGTCCGGCAGTCGCTCCAAGTGCGCAAGAAAGGTGTGCAGATTGGCCTGGTCCGCGCGGGTGGCGGGGAGCAGGACGAAGGTGCCGGGGGCCAGGGGGAGCGCGGTGCCGTCGAGCGGGAGGCGTTGCGGGGTCTCGCCGGGGCTCAGCAGGACGAGTTCCGTGGCCGGGTCGTAGTCGGCGCCGGGGACCGTCTCCACTCGCAGTTCGGGGCCGGCGGCGCTCTGCCGGGTCGCGGCGATGAGCCCGCCGCCGGCCGCGGCAAGGCGCGCCCGGGCGGGACTGGCCCCGTCCGGATCCGGGTCCGCCCCGGGGTCCGGGAAAGGCGCCCGGCTCCAGACCTGATAGAGGGTGTCGGCGTCGCCGTGCGTACCGACCCAGGTGCAGAGGTGGCCGGGTGCGGCGTCGCGGTCGCAGAAGAAGGCGAGGCGTTCGTTCATCGGTATTCCTTAATCCGGCTTGAGTCGGACCAACCGGGATCGGTCCAGTTCGGGTCCTCGGCCGACGCTTGCCAGGCCAGTTCCAGCGCCAGCCCCTCGGCCCTGGGCAGGGCCGCGCGCTCGGCCTCGATCAGGGCGAGGGCCGCCTGGCGTGTCGCCTCCGTCGGCCCGCAGCCCGACCCGCAGCCCAACCCGGCCACGGCCGTCTGCGCCATGACACTGCCGATCAGCGCCGCCCACCAGCCCGGGTCCAGGCGCAGCGGGGCACAGTCCGGCTGATACATGAACCACAGTGCCAGGGTTCCGGCCTGGCGCTCGGGCCGCAGGCTCGCCGCGAGTTGGAAGAGCGGCAGGAGCGGCCGGTCCGGCGCCGACCCGTCCGGGCGAAAGCAGCGGTCCGCGCCCGCGATCACCCGCTGGAGCCGGCCCCAGCCGTGGGCGATCAGCGGGCTGCCGCGGCGGCGTTGATCCGGGGGCAGGGCGCGGATCGCCTGTTCGAGTTGCACCAATGGGTGCGGTGCGGCCCGGTCCCCGGCCGGCTCTGGATGGTCCTGCAGGCGTTGGCGCAGCTCCGTCAGGGCGGCGTCGCGTTCGTCGTCCCCAGCGTCGGCCAGGGCGGCGACGACCTCGGCGACCCAGGGCGGCGCGGGGCCTGTCTCCGGCCCGGCGTCGGACCCGGGCGCCGCGCGTGCGAGGTGCGCGGTCAGGAGCGCCCGCGCCCGCGGGTCGCGGCAGCGTTCGGTCAGGTCCCGTGCCTGGTCCTGCTGAAAGGGGTGGATCCAGGGCCAGTGGGTGGCAGGCGCGCTCAGCAGGCGGATCTCCGCGGGCGCCAGGGCGTCCAGGTCGGCCATGACCTGGTCCCAGGTCTCCCGGGTGCAGTCGACCTGGATCTGGACGGGGACCGGACCCGGCGCCCGGCCCGGCCGCCACTGCGGCGGCCGCGTCCGGGCCCCGTCCTCACGCAGGGCGGCCAGCGTGGGGCTGGTGAGCCACAGCAGGGCGAACCGCCGCCGGGCGTCCGCGTCCAGGCCGGTCCCGGCCTGGCGCCGCCAGGCGAGCCAGGCCCCGGCCTGGATCAGGTGCCCGGTGGTTTGCGGTGGCTCCCGCGTCATCAGGTCGGCGATCCGTTCGTGCCAGGCGGCGAGCGCCGGTCCGGCGGTCGCGGGCAGGACTGCGCCGAGGGCGAGCAGCGCGCGGCACCCCAGCCGGCCGGCGATGGGCGCGGTCGCGAGCAGCAGGGCGGCGAGCGCCGGGGTAGGGTCGATGCACAGGCGCCCGTCCTGGTCGACGAGGTCCGCGGCGACGGCGTCGAACCCCCCCGGGGCCTGCCCCAGGCGGGCAAAAAGGCGCGTCGGCAGGTCGTCCAGCCCGTCCCAGGCCCCCGGGTCCCGCAGCAACCGCAGTGCCAGGGTTTGCGCCTGGGGCACAGGCATGGCGGCGAGGTCGCCGGATCGCCAGGGCGCGGGGAGGGCGCCGCTCTGGTCCGCCTCCAGCAGCAGATCGAAGAGCCCCGGCTGGTCCAGCAGGGCCAGAAGTTCGGTCGCCTCGGCCGCGCGCGCACCCAGGACCCCGGCCCGAACCTCGGCGCGCAGCGCCCCGGTCAGGGGTCCGCCGCCGGCCGCGAGTGCGGCCAGGCCCAGGGGCCCGGTCAGGGCGGCAGCCCCCGCCGCCGAGACCAGCGGCGGGGCCAGGTCGCAAAGCACCAGGAGTCGCCGCACCTTGGCCGCATCGGCGGGGTTCCACCAGCCGGGCAGGCCCTCGTCGAGGGTGATCCCGAGTCGCTGGAAGGCCTCGATCAGGGCCGCCTGGAGGCGTCCCTCGCCGGGGCTCAAGTCCTCATCCGCCCGCAGGATGAAGCGGTTCAGGAGGTCGCGCGGAAAGTGCGCCCAGTCGTCCGGGCGGATCAGCATCGACCAGGGTACCTGGGGTGCGGCCCGCGCCTGGGTGAGCAGGTGGTTGGCGAACAGGCTGCCGCAGTGCGCCGGGCCGCCGGCCAGGGCGACGGCCAGGTTGTAGGTGAGGCCGACCCAGCCGGTCAGCGCCGGCCCGGGCAGTTCCGCGGAGTCCGCCCAGAGTGCACCGAAGCGCTCGCCGCAGCGCGTCAGGTGGGCCGGGAAGCGCTGGGCACTCGCAATGACGGCCCGGGCGTAGTCGAACAGGTCGGCCGCCGGAGCCGGTCCGTCGCACCGCTCGCCCCGGGCGTCGAGCAGCAGGGCGCGGCGGCGCACCGCGGTCAGGGCGGCCCCGGCGAGGTCCTCCGGGATGACCAGCAGATCCGCGGCGGCGCCCGGGTCCGGACCCAGGAAGAGTACCGGGTTGCGCGTGAAGACCCGGATACGGCAGCGGCGCCGCAGCCGGCCCGGCAGGGCCGCACGGGCGAAGGCGACGAGCCGGGCCAGCGGGTCCGCTGCGGCGAAGGCGGTGAGCGGTACGGCCAGGATCACCGGCAGGCCCGTCACCAGGCCGTGGAAGAGGTGGGCGATGAGGCTTGCGGTGAGCGCCGGGTCCGTCAGGGCCGCGTCCAGCGCCTCGCGTTGGAGGGTGGCGGCGTCGCCCAGGTCCGCTGTGGCGGTCCCGAGCGTCGCTGCCTCCTTTAGAAAGGCCGTCTCCTGACCGAGCACGAGACCCGGGTCGAAGTCCGTGGTAAAGGCGTCCATGGGCCAGGCGCGCCCGTGCGCGAAATAGGCGTCGCGGCGATCGTATTTCCCGGCGGCCCCGAGCCGGGCGACGCAATACCAGGGGCCGGCCGGGAAGCAGGACCAGCCGGTCAGGCGCTCCTGCAGCCGGCCCTGGTCACCGGGGTCCGCGTCCAGCGTCAGCCAGTGGCGGATGGCGCGTAGCAGGTCGGGGTCCGCCCGCAGGGGCGCGTCCGCGGCGAGGTACTGCTCGCCGCGACTGATCGGCGTGCCGGCCTCGCCGATCCCCTGATCGGCCTGGCCCCGGCAGACGCTGTAGCTTGCTGGAATCACGTCACCCCCTGGTACGCCACGAGGCCAGGGTGGCGTGCGCGGTCGCGTCGCGGCGCAAGCCGCTCCCACCGGATCCCGGCTGGCCTTGCACGGGACCCAGGCACTGGCCCGGGGGCCTTGCCCTGGACCGGTATGTTCTGTCCCGTGGGGGTCGCAATGCAAGACGAGGCGGTGCGCCGCTCACATCAGCGCATTCCCGCGCTCGCACAGCGCCACCAGCAGCGGCAACTCCACATGCACCGGCACCGGCGGCAGGCGCGGCGGCCGGTCGTCCGGGTTGGGGTACTCGAGCTCCAGGTGGTCCAGCGCCTCCCCGTGGATGGCGCTGACCGGGATCAGCCAGGGGCGCCCGGCGCCGAAACCGAGCAGGTCCGGGATGCCGGCGACGCCTGGGGAGGGGGCGGTGGCGAACGCCTCGTGCAGGATGCGGGAGACCAGGCGCGCCTGGGCCAGATAGCGCGCGACGCCGCCGCCGGTGCGGGTGCGGGCCAGGAAGGCGGCGGGCGCCTGCAGATAGCCGCCGATCCAGGTGTCGCGCAACTGCGTCAGTGCGCAGCGCCGGTCGTCCGCCATGGTCAGGGCCAGGAGCGAGCGCACCGGCTGGCGCAGCCGCAGCCGGCGGCGCAGGTCCTTGTAGTTCTGGACCACCTCGTGGAAGGACTCCAGCAGGCGGTCGTGTTCGCGCCGGTCGCAGGCGGGCAGGTCCGGGGCCGGGAATACCGCCCACAGGGGCAGGCAGAAGGCCATCACCCGCGCCTCCCGGTAGGCCTGCACCCAGAGGCCGCGGTGCTGCGGATCGCGCGCCTCGAAGAACTGCTCACCGGAGCCGTCGAAGAACTCCACGGCCATGGCGGCACTGGTGCGCCCCAGGAGCCCGGTCCGATAGGGCAGGGTCAGGCGGTACCAGGGCTGGCTCGCCGCCAGGGTGCTGGTGAGGCGCGTCCAGCGCTCATAGTCCCCGTTGAAGCGCTGCAGGTTCACGGTGCGCGCGGGCTCCTCGCGGGAGAGGGTCCGGACCAGCTCGACGCCCTGCGGGTCCAGGAAATAGGACAGGGCCCCGGCCATCCGCGCGTGCGTCACCCGGTAGACCATGGCCTGGAACAGATAGCTCTTGCCGACCCCCTTGCCGCCGATGATGCCGAGCCGCTGGACGTCCCGATAGTGCCCGAAGGGCTCGGGCTCGGCGTCGAAGCCCGCGTCGGTGTCCGCGTTCGCCGCCGCACGGGGCGGTGCGGACCCGGTGCGCGCGGGTCGCGGTGCTGGACGCTCCGGCGCCAATGGTGCCGCCGCCGCGGGTGGCGGGGCAGGGGAGGGTTCGGGTCCGGACACCAGGTCGCCAAGCTCGAACCTGGGGTCGGCCGGGTCCTCGCGGATCGCGCCCCAGTCGTCCGGCTCCTCGTCGGCGGGCTCGCTCATGGTTGTGTCCGCTTCATGCTCGGCCGCGGAATAGCCCGAAAAACGGCTCGCTTTGAAACCGCCAAGGGCTGCTGTGTCGTCCGCTTCGTCCTGCCGTAGGGTCTGCTGTACGGACCGCTGCTCGCTCGAGGCTTCAGCCGCTTGCGGGGTCTGTGGCCGGTCCGGGCGGCCAGGATGAACTCGGCGGGCGAAGTAAGGATTGAATTGAGCCTGGTCCCTTTCCCTCCGAGCATGAAGGCTCGACCACGGCGCTGTTGGAGTATTTCATGCGACATCGGGCGACGCCCGAGACTCGATGAATTCCAGTGCATTGCCGTCCGGGTCACGGCAGAACAGCGCCCGTCGACCAGAGCGGCTGGTGGTGCAGGGAACCCCGGCGGCGCTGAGACAGGCCAGCACGGGCCCTAGATCAGGCACCGTCAGCGCGACATGGCGATCCCGGCCGCCGTGCGCGGGGCGTCCCTCGGACGGGTCGGGGTTGGGCAACTCCAGCAGATGGATCTGGCCCCGACCAACCTGGAGCCAGGCCCCAGGAAATCCCAGGTCCGGGCGCCGGATGTCGCTGGAGAGGCCCAGCACGCCATGGTAAAACGTCAGTGAGCGGGCGGTGTCCGCCACGATCAGGCTGGCATGATGGAGTTCGCAGATCAGCGACATCGGGTCCTCCGCGGCCTGGAGCCGGTTAGGGGCTTGGCTCATGCTAGCACTATTGACCGCCAGCGCGCGCCCCGCCTACCCAGGCCGGGTGCGATCCAGACTGAGGTGGTCGCGCGAACCCTATGGAACAGGCTCAGGTGATATCGAGAACTCGTAGGGCCATGGTCGGCCTACTCGGGCGGACCGTTGTGTTCCTGACGGTAAGTGGCGATCTCAGCCTGCCAGTCGTCGAAGGTCGGGGCGTCGGCACAGCTGCCGAAATGCTCAAGCAGCGAGGTGTGAGACTTCGTTGGGTTGCTGGTCCGCAAGCGGACCCTACGGAGCCGCATCACCGTAGGGTCCGCTGCACGGACCAAGGGCTTCGACGGTAGCCAAGCTTGGCGCTGCTTCAGGCGCTTGGCTGAAGCCCGTGCAGGAAACCCAGGATGCGCCCCTCCAGCCAATACTGCGGCCGCCACGGCCGGCGGCCGGCGACGAAGCCGACATGGCCGCCGTGGGCGCTGAGTTCCAGGGTGACGCCGGGGCCCAATTCGTGCTCAAAGGGGACGGTGGCGGGGAACATGAAGGGGTCGTCGAGCGCGTGGATGATCAGGGTGGGGGTGCTGATGGCGGGCAGGTAGCCGCGGCAGCTCGCGCGGCTGTAGTAGTCGAAGACGCCGGTGAAGCCGCACAGGGGGGCGGTGACCCGGTCGTCGAAGTCGTTGAAGCCGTGGATCGAGGCGAGGTCGATGGGGAGCGGGCAGGGGACCACGGCGAACTTGCGCCGGAAGGCGCGCTTGAGCCGGTCGACCAGGTAGGTGCGGTAGATGCGCGAGGCGCCCCGGTCCAGGCGCAGCATGGCGTCGCGCAGGACGAAGGGAACCGAGACGGCGATTCCGGCGCTGAGCAGCGGTCCTTGCGGGTCGTCTGCCGGGTGGCCGCCGCGCTCGCCCAAGTACTTGAGCAGCAGGTTGGCGCCGAGCGAAAAGCCGATGGCGGCGAGCGGGGCGCCCGCCGGGTCTTGCGCCAGGTGGGTCAGGACCTCGTGCAGGTCGTCGCTGGCCCCGGAGTGGTAGCTGCGCGCCAGGCGGTTGGGCTCGCCCGAGCAGCCGCGCAGGTGCATGAAGACGGGGCAGTAGCCGGCCCCGGCCAGGGTTTGGAGCAGGGTGCCGGCGTAGTGTGACTGGAGGTCGCCTTCCAGCCCGTGGATCACCAGGACCCGGGGGCCGTCCCCCGCGCCCTGGGCCAGGTCGATGAAGTCCCCGTCCGCCAGTTCGATGCGGCGACGCGCGAGCGGCGGTTGCGGGCGGGGTCGCGCCAGGCTGGGCCAGATGGTCTGGAGGTGGGGTCCGGGCAGCCACCAGGCGGGGCGGAAGCTGCTTGCGACGATACGGCCCATGGCGTTGGTTCCGAAGGTTGGGGCTGGGGGCTTTGGCGGCGACTCAGTGTAATCGAATCAGCGCCCCGACCTCGCGACCGGGTGCCGTAGGAGGTCTTAGCGCAAGCCGGTGCCCCGTTTGGCCTCATTTCGAGTTGCCGGTCCCAGTGCTGGGCCGGGCGCCATGTCCGTTAACGTTGAGCCCGATCGGGCGCCTCGCCTATACTGATCGCCCTCAAGGTCGACGGACCCCGCCGCCCCCTGTACCAGGACTCTCTTGATGCGGATACCGCTCCTCTCCCTGATCGCCGCCCTCGTGGCCGTGCCCGCCAGCCTGACCCCGAGCGCGCTGCGTGCAGACGACTTGATCCAGATCTATGACCTGGCGGTGCAGAGTGACCCCCTCCTGCGCGAGGCTGAGCAAAGGCTCTTTGCCACCAAGGAGGTCCGACCCCAGGCGCTGGCCCCGATGCTGCCCAACGTGGGCTTGCAGGGGACCGTGGATTACAAGAACGTCAGCGCCTGGGGGCGCGCCGTGACCGCGACCGGCGAACGGCGTCGTGAGGGTTACAGCGACCAGGGCGCCCAGGCGGTGCTGCGGCAGTCGGTCTACAACCGCGGCAATTGGATGACCCTGAAGCAGACCGAGACCGTGATCGCCCAAGCGGAGGCGCAGTATCGCAACGCCCAGATCGACCTGATGGTGCGCACCACGCAGGCTTACTTCAACGTGTTGCAGGCGGCGGATGCGGTGACCGTGCAGGAGGCCTTGGTGCGCGCCGACGAGCGCCAGTTGGAGCAGTCCAGGCAGCGCTTCGACGTGGGGCTGGTCGCCATCACCGATGTCAACGACAGCCAGGCGGCCTTCGACCGGTCCAAGGCCAACCTGATCACCGCCAAGACCGTGCTCGACAATGCCTGGGAGGCCTTGCGGGTGATCGTGGGTCCTATCCATGTGCCGCTCGCCCGGCTCGGCGACAAGCTCCCGCTGGCCCCGCCGCAACCCAACGAAATCAATGTCTGGGCCGACAGTGCCCAGCGCAACAATTACCTGATCATCGCCGCGAGCGACGCCGCGGCCTCCGCCAAGACCAACATCGAGATCCAGAAGTCTGGGTTCTACCCTCAGTTGGACCTGCAGGCCGGTTATGATATTTCCCGCTCCGGCGCCGAGTTCGGGACCGACTCCGACACCGGCTTTGTCGGCCTGACCCTGACCGTGCCGATCTATCAGGGCGGGGCGGTGGCCTCGCGCACCCGACAGGCCGGCTACAATTTCCGCGCCGCACAGGACCAGCTCGACCAGACCCGCCGCCAGGTGGATCAGCAGGTCAAGAATGCCTTCCGCGGCATCCAATCCAGCATCGAGGACGTGAAGGCGCGGCAGGCGGCCGTGGTCTCCGCCCGCTCGTCACTGGAGTCCACCCAGGCGGGCCTGGAGGTCGGCACCCGCACCCAGGTGGACGTGCTCAACGCCCAGCGCCTGCTGTTTCAGGCGGAGTACGACTACCTGGCGTCCCGCTATGTCTACATCATCAACGGGGTCAAGCTCCACCAGGCGACCAGTACCCTCAGCCGCGAGGTCCTGGCCAAGGGTAATGCCTGGCTGAACCCGGCCGACAAGGTCGCACCGCCGGCATATTGAGCGGTGGTCGGTGGTCAGTGGCCAGTGGTCAGTGGCCAGTGCCAGTGGTGAGTGGTCAGTGACCGTTCGTAGTTGATTGCTGACCACTAGCCACTAGCCACTAGCCACTAGCCACTAACCACTAGCCACTAACCACTAACCCCTAACCACTGACCACTGCCCCATGTCTGGTAACAGTTTCGGCAAGCTCTTCGTAGTGACCGGGTTCGGCGAGAGCCACGGCCCGGCCATCGGCGGGATCGTGGACGGCTGTCCGCCCGGGCTGCCGCTCGGCGCGGCGGACCTGCAGCGGGATCTGGACCGGCGCAAGCCCGGACAGTCGCGCCACACCACCCAGCGCCGGGAGTCCGACCAGGTGGAGATCCTCTCCGGGGTCTTCGAGGGCCTGACCACCGGGGCCCCGATCGGGCTTCTGATCCGCAACGAGGACCAGCGCTCCAAGGATTATGCGGACCTCGCCACCCGCTACCGCCCGGGCCATGCGGACTACACCTACGACCAGAAATACGGGCGGCGCGACTACCGCGGCGGCGGGCGCTCCTCGGCCCGGGAGACCGCCGTGCGGGTGGCGGCGGGGGCGATTGCGAAGAAGTATCTGTGGGAGCGCTGCGGCGTCCTGGTGCGGGGCTACCTCTCCCAACTCGGCCCGATCCGCCCCCGGGGCTTCGACTGGGAGGAGGTGGGGCGCAACCCCTTCTTTTGTCCCTGCGCCCAGACGGTCCCTGAATTGGATGCCTACATGGACGCCCTGCGCAAGGAGGGCAACTCCATCGGCGCCGCGGTGACCGTGGTGGCGAGCGGGGTGCCGGCCGGGATCGGCGAGCCGATCTTCGATCGGCTGGACGCGGACATTGCGCACGCCCTGATGAGCATCAACGCCGTGAAGGGGGTTGAGATCGGGGCCGGCTTCGCCTGCATCGAGCAGAAGGGCACCGAGCACCGCGATGAGCTGACCCCGGCGGGCTTCCTGTCCAACAACGCCGGCGGCATCCTGGGTGGGATCTCCTCCGGTCAGGACATCTGCGCCCGCATCGCGCTGAAACCGACCTCCAGCCTGCGCTTGGCCGGGCGCACCATTGGCACCGACGGCCAGGCGACGGAGGTCATCACCACCGGCCGCCACGACCCCTGCGTCGGCATCCGCGCGACCCCCATCGCCGAGGCCATGCTGGCGCTGGTCCTGATGGACCACTGGCTGCGCCAGCGCGCCCAGAACGGCGATGTGGTCCCGCCAACCCCGCCGATCCCGGCCGCGGCGCCCCGCTGAAGCCCGCCGCCATGACCGGTGACGCCAGGGGCGCGCTGCCCTACTGGCGGCTCTCGGCCACTTATCTCTTCTACTTCGCCGCCCTGGGCGCGCTGGTCCCCTACTGGGGTCTGTATCTGCAATCCCGCGGGTTCGATGCCCTGGCCGTCGGCCAGTTGATCGCGATCCTGGGGGCCACCAAGATCGTGGCCCCGCTGCTGTGGGGGCACTGGGTGGACCGCAGCGGCCGGCGGATGCCGCTGGTGCGCCTGGCCGCGCTGGGGACCGTGCTGGTGTTCGGGACCGTGTTCGTCGCCGATGGATTCTGGGCCATGGCGGCGGCCATGACGCTCTTCAGCTTTTTCTGGAACGCCTCCCTGCCGCTCCTGGAGTCGGTCACCTTCAATCACCTGGGGGCGCGCTCCGCCTACTATGCCAGGGTGCGCCTGTGGGGGTCGGTGGGTTTCATCCTGGTGGTGGGGACGCTCGGTTGGCAACTGGAATGGGCGCCGCTCGCCGTGGTCCCGCTCTGGGTCCTGACGCTTTATCTGGGGACCTGGCTCAGCACCCTGCTGGTCCCGGACAGTCCGCCGGCGCAGGTGACGGGGGCGAGCCCGTCGCTGCGCGCGCTGCTGCGCCGTCCCGAGGTCCTGGCCCTGCTGGGGGCCTGCTTCCTGATGCAGTTGAGCCACGGCATCTATTACGCCTTCTATTCCATCGACCTCAAGGCGGCCGGCTATTCGACCGGGGTGGTGGGGAGCCTGTGGGTGTGGGGGGTGGTGGTGGAGGTGCTGGTGTTCCTGGTCATGCACCGCCTGCTCGCCCGCTTCGGGGCGCGGCGGGTGCTGCTGTGGAGCCTGGGGCTGGCGGCGCTGCGGTGGCTCTTGATCGGCGCCTACATCCATTCCCTTCCGCTGCAGATCCTGGCCCAGAGCCTGCACGCCGCGAGCTTCGGGACCTTCCACGTCTCCGCGATCCATCTCGTCCATCACTATTTCCCGGGTCGCACTCAGGGGCGCGGCCAGGCGCTCTACAACAGCCTGAGCTTCGGCGCGGGTGGGGCCGTTGGCAGCCTGATCGGCGGGGCACTGTGGGTTACCCCGGGACCCTTCGCCGCCTTCGGGGTTGGGGCCATCGCCGCACTCCTGGGGCTTTGGGCGGCCTGGCGCTGGGTGGATTTGGGACGGCGGTACTGAGCGCCGACCCCGCTTCGGCTATCCGGTGGCCAAGGGCACCAGTTCGGGCGTAACGCGCTGCGGTTCCGCCGGCCCGGCTGACCAAGACCCCGGGACCGGATGCCCCAACCGCATCTCGGACTGTCTGGAGTAGACCGCGGAAGGTATCGCGGATACCCTTGACCCGTGCGTCCATCGTCAGGGGCGGCAACTTGGCCGCATCGCAAGACAGCATCGGACGCTCCAGTACGCTCTGAAAATGCATTTACAACATCGTGGTATTGAATTTTATACTCATCGCACGTCGATTTTCGGTTTTTCGCGACCAAGAAGCCCAGAGCGATCAGTCGATTGTGCCGCCCTGGCCACCGAACACTGACCACCGGTCACTATAAACTGCTGATCCGGATGTCCCGACGTTCGGGATGGGCTAGTATTCGCTGCATAACAGATCGGCTTACGGACCGCAGTGACGCAAGCTGACAGGACCCGCACAAGGAGCACCGCTATGCCCCCAGCCGCCCGCCT
>Ga0247836_1006904_pt1 | contig 12328 bp, 11 predicted proteins | sample LaCruzMarch2015__4_FD_187116 | JGI IMG/M metagenome (GOLD analysis project Ga0247836, IMG submission 187116) | Freshwater microbial communities from meromictic Lake La Cruz, Castile-La Mancha, Spain - LaCruzMarch2015_14m | ecosystem: Environmental > Aquatic > Freshwater > Lake | place: Spain...
CTCGGTCGAATTATTGCGCCAGGACCTGCTGATCGTGCGCCCGACCGTGTTGCTCGCCGTGCCCAGGGTGTACGACAAGATCTACCTGGCTATTCAGACACGGCTTGGCGAGCGGGGCCTCAAACGGAGGCTGTTCGACGCCACCGTGGACCTGGGTTTGCAGCAATTCCGCGCGCACCAGGGACAGGCCCAACCGCTCGGGGTGCTCCAGCGCCTGATCTTGCGTCTGCTGCGGCGCCTGGTCGCCGCGCAGGTGCTGGATCGGCTCGGCGGTCGCCTGCGGGTCGCCGTCAGCGGCGGTGCGCCACTCTCGCCGGTGGTGGCGCGGTTCTTCATCGGGCTCGGACTGCCGCTCACCGAGGGCTATGGGCTCACCGAGACCTCCCCCGTGTTGAGCAACACCCGGCCGGAAGACTGCATCCCAGGTTCAGTCGGCCGTCCCTTGCCCGGACTGGAGGTCCGTATCGGACCGGCGGGCGAACTGCTCGTGCACACGCCTGGGCTGATGCTGGGCTACTGGAACCACCCCGAGGCGACGGCAGGCGTGATCGACGCGGACGGGTGGCTGCACACCGGCGATGTGGCGGAGGTGCGGGATGGCTACCTCTACATCCGCGGACGGCTGAAGGAGATTCTGGTCACCTCGGCGGGCGAGAAGGTGTCCCCCGTCGAGATGGAGATGGCACTGACCATGGACCCGCTGTTCGCTCAGGCCATAGTCCTGGGCGAGGGACGCCCCTATCTGGCGGCCTTGCTGGTGTTGGAGCCGGACCTCTGGACACCCCTGGCCGACGGTCTTGGGCTCGATCCGCGGGCACCGACCGCGCTGCACCATCCGACGGCCGTCGCCGCCATCCTGGCTCGGGTGCGGGAGCGTCTCCGGCCGTTCCCGGGCTACGCACAGGTGCGCGCGGTGCACCTGAGCCTGGAGCCCTGGACCATCGAGAATGGTCTCGTCACGCCGACCACCAAGGTGAAGCGCTCCGAGTTGGAGGCCCGGTTCGCGCCGGTCATACGCCAGCTCTACCGGCATCGGGAGATCCCACAGGATCCGTCTTGAATGGAGGAGACAGAATCACCCAGGACAGGCCGGATGTTCGTTCGGCTTTGATCGAAACGGCGTAGTCAGGGCTTCCAGCCCTGACTGTTCCAGCCCCGACGCCGCCAGGCCAGGATGGCCTGACTACGCACTTTCGCGGTCAAGCCTCGACCTCCAGTGCGCGAGGCCGGGGCGCTGGTCAAGGCCACAGAAACCGCCTAAGGCGATTTTCGGGAAAAGATGTACCAACGTGTAGGGGCGACTGAAGTCGCCCCTACAAGCGCCCCTACAAGCGCCCCAACAGCCCTGCGAATCTTGCAGGCATGCGCCGTCGGGAGGTTTATTCCCAGGAATCGCCGAAGATCACATGAGTGGTTCGACGCTGCCTGCCCGCGGACAGCGGTCGCCGCGCTCGACGAGGAACCGCACCCGTTGGCCTGCCACCAGCGCTTTGAAGCCATTCGTTATCAATGCATTGGAGCGTACCGACACATCGTGACCGCCGTCATCCCGGGCGATGAAACCGACCCCCCTATCCGCATTCCATATTTTTACTGTACCGGTCAACATGTTCGCACCCTCTCTCGATCGGATGGATTGGCACGGCCCCAGGCCGCGCGCGTTGTACCGACTGAACGACGAGTCAGCAACCGGAAACTACCATCGGACCTATTGCGAAACAACATCTTTATTATAAATTACTTAAATACTTAGTTCTGCTTGGCAGAAACGGTGACGCCAACGAGACCAGGGCCGGATCATGATGGCAGGCATCCCGGTGGTCGACCAGCACACGTATAGAGTGCGCGCGCCTGGCGGTGCCGCGGGCGCCCCGACCCTGCGGACACCTAAACCGATTCAGTTGATAGGGTTAACCGATAGTCTGAATGACTCACGCGAAGGCGCGAAGACGCGAAGAAGAAAGAAAGGTAGATTTGATAATCTAATATTTGCGATGACGAAATGTGGGGGAGAGCGATAGCATCTGGTGATTAACGGCACGCGATGCGTTGTGCGCTTTTTTCCTTCGCGTCTTCGCGCCTTCGCGTGAGACCCTTCTTAGTCCGGATCCTCGCGCGAGACTCCCCTGGTTACAGACATCATTGGTGGCTTACATGACAGATACACAGCAGTCTAAAGATGTGGAGGAATTGTCCGCTATCGTGGTGGACTGCGGTTACCGGTTGCACGTGGAGGTCGGCCCTGGGTTGCTGGAATCGGTCTACGAGGCCGTACTGGCAAAGATGCTGGAGGGGCATGGGCTGCGGGTGCGGCGGGGCCTTGATCACGGTTCCGGCCACGGAACATCGTAGGGTGGACAAGCGCAGCGCAGTCCACCAGCGGCGGCGCGGGATTCGGTGGACTGCGCTAGCGCTTGTCCACCCTACGGCCGGAACGATGATCAAGGCCTGCGGCGCCAAGTGCCTGTGCCGATTCGGCTCATGGGTCTGATTGATACTGCATCGTCGCGGCTCCGGATTAACCGGGGGCCGGAATAGGTTTCACGCGAGCACGGGGAGAAAAGTATCTCACGCGAAGGCCTTGATCGAAATCCCGGCCAGCGGCGTGTGTCGTCAGGGCTTCCAGCCCTGACGACGCACCCGGCGAGCCCAAGGGGCCGGAATCTTGATCGAGGCCCCCACCGGGATCGAGCGGACCGACGCCGCGCGTGTTGAAACAGCAACCCCGGCAGCCATGCGGCGCAATACGCTGCGCTATTGCGCCCGACACCGGAGCGCAGCGGTCGGCCGCAGGCTCAGGTTGCGTCGCCCTTCGCCTCGAATGGGAAAGCGGCGGCCCGGGCGGCGCCTCGCATGACGGGGTCGAGGCCCCAAAGGACGTGGTCGAGCGGATAGGTCGAACGGACGCCGAGATCCTCCCAGTGTTCGCTGATCCAGCAATCCGCGGCGCGCCGGCCGATGTCGTGCAGGTGTTCGAGAAAGGCCCACTCGGCGTTCATCTTCGAGGACACGCCGAGATCGGCCAAGTCGTGTTCCGCGTGAATCCGGTGGATCGCCAGATCGCGCAAGCGTTCATCCTGGTGCTCCGGGGCGGCACCAAGCATCTTGAGCATGAGGATGGTGCGAATATCCTTCAGCAGGCTGGAATTAAAGTCGATTTCATTGATGCGATTGAGGATGTCGCGGGCGGTCCGGGGCACGCCCTCGCGGATCAGCGGGTTGATCTGCACGATCACCAGATCGCGCGCGGTGGTCTCCTCGATCAGCGGATAGAGCACGGGGTTGCCCATGAAGCCGCCGTCCCAGTACGCTTCGCCGTCGATCTCCACCGCCTGGAAGACGAACGGCAGGCAGGCCGACGCCATGACCGTATCGACCGTAATGTCCGGTGACTTGAAGACATGCGGCCGGCCGGTGCGGACGTTGGTTGCACTGATGAACAGTTGCACGGACTCGCAGTGGTTGACCCGATCGAAATCCACCAGACTGGCCACCAGGTCGCGCAGCGGATTGAGGTTCAGCGGGTTCATTTCATAGGGCGACACCAGGCGGCTCATCAGATCCATCGCGATATAGCCGGGCGAGTAGTCGAGCGACCAGCGGCCGAGCATCTGGTCGACCCAGGTGCGTTGGATCGGGCTGGTCTTCCCGGCCTCGCTGACCGCACGCCAGAACCGTTTTAGCGCGTCGCGCGCACCTTCGCGCCCGCCCTGCGCGAGACCATCGGCGACGACCACCGCGTTCATCGCCCCGGCCGAGGTGCCGCTGATCCCCTCGATCTGAATCCGCTCTTCGCTCAGCAACCGGTCGAGTACGCCCCAGGTGAAGGCGCCGTGGGCGCCGCCGCCCTGGAGGCCGAGATCGATCTTCTTGACTGCAGTGGTCATGGCGGCCGGGGTGTGGTTAGCCCCCGCGGGCTCTATGATAGGTTGTCATGCGATCAAGGTTACTCGACCCCCACGCTATGTGGCAATCTTGCTTATGTGACAGCGCCCGGTCCACCGACAGCGCCTTCTGGCGACACCCGTCGGCCGATGTTAGAGTTCCGGCCCGTCGCGGCGCGACCATCGTCGCCCCGGTGGGGATCGCCGCGGTCCCATGCGTGGGGTTCGGTCCGGCGCACGGCGGCGCGGTCGGCAAAGAAGCATGATCGGCGCCTCACGACCAACGTCTGTTTTGGAGTTTGTAGTAAGGGGGATCTTCACCATGGGCCTGATCGGTATTCTGCTGGGACTCGCGCTCCTCATCTGGCTGGCCTACCGCGGCTGGAGCGTGCTGCTGCTGACTCCGGTCGCGGCCCTGATCGCCGCCCTGTTCGCGGGCGAACCGCTGCTGGCGCATTGGACCCAGACCTTCATGGGCGGTGCCGCCGGGTTTCTGGCGCAGTTCTTTCCCATCTTTCTGCTCGGTGCGTTGTTCGGCAAATTGATGGAGGACAGCGGCTCGGTGCAGTCGGTCGCCCGCTTCATCGGCAACAGCCTGGGGCCGCGGCACGCCATCCTCGCGGTGGTGCTGGCCGGGGCCATGGTCACCTATGGCGGTGTCAGCCTGTTCGTGGCGTTTTTCGTGCTGGCACCCATGGCGCAGACGCTGTTTCGGGATGCCAACATCCCGAGTCGGCTGATGCCGGCCGCCATCGCGCTCGGCACCTCGACCTTCACCATGTCCGCCCTGCCAGGCACGCCGGCCGTCCAGAATGCCATCCCCATGCCGTTCTTCGGCACCACACCTTTTGCCGCGCCCGGTCTCGGGCTGATCGCCGCGGCCATCATGCTGCTGTTCGGGCTCTGGTGGCTGGGTCGGGCGGAAGCCTCGGCTCGCCGCAAAGGCATCGGGTATGGCGGCAACCTGGGTATCGCACTGGCGCCCGATCAGGCCGCGAATGACCCACTGGTGCGGGAGCGCGCCACCACGGCAAACGCCTTCGATCCAGCCGAGGTGCAGCGGGGCCAGGCCTGCCCGGCGCTGCCCCCCGCCTTCATCGCCTTCCTGCCGCTGCTGGTGGTGGTGGCGGTGAATCTGGTGATGAGCCTGCTGATTCTGCCGAATCTGGACCTGAGCTACCTGGCGCAAGACCGCTGGGGTCCCACCTCGCCGGCCGCGGTGAGCGGCATCTGGTCGGTGATCGTGGCGCTCATCGCCGCCATCCTGACTTTGCTCGCATTGAACTGGAAGCGCCTGCCCAAATTGCGCGAGAGCGTGGACGCCGGCCTCAACGCCTCGGTGCTGCCGGTGATCAGCGTGGCCAGCCTGGTCGGCTTCGGCACCGTGGTCGCCGCCCTCCCCGCCTTCGAACTGGTGCGCGCCTGGGTGCTCGGGATCGAGGGCGGCCCGCTGGTCTCGCTGGCGGTCTCTACCAACGTCCTGGCCGCGCTGACCGGCTCGGCCTCGGGCGGGCTCACCATCGCCCTGGAGGCACTCGGCTCGACCTACATGCAGCTTGCGGCGGAATTGGGCATCGACCCCGCGCTCATGCACCGGGTGGCGGTGATCGGCGCCGGTACCCTGGACAGCCTGCCCCACAACGGCGCCGTGGTCACCTTGCTGGCGGTCTGCGGCTCGACCCACAAGGAAAGCTATTTTGATATGGTGATGGTCGCCATCGTGGGCGCCATCATCGCACTGGCGGCAATCATTGTGCTCGGCACGATGTTCGGCTCGTTTTGAGCGGTTGATGGCGATTCCCTGGAATCAACATCCCGACGGTGCATGGAAAGTCGCGGCTGTATCGTGAAAGTCGGGCAGCGACCCTGTGGGAGCGGCGTCCCGCCGCGATGGGGCCGGGCGTGTCACCGCAGCGTTCGCGGTCACCGCGGCACCGCATCGCGGCGGGACGCCGCTCCCACGGGGGACTTTCATCTTCCGGGGTGGCTTGATGTTCCCTCCATGGTCATTCGCCGCATCAGGCCCGCGCAGGAATCTTGTACACCCATGAACTCTAGTAATCCTGAAGCATGAACACTCGCTTGCAGCGGCAGCGTTCGGCCGCACTGCTCACCCTGATCGGGGTCGGCGCGGCCTGCTGCGCCCCGGTCGGCGCGCGGTCCCTGCCGGCCGACCTCGCCGGCTGTGCCGCGGTGACCGCCGATCGGGAGCGGCTGGCCTGTTACGATCGAGCCAGCGGACGCCCCGCCGCTCCAGCCCTGGACACGGCGCCGGCAAGCGCACCCATGACGGCGCCGTCCGCTCCACTGACCGCCGGTTCCACCCGGACCGCGACGCCGGCGCCTCCCTCGATGATCGACAACGCCTGGGGCTTCAACCCCGACTCCAGCCGCTACACCATTGCGTTCTATCGACCCAATTATCTCCAGGTTGCACGGTACTCCAGCCAGCCGAACAATGCGCCGTTCAAGCAATTGTTCGACGCGGCGCAGGCCCCGGACGCCGAGCTGGACGCAACCGAAGCGCGCTTTCAGATCAGCTTCAAGGCGCGCCTGTGGAGCACCGAGGATCGCCGTTTCGGTGTCTGGGCGGCCTATACGCAGCAGAGCCAGTGGCAGGTCTATAATGGGGAACTCTCGCGCCCCTTTCGCGAGAACAACTATATGCCTGAGCTGATCGGCAGCTTCCGGCCGGGGATCGCGTTCTGGGGCTGGCGTTGGCAGTTGTTCAATGTCGGCTACACCCACCAATCCAACGGCCGTGCCGACCCGATCTCGCGCAGTTGGGACCGTCTGATCGCGGAGTTCGGTGTCGAGCGCGACAACCTCGCACTCCTGCTCCGGACCTGGTATCGCCTTCCGGAGGACGACCAGGACGATGACAACCCGGACATCGAGGACTATTTCGGTTACGGCGACCTCACGGCGGTCTACAAATGGCGCGGTCACAGTTTTACCTTCACCGGCCGCGGGAATCTCGACACCGGCAAGGGCGCCGCCCAGTTCTCCTGGATGTCGCCGCCGCTCTTCGGCCCCCTGCGCGGCTACATCCAGGCCTTCACCGGTTACGGCGACAGCATGATCGATTACAACTGGAATCAGAACTCGGTCGGCATCGGCATCGCGCTGAACGACCTGCTCGATGGCCCGCAGCCACAGGAATGACGCCAGTCGCCAAGGGTTTACCGTAATGCACGCAAATCAACGCCCCAGTCAGTCTCCCGGACGCCTGAAGTTCGCCGATGAGGATTCCAGGGCCGCCGCGCCGTCCGCGCTTGCCGCACTCGCGCGGGGCGCCGGGTTCTTCGGCTTCTGGCTGCTGCTGGCCCGCCCCGGCACGGACGCCCCGAGCACGCCGGATCTGGCCGCCGATCTGGTGGTCGGACTCCTGGCCGCCGCCGCGGCCACTTGGGTCAGCCTGCGTCTCCTGCCGCCCGCCCGAAAAGGGCTGCACGTCGGCGCGCTCGCGCGGTTCGCCGTCCATTTCGTCTGGCAATCCATGGTCGCCGGGGTGGATGTGGCACGCCGCGCCTTCGACCCCCGCCTGCCGCTGAACCCCGGCTATCTGGCCTACCCGGTGCGCCTCGCGCCGGGCACCGGGCGGGCGGCCTTCGGTGCGGTCACCAGCCTGATGCCCGGCACCCTGCCGGTCGGCACCGCGGCAGATGGCGCCCTGATCTATCACTGCCTGGATCTCGATCAACCCGTCGCGGCCGGGCTCGCCCGCGACGAGGCGCTGCTCGCGCGGGTACGGGGCGGCGGCGGGGGCTGTCGATGACCGCGTTTCTGCTCGGCGCCGCGGCCTTTGTCCTGGGGACTGTCGCCCTGGGGCTGGTGCGGATCCTGCGCGGCCCCAGCAATGTGGACCGGATGTTGGCCGCCCAACTGCTCGGCACCGGCGGCGTAGCGGCCCTGCTGCTGCTGGGCGTCGCCACCGGGGTCGGCGCGGTGTCCGAGGTGGGGCTCCTGCTGGCCTTGCTCGCCGCCTTCGGCTCGGTCGCTTTCGTCACCGGCGCCGGCCGCTCAAGCGACGCGGCGGCCACGGACTCCGCCGCGGACACCCAGGGCACGGCGCGGAGTGATCCCGAATGAGCCTCGCGCTGGATCTCTTCACCATCGTTGCGGTCACCCTGGGAGCCATCTTCTTTCTGGCCGGTACGGTCGGACTGCTGCGCTTCCCCGACACCCTGACCCGGCTCCATGCCCTGACCAAGGCGGACAACCTGGGTCTGGGACTGGTGGTCCTGGGCCTGCTGCCTCAGACCACGGCGCCCTTGGGCTGGATCGGCCTGATCGCGGTCTGGCTGCTGGCGCTGTTGTCCGGGGCCACGGTCGGCCAACTCCTAGCCGAGGCCGTGCGCCCGCCCGAGTGGGACCAGAACCGGACGCCGGATGCTCTCCCGAATGTTCCCCCGAATGCTCCCGAGGCATCGTCCCATGACTAGCGCCCTGCTGGTGGATGCCGCCCTGGTCCTGCTGGTCCTGGGTCTTGCACTGTGGATCACCGCCGCCCGCGCGGCCTACGGCGCCGCGGTCGGCTTCGTCGCCTACGGACTTTTGCTGACCATCGTCTGGGTGCGGCTCGCCGCGGTGGACGTGGCCATGACCGAGGCGGCCCTGGGCAGCGGACTGACCGGCCTCCTGCTGCTCGGTGCGGCAGCCCGCTTGGCCCCCTACGAGGCCGCCGAGCACCAGCGCCGACCTGGCCCGTGGCTGCGCGTCCTGGTCGGCATCCTGTGCGCGGCCATTGCCGCCGGGCTCGCCGCCGTGGTCTTACTGCTGCCCGATCCGGCCCCCAGCCAGGCGCTCGCGGTGGCAGCGCAACTGCCCGCGACCGGGCTGGCCAATCCGGTAACCGGCGTCCTGATGGCCTATCGCGCCATCGACACCCTGCTGGAGTCCGTCGTGCTGGTGCCGGCCCTGATCGGGGTCTGGTCCCTGTCGACCGAGATGGCCTGGGGCGGGCGGCCGGGATTCCTGACCCCCTGGCGCTCGGGCAGCGCCCTGCCCCTGCTGGCCAGAGTCTTGCCCCCCTTCGGCATCCTGGTCGGGATTCACCTCGTCTGGGCCGGCGCCGACGATCCCGGCGGCAAATTCCAGGGTGCCGCGGTCCTGGCCGCCATGTGGATTCTGGTCATGGTGGCGGGTCTGCGGGAACCACCGTCGGTGAGCGATCGACTCATGCGCTTCCTGCTCATCATCGGCCCACTGTGCTTTATCGGGATCGGCGCCGCCGGCATCCGGCTGGCCGGCGCCTTCCTGGCCTATCCCGAGGCCTACGCCAAACCCCTGATCCTCGCCATCGAGGTCGGCCTGACCATCTCAGTCACCGCGGTGCTCGGCTTGCTGCTCGCGGGACCGCCGGCGCCTGAGCCCCAGTACCAGCGCCGATCACGGAGGCGGTCATGAGTGGGACGACCCTGTTCGGTCTCTGCGCCGCCACCCTGGTGGGATTGGGCCTCTACGGATTGATCTGCCAGCCCGGCGCACTGCGCAAGATCCTCGCGTTCAACCTGATCGGCAGCGGCGTCTTCCTGCTGTTCGGCGTGATCGCTCAACGCGGCGGCGGCGTCCTGGCCTTGGCCGGGACCGGCCGCGACGGCGACCCCGTTCCCCAGGCGCTGGTCATCACCGGACTGGTGGTCGCCTTCGCGGCCACCGCCATCGCCGTCACCTTGCTGGTGCGCCTCGCCGAGACCAGCGCACGCGGGACCCTGGAGGGCGATGAACCCCCGCCCCAGGCGCCGCCCGACGAGCCGCGGCCATGATGGAGATCCAACCAATGCTCACCGCGCGGTTCGCGGACCTGATGGACCTGGGCGGTCTCCTGCTGGTGATCCCGCTGATGCTGCCGGTCGTCGGCCTGCTGCTGGCACTCGTCCTGCGCGGGCGGGCCCTGGGCCGCTTCGCCCTGATGTTGCTGCTGCTGGGGCTCGCCGCCGCGGCGGCCATCGCCGCCGCCGTCGCGACCGGCGAGGACGCCTTGCACTACCAGTTGGGCGGTTGGGCTCCGCCCCTGGGCGTGGCCCTGAAAGCCGATGGACTCTCCGCCGTCATGCTCCTCACCACCGCGGTGGTACTGCTGGGCGTCGGGATCTATGCCCAGCGGGGCTTCCAGGTCCCGGCCGGCCTGCCCGAGACTCGCCGATCGCTGGCCTTCTGGACCCTGCTGTTCGGCATTTGGGGAGGCATCAACACGGTCTTTCTGGGCCAGGACCTGTTCACCCTGTTCGTCGCGCTGGAGCTCCTGACCTTCTCCGCGGTGCCCCTGGTCGCCCTCGACGGGCGGGCCGAAACCCTGGCGGCGGCGCTGCGTTATCTGCTGTTCGCGCTCCTGGGCTCGGTGCTCTATCTGCTGGGCACGGTGCTCTTTTACGGCACCTACGGCACCCTGGATATCCCCCTGCTGGCGGACCTGATCGCGGGGGCGGACGCCTTGCCGCCGGCCGTGCCCGTCGCCGCCGCCCTGATGACCGTCGGCCTGCTCGCCAAGACCGCGCTCGTCCCGCTGCATCTGTGGCTGCCGCCCGCCCATGCGGGCGCACCGCCGGCGGCCAGCGCGGTGCTCTCGGCGCTGGTGGTCAAGGCGTCCTTCTTCCTGATCCTGCGGATCTGGTTCGATCTGATGCCCGCACTGCTGACCCTCACGGCAGCCCAGGTGCTCGGCGCCCTGGGCGCCGCGGCCATCCTGTTCGGCAATCTGGTCGCCCTGCGGCAGACGCGGCTCAAACTGCTCATCGCCTATTCGACTCTGGCGCAGATCGGGTACCTGTTCCTGATCTTTCCGCTGGCGGCGGGCGGCAGTTCCGTGGCCCTGACCGCCGGTGCGCTCCAGGTCGTCGCGCACGCCTGCGCCAAGGCCGCGATGTTCATGGCCGCCGGCCTGATCGCCGCGGCCCTGGGTCATGATCAGATTCGCGGACTTAGCGGCATCGGCCGCGCGCTGCCGCTCACCGTCCTCGCCTTCGGGCTCGGCGGACTGTCGCTGATCGGCCTGCCGCCGAGCGGCGGCTATCTGGTCAAGACGCTACTCTCCGCCGAGGCGATCGGCACCGGGCAATGGTGGTGGTACCTGGTGGTGCAGGCCGGCGGACTGCTTACCGCCGCCTATCTGTTCTTCGTATTGAGCCAGGCCCTGTCCGGACCACGCCAACCGGCGACCCCGCGCGAACACCCCCGGCTGGCGCAGCAATTGGTGGTCCTCGCGCTGGCCCTCTGCGCCCTGCTGCTCGGGCTGCTGCCGCTATCCGCCGTCGATCTGCTCGAAATCGGCCGCCCGGCCGCCGCCGACAGCGGCGCCGCCTCCGCCCTGCTGGCCGACGCCTGGAGCCTGGACAAACTCTGGTCTGGTCTCTGGCCCGTACTCATCGTCGCGGCCCTGGTCATGGCAGTGCGATACCGGCAGCAGCGCAAACCGATGGAGCCGGAAGGCATCAGGCCAGCCGCCGCGCCGGGACGCGCGCTTGATCAACTGGACCGCCTGTTGCGGCAATGGCCGATCGCCGGGCTCTTGCTGTTGGTGTTGGTCGCGGCGCTGGTGCAGACCATGTTGGTTGGGCGATAAGGAACCCCTTTGCTTGTCAGCGAAACAAGTCCATTAGGTATCGCCTTTAAGGTCATTTACCGAACACCGGATACCACCCACCATCGGTTCGGATGTCGGCTCGGATGTAGGTGCGACTTCAGTCGCACAGACTCGGACGCAGGTGCGACTGAAGTCGCACCTACACTGACCGGTATCCAACTTGTCGGAAATCACTAAAGTCCCGGTCGTTGTCGTTGTCGTTGTCGTAATCGAGGTTTTTGATACTCGCGAAGATGCTCCCACACCGCGTCCTTTCGCTATCCGAGCAACCGGAGGCCGAGGCTTTAGCCGGTCGAAATCGCGTTTTCGCGTCCCTGGCCCGGCTAAGGTGACTTCCGGGAAAAAGACGTACCAACGTGTAGGGGCGACTTTAGTCGCCTCTACAGCCCCTAAGGACCTTCCAGGCACGCGCAGTCGAGATGTTTATAGCCTTCATACCTGATATCCAGACAGACCTTTGGTGTAGGGGCGGGTTTGAAACCCGCCCCTACGTCTACCCCAGGCCTTCGTGACACCGCGCCAGAGACTGTGAACGTATTCGACAACACTGCGGCGAAGCCGCGAGTGGGACCGCCGGCCCGCCGCCGTCAGGCGGCGTTCGGGACGGATGAAATCTGATAAATCGCTGTAAAAACGACTAAAGAACCCGGCGGTTCGCGCCGGAGCCGACAGGCTGTCGCCGGTCCCAGTCGCCGCCTTGCGGCGGCGGATTGGCTGCCGCGGCGAATTCATGAAAGGGGGTGGCCGGTTAGCTCCGCCTGGTGCAATATGTAGTGATGGACGCCGTTGAGTATGTTTCGCCCTCGCCCGCAACCCTCAGTGCTGGCCGTGACTATCCGAGGACCTATCGTGAATTTGC
>Ga0247836_1006909_pt1 | contig 12312 bp, 10 predicted proteins | sample LaCruzMarch2015__4_FD_187116 | JGI IMG/M metagenome (GOLD analysis project Ga0247836, IMG submission 187116) | Freshwater microbial communities from meromictic Lake La Cruz, Castile-La Mancha, Spain - LaCruzMarch2015_14m | ecosystem: Environmental > Aquatic > Freshwater > Lake | place: Spain...
AATAATTTAAATCCTTGAAAGCTAAATATGCCAATAGCAATTAAGGTCAGTAGGTAGGCGATGAAGGCGAGCACGGCTTAAGGGTAGGCGAGTGACTCAGTCTTAAGGGTTAAAAGTTATCCACAAAACTTATCCACCGTGTGGAGAATTACAGTGTTGTAATTAGTACCAGCGGGTGGCTAGTGAAAAACCGATACCGACAAAGCCAAAACCAACCAACATGTTCCAAGCGCCAATGCCAGGGATTGGGTAGTTAGTTCCACTGATGTAGAAAATAACGATCCAGATCAGCCCAAAAATGAAGTTTGCCACCATTACCGGGGCAAGCCAGCTTGGAGATTCAAGCTTGTCATCCTCAGCAGCCATCTGCTCAATTACAGGAGCGATCTTCTGCTTCTTTTTGACCTTATCGCGAACCTTTGACTTCGGCATGGCAGCAGATTACTACACAATTGGCCTATGAGCACCACTGCCCGCAAGATCCTAGTTATCGATAACTATGACTCCTTTGTATTTAACCTAGTTCAATACCTACAGCAATTGGGTGCTAATTGCACAGTGGTTAGAAATGATGCGATCAAGGTTAATGAGGCTGATAAATATGATGGTGTTTTAATCTCACCAGGACCTGGCACACCAGAGGCCGCTGGAATAAGTGTTGAGTTAGTTAAGTACTGCGCAGAAAAAAAGATTCCACTCTTAGGAGTTTGCCTAGGACATCAAGCAATTGGTGTTGCATATGGCGCAACTGTGTCCAGAGCGCCAGAGTTATTACATGGTAAAACTTCCATTGTTACCCATAAAAATAAATCAGTATTAGAAAACATCCCATCCCCATTTACTGCAACCAGATATCACTCACTTGCGATTGAAAAAGATACCTTGCCAGATTCACTTGAAATAACTGGAACAACTGAGTCAGGAGTTGTGATGGCTGTGCAACATAAAACTTTGCCAATATGCGGCGTGCAGTTTCACCCAGAGTCAGTCTTAACTGAACATGGTTATCAAATGATTGGTAACTGGTTAGAGATTTGTGGGGATAAGGGCGCTCGCGCTAGATCTGAAGGATTATCTCCAGTTGTAATTAAAGCTTAATTTTTATTAATTGTAATTGTCACAATACTGCCAATAGTTTTTGTGGCACCACCTTCTGGGGCTTGCGCAAGAATTTCACCAACCGGCTTACTTGGATCAAAGGCCGTGATCTCTCTAATTAAAAATCCTGCTTGAGTTAACACTGTTTTTGCGCCGATCTCATTTAAACCAACTAAAGAAGGAACTTGCACATTGCCACTTGCAATCTCAAGTACTACGCCACTTCCTGCAGTAATTGTGGTGCCAGGGATTGGATTAATGCTGATTACAACACCAGGTGCTTGATCAGAATCAACTGCGATAGTTTGTGAAATAAGTAGACCTGCTGAAGTTAATTTATATCTTGCATCCTCCAGCGATAAACCAATTAAACCAACTGGAACAGTTGTATTTCCGGGACCTTCTGAAATAGTTAGTGTGACGCTACTTCCAGCGCTCACATCTGAGGTTGCAAGCGGTAATTGAGATGCAACTCGATTAATTGGAATTTTTGCATCAGGCGCCTTTTCGATGTTTACATTAAAGTTTTTCAGCAGCGCCCTTGCTTCATCCTCAGTTAGACCAACAACATTTGGCACCTTAACTGTCGCACCATTTGGTGAGGTAGCAAAGTAACCAAAAGTAAGCAGAGCAAGTAAAGAAATAACAACAATTGATCCCGTAATTACTCTACGTCGCGGGATTACCTTCTTAATCTTTGTAGTTACTGGCTCACCCTTAATTACATGTTCTAAATCAGCAAGCATCGCCATCGCATCTTGATATCTATGTGCTGGATCCTTCGCCAGAACTACTTCAAGTAATCGATCTATGTTTACATCTAACCCAGGTTTAATTTGTGATGCTGGAGTTATTTGAGCTGAAACATGTTGGTATGCAACTGATACTGGCGTATCTCCAGTAAAGGGTGGCCGGCCAGTTAGTAATTCATACATCACACAACCTAATGAATAAAGATCACTTCTGCCGTCCGCTACCTCACCAGTTGCTTGCTCAGGAGAAAGATATTGAGCTGTGCCAACAACATTCCATGTGCTTGTCATTGTGGCGCCAATATCATCGGTGGCGCGAGCAATACCAAAATCCATCACCTTAATATCGCCAGTATCTGTAATCATGATATTTCCAGGCTTTACATCTCTGTGCACAATTCCTTTTTTGTGAGAGTAATCAAGTGCTTGTAAGATGCCTTTAATTATTTCAAGCGATTTATGTTGAGAAATTTGTGTGGATTGCATTAATTGACGAAGAGTTACACCACTTACCAACTCCATCACAATAAATGGTGAATCATTCTCTTCACCCGAGTCATAAACAGCAACAATTCCTGGATGATTTAATCCGCCGGCGGCGAGGGCTTCTTTTTTAAATCTAGCAACAAATGCTGGATCCTTGGCCAGATCTCTTCTTAAAACTTTGATCGCAACCTCACGATTTAATCTGGTATCTAAACCTTGGTAAACATCTGCCATACCGCCGGTTCCAATCATCTGACCGACGCTGTAGCGACCACCTGCTAATTTATTTATTGGGCTATTCATTAGCCGCCCCTAATTTTTTAACCTCATCTGATTGTTTATCTGCAGTAACCGCACTCCAAATAATTGTGATGTTATCTGGTGCTCCTTTTGATCTAACCTCTGAGATAAGTGATTGCGGGATGTTTTTATCCTCATTGGCTTCAATGATTTTACTTATCTCATAATCTGATAAAACATTTGTTAAACCATCACTACATAATAAATACCGATCATCTTTTTTAATTTCAAAGCTGATCAAAATTGGATCTAATCCAGAATCTCCCATTAGCGCCTTAGTTAACAAAGAACGCTGCGGGTGATCAAATACCTCTTGCGGGGTGAGACGTCCTTGATCTAATAACTCCTGCATCACAGTATGGTCATAACTTAACTGCTCTAATTTATTATCACGGTAGCGATAACACCTTGAGTCACCAATATGTAGAAGCTCAATATTCTTATCAAAAATACTTAAGGCGGTTAATGTAGTTCCCATACCGGCAAGATCAGGTTGCGCCTTACTTTTTTCTAGTATCTCTTGATCAATCTCATGGGTAATATTTAAAAATAGATCCTCACGTGAATCATTATCAACCTTCTCATCAATAAGTACTGGTTGTAATTGCGAGAGTGCGTTAATCGCAATGGCAGATGCCACCTCACCACCGGCGTGACCGCCCATGCCATCTGCAACTGCAATCAAATTTGCGCAGGTAATAGCTGAATCCTCATTGCCCTCGCGCACTAAACCAAGATCAGTTTGCGCAAAGGAGTTAAACTGCCATTTCATAGAGCCAATCTCACCACATATTTGATTTGAAAAAGAAAGGGCGGCCCACGCATGCGAATCTATGCCCACCGCGGTGCATCTGGTGATTTTCCAGAGGGCTCAAAGGCTGCCTACTTGGGAGCGATTGAACAAGGCGCAGATGGTTTTGAGTGTGATGTGCGGCTGACAAAAGACAAGCAGATTATTTGCTACCACGATAAAAATGCAAAGAGATTATCAAATCTTAATCTTGAGATTGCAAAGAGTACATACAGCCAATTAAAGGAGAGCATCAATCCATTTAGGTTAGATGAGCTGCTTGATCTTGCGATCTTAAATAAGAAGGATCTAGTAATTGAGTTTAAACATCCAGTTCCAACAAGAGGTGAAGTTGAAAGACAGGTGCATAAATTGCTAGCTAGCAAAAGGGATGCGATCACAAAAAGTGGAATTGAAATACTACTTATCTCATTTTCCTACCTTGCTACATTACGTAATAACAAAAGTACTTATAGCAGAGGCTTCCTAATTAATAGAAAAGTTTTAGCAAGAATTAACCCAACGAAATTTACAATGGCTCACATTGAAATTATTAAATCTGATCACTCATTTGTTAAAATTGAGAAAGGAAAAGGCAAACAAGTAATTGCTTGGACAGTCAACGAGTTAAATGATCTAAAACTTTGCCAAGAATTAGGGCTCTATGCGGTGATTACAGATTATCCGGCGCGAGCACGAAAGCACCTGGGATACCCTTAAGCCATGTCAATTAAGTATGCCTACTTAGGACCTGCTGGCACATTCACAGAGGCCGCCCTTCAAAAAATTTCCTCCCAAAGTGATCAACTAATTGTATACGCAAATGTCACTGCAGCACTGGATGCGGTAAGAAATGGTGAATGCCAAAAAGCACTTGTACCAATTGAAAACTCAGTAGAAGGTGTTGTTGCTAGAACCTTAGATGAGTTAGCAATAGGTCTTCCTTTAGTAATTACAGCAGAAACAACACTGCCAGTAACTTTTTCTTTAATGACACTAAGTAATACAAATCCAGCAGAAATTAAATCAATCGCCACTCACCCACATGCAGAATCTCAATGCCGCACATTTATTGCAAAGAATTATCCAAACGCTCAAGTTATTGAAAGCTCATCAACGGCTGCGGCAGCGAAAGGATTAAGTAAGGGTGATTACGATGCGGCAATTGCAGGATCAAATGCTGCTAAAAATTATGATCTAAAGGTTATTGCTGAAAATATTGGCGACAACCTAGGCGCGGTAACAAGGTTTGTACTTGTTGAAAAGCCAGGAAATCAACCAAAGGCAACTGGTAAGGATCGGACTTCACTTGCTGTATTTATCGCGCTAGATCACGCGGGTGCTCTCCTTGAGATATTAAATGAGTTTGCAAAACATCAGGTGAACTTAACCTTTATTCAAAGCCGTCCAACTGGATCTCAACTTGGCCATTACCACTTCATCATTGATGCTGAGGGTCATATTGAAGATAAGCCAATTAGCGCAGCATTAGCTGGCTTAAAAGAAATTTGTGAGGATATTCGTTTTCTAGGTTCCTATCCCCAAGCAAAGTAATCGGTAGGCTACTTTCATATGATTGATTTAAAAGCGTTAAGAGAAAACCCAGATCTTTTTAGAAACTCTCAAAAGGTGCGGGGGGAAGATCCTTCTGTAGTTGATCAATTACTTAAGGCAGATGATGAACGCAGAGTTGCAATTTCAGAGTTTGAAAGCCTAAGAGCTGAGCAAAACACATTATCCAAAGCAGTTGGCTCTGCTAAAGGGGATGAAAAAAACGCACTGCTTGAGAATGCAAAACAACTTGCAGCATCTGTAAAGGCAGCGGATTCTAAGCGGGCAGAGGCTGAAGAGCGTGCCAATAAAATTGCATTACTGATTGCAAATTTAATTGACCCAGCAGCTCCTATTGGAGGGGAGGCTGATTTTAAAGTTATTGAACAGATTGGAACTCCAAGAGATTTTAAAAAAGAGGGCTTTGAACCAAAGGATCATGTTGAGATCGGCAAGATTATCAAGGCTATTGATACAGAGCGTGGCGCAAAGGTGGCAGGTGCTCGCTCTTACTACTTAACAGGACCTGGCGCCCTCCTTGAATTGGCATTAGTTAACTATGCAATCGCGTCCGCCGTGAAGGCAGGATTTATTCCAATGATTCCACCCGTGTTAGTAAAACCTGCTGCAATGGAGGGAACTGGATTCCTAGGACAAGCAGCCGAAAATGTTTATCATCTAAAAGAGGATGAGCTTTATTTAGTTGGAACCTCTGAGGTGCCACTTGCTGCATTTCACATGGATGAAATTTTAGATCAACTACCAATTAGATACGCCGGCTACTCACCATGTTTTAGAAGAGAGGCGGGCAGTTACGGCAAAGATACCCGCGGCATTATTCGCGTTCACCAATTTGAAAAGGTTGAGATGTTTACATTTTGTAAACCAGAGGACGCGCAAGATGAGCATAAGAAATTACTTGCTTGGGAGAAAGAATTTTTTGATTCACTTGAAATTCCATACCGTGTTATTGATGTTGCAAGTGGTGATCTTGGCGCAAGCGCCGTTAGAAAATTTGATATTGAAGCTTGGATTCCAACCCAGGATGCCTATCGTGAGGTCACCAGCACCTCAAACTGCACTCAGTTTCAAGCACGTCGGCTAAACATTAGATATAAAGATGAGAAGGGCACAAAACCAGTTGCCACCTTAAATGGCACATTAGTAGCTGTGCCTAGAACAATTGTTGCAATCTTAGAAAATCATCAACAAAAAGATGGCTCAGTAAAGGTGCCAAAGGCTTTAATTCCATTTCTTGGGATGGATACTCTGGTTAGCGCGTGAGTGTTTTACAAACAGTCACTGGCAAACGTCCTAAATTAATTGGTACAGATTTAGATGGCACCATTGTTGCCCATTACGGTTTTATCTCAGAGCGCACCAAAATAGCATTCACTGCAGCTCATGCAGCTGGCATTCATATTTACTTTGTTACGGGACGTCCCATCAGATGGATGGCTGAGATAAAAGAAAACTTTAACTTTGGCTTAGGTATTTGTGGCAATGGCGCAATGCTTTATGACTTTATAAATCAACAAATACTTGAAGAGTGGTTATTTTCTGTCGAAGCACAATTAGAAACTGCAAAACGATTACGCAAAGTAATTCCATCAGTTACATTTGCGGTTGAGGTTAATCAACAGTTTCATCGCGAGAAAGCGTATGTGCCAAGGTGGGATATTGGCGCAGATAATGTCGGGGTTGAAAAAATAGAGGAGGCAATTACCGCGCCTGCTTTAAAATTGTTAGCAAGATGTATAGATGGTGAGTACTCATCTGATGAGATGTTGGCAATTGCAACTAAAGAGCTAGATGGCATTGCCTTTGTTACTCATTCAAACTCAACTGATTCTCTCCTTGAAATATCAGCACACGGTGTTAGCAAAGGTGAAACATTGGCAAAGATTGCAGATCGTCACGGATTAACTTCCGATGATTGTGTGACATTTGGTGATAATCCAAATGATTTTTCAATGCTCTCCTGGGCAAGCAGGTCTTGGGCAATGGAAGATGGACATCCTGATTTGATGAAATATGCAAAGTTTCAAACTGATGCGCACCAAGAAGATGGTGTGGCAAAGGTGATTGAGCAATTGCTATCCCTTCCCGAATAAGGACCTCCTAAATTTTGGCACTACCGCAGTTGCAGGTAAGTTTGCCAACATAGATTAAGGAGCAAAGTCTTTTTCAAAAATTATGTGTCTCTATTTGATTTAGTTGAATCACCCCATGTTAAAGTTCGTAAATAAATGTTTCACTAAAAAAGGGCTAAAATGAACAAATCAAGAATTACAATTAATTCATTGTCGCAAGTAATCATGTATTTATCTTACTTAATTTTGCTCTTTCCAAATATTATTGTGAAAGGTTTATTCAATAATCAACTGATATTAGGAGATCCTTTTTATCTGGCAAGAATGAAAGAGACTATTTTTTTATCTGTAGATCAGGATACTCCTTACGTAAGTTACAATTCTATTTTTGGCGGCAAGGTAGAAATATTAAGTGTCGGAGAGTTAGTGCTCGGTAAATTAGGATTAATTTTCAACCTTCAGATCACAGAATTATATATTTTTAGTTCGCTATTGATAGGCCTACTTATCTTAATCCTTGCGCAAAAAGTACTTAAAGAAATTGGAATACGTGGTCAAAATCTTTTGACATTTCTTATCCTCACTATATTTATTTTCTGGGGCCCCTTTTTCCCATACTCACTTGAAAGACCAATTAGTCCTCAGATAATATTGTTGGTTTGGTTATGGTTTATTTTAAACTGTCTGAGAGAAATAAAACTGACTTCCTACAAAACCATAGTTAAAATTGGTTTCATAGCTGGGCTATCTGCGTATCTCCATTACCCATATATTTTTTTGCAGATTCAGACAGGCACTATCATCTTCATCATAGGAATGTTGCTATTAAAGAAACCAGTCAGAGGTTTTGTTTTGTCCACACTTTTTTCTTGGGTAGTAGCTTTGCCGTATTTATTATGGTCAAGAGAGGCATCACTATTGGAGGATTATCAAGATTTGTTGCTGAGAGGCGGCGTAATATACAACCATATACCGACTGCACTATCTGTTGTAATATTTTCAATTATTGCTTTGATCTTAATATTTCTAGTATTAAAGCGTACAAATCAGACTAGTCTCAAATTTTCTCGAAGGCCTTTATTGTTTTTATTTTCTCAAGTTGTAGGTTGTACTCTGGTGTCAAACTCAAATCTTATTACAGGAGTGTCAGTACAATTCTCAGATCATTTTGACGTCTTTATTCAAAGTTTGCTCTTAATTATTGTTGCAATTTTCTTTAAAGTATATCTGCCTAAAGAACAAATACATCTCATTAGTAAAAAACTAAAATTCACCTTTCCGGTGTTGATTTTATTTTCTAGTCTATTTTATGCTTTCGGTAGCGAAAGATTAAGTCAAGAGCAAAGCACCGCAGTAGTGGCGATTGCTTCTTCTATACCCACAAATGAGGCTATCTTAATTGATGATGACAATCTAGCCGTATCTGCAAGCGCACTACTTTTTAATAAAACTTTGACAGATTATAATATTATTAATTACAACTTTCCTCAAAAAGAGATAAACCAACGATACTATGTTCAATCAGGTTGCACCATTAAAAATATCTCAGAAATAGAGTACTTTAAAATTTATAGTTTTAGGGTGATTTCAGAGAGACGAAAACTTTTGAGAATTTCTGAAGCTTTACCGAATATTGAAATATTCTCAAGTTTTAAGAGGAGCTTAGATAGTCGAATTGATTACTTGAACGCGGAAGAAGAAAGTCTATTAGATGAAGCTTTAGATGATTTTGTACAAATAGACAGAACTGGCTGTATTGATTTTTTGAGGGCGCGCGGGGTGAGGTATGTAGTCTCATCATCCCCAGTAAATTGGCTTCAGTATAGAAATGCAAATCAAATCGCTGAAATTAAAGTGGACCAACATTTAACGATCTATGAGGTAATCATTCCTAATTAAGCTAGTTCTTTATAGATAAGTTCATCAAGAAGTATCTGCCAGGTATAACAAATCGGCTTTCTAAAGAAATTTGCAATTTACCCTGACAAGCACAAAATTGTTTTTAAGTCGTTTTTATCGCTTTTTAAGGTAGGCCACTGAGATTCTCATTTTGTAGATGCGCGTTATCAGATGAAACCTTGTTAATATTAAGTATGAACGAATTAACTGCAATAATTGTCCCCTGCTATAACGAGGCAATAAGATTTAAAAGTAAATATTTTGAAAATCTTGCGCAAATTGATCGCACCCACTGGTATTTCGTCAATGATGGTAGCACTGATTCAACAGGAACAATTCTAAATGAGTTCTGTTCTTCAATTATTAATGCAACATATATAAATATACAAGTGAATAAAGGGAAATCACATGCCTTATCCTTTGGTTTTAAATATATTCTAGATGATTTCCATAACTTTTCATGGGTAGGTATATTGGATTCAGATGGTGCTTTTTCCGAAGTAGACGTATCAAGAACAATCCACTTAGCTCGTTCAAATAATCTCGACGAGATTCAAGCTGTTTACGGCGCAAGAGTCAAGTTAGCTGGCAGAGAAATTTACAGAAATCGAACTCGTCATTATTTAAGTAGAGCGATAATCACTTTTTTTGGTTTACTGTGGAAAGATATTCCATATGATACACAAACCGGTTTAAAAATTTATTCAACAAAAATATTGCCAAAAAGTATATTTGCTGAACCGTTCAAAACAAAGTGGTTCTTTGATATAGAAATTCATCAACGAATCAACGATTATCTAAGATATAATTTTAAAGTTTGGGAAGAACCCGTTAATTCTTGGAAAGACGTTTCTGATTCCAAGATAACCCTCTTAGAATTACCAATACTCATGAAAGAATTGGTAAAAATTACTATCCTACTTCTAAAATCTCACAATAACCGGAAGAATAAAGTCTCTAAAAATTAGGAGATGGCACCAGTATGTGCCTCTACATAACATATGTGCTTGCGACCAAAAAGCAGAGATTTTCTAACCGAAACTAAAAGGAATTTGTGTTTGTTTTTTTGGGCTGTAAACTGGAAGTCGTACTCAATGTTTATTCCTGGTTGAACAAGCAACATGGTGTGGCAAAGGTGATTGAGCAATTGCTATCCCTTCCCGAATAAGAACCTCCTAAATTTTGGCACTACCGCAGTTGCAGGTAAGTTTGCCCACGGAGGGCTCGCATAGTGGCCGAGTGCACCGGTCTTGAAAACCGGCAAGGGAAACCTTCGTGGGTTCAAATCCCACGCCCTCCGCCAGATTTTTTAATTTGTGGTTGATTTCATATCCACTCAGCGCACTCTCACCTAGCGCTTAGCAATTACCAAGAGCAGACTTGCCCCATGGCGTTACTGGATTCAAAAGTTGAAAAGACTGGCGTATTTTCCGCAGGTCGTGCCTTACTAACAGATAAAACATTACGGACTGATCGTTGGTGGTTACAACCATTAATGACATTCTCTGTTTTAATTTTATTTGTTATTTATGCAACCTTTAGAGCTTTTGAAAATAAGAATTACTTCGCAGAACCATTAATTTCACCTTTTTACTCACCATGTTTATCTACTGTCTGCGTTGAGGGCGCCTCCCATTTTGGAACACCAATTGGATCCATAACATTATTTGGTCTTTTAATCTCACCAGCATTATTTATTTTAATCTTCCCACTTGGTTTTAGAATGACCTGTTATTACTACCGCAAGGCTTACTACCGATCATTTTGGATGTCACCACCTGCATGTGCTGTGGCAGAACCACACAAGAAGTACACAGGTGAAACTAGAGCGCCACTGATATTACAAAATGGCCATCGTTGGTTTTTCTACGCCGGCCTTGTCTTTAATATTTTGCTTACCTATGACGCAGTTATTGCATTTAAAAACGAAGAGGGCCAATGGGGACATATGAGTGTTGGCACGCTGGTGCTACTACTTAATGCAACCCTGCTCTGGCTTTACTCTGCCTCCTGCCACACCTGTCGTCACACAATCGGTGGCAGATTAAAGAACTTCTCAAAGCATCCAGTTAGATATAAAGCTTGGACAGTAGTATCAAAGTTAAATCACTACCACCCTAATTTTGCTTGGGTTTCACTTTTCGGTGTTGCATTAACTGACTTTTATGTCCGCCAGGTCTCAAGTGGGGCCATTACCAATTTCTATTTCTTCTAAGGGTTGATGAAAAAACAATGAGTGAGAAAATTCCAATGGAGCGCCACAACTTTGATGTTGTTGTAATTGGCGCAGGTGGGGCTGGACTTCGTGCTGCTGTTGAAGCACGTGGGGCTGGACTTCGCGTAGCAATTATTTGTAAATCTTTATTCGGTAAAGCACACACCGTTATGGCAGAGGGTGGAATTGCTGCCTCAATGGGAAATGTGAATGAAAAAGATGGTTGGCAGGTTCACTTTAGAGACACAATGCGCGGTGGAAAGTTTTTAAATCATTACCGAATGGCTGAGCTTCATGCCAAAGAGGCCCCAGACCGCGTTTGGGAGCTTGAGCTATGGGGTGCATTATTTGATAGAACTGGTGAAGGAAAGATTTCACAACGTAACTTTGGTGGACATGAGTATCCACGTCTTGCCCACGTTGGAGATCGCACAGGTCTTGAGCTAATTAGAACGATGCAACAAAAGATTGTCTCAATGCAACAGCAGGATAAAAAAGATCATGGGGATGCTGAAAGTTATCTAAAGGTATTTGCTGAAGTTACAGTTACAGAAGTACTAAAGGAAAATGGCAAGGTTGCTGGTGTTTATGGATATAGACGAGAAAATGGAAATGAAGTTTTATTTGAATCACCTGCAGTAATTCTTGCAACAGGTGGGGTTGGTAAGACATTTAAGATTACATCTAACTCCTGGGAGGGCACAGGGGATGGTCACGCACTGGCTCTAAAAGCTGGTGGCAACTTAGCTGATATGGAGTTCTTACAATTTCATCCAACTGGCATGGTTTGGCCACCATCAGTACGTGGAATTTTAGTAACAGAGTCTGTACGTGGTGAAGGTGGTGTTTTAACCAACACTAAGGGTGAGCGGTTTATGTTCAAATACATTCCAGAGGTATTTAAAGATAAGTACGCAGATAATGAGGCAGAGGCAGATCGTTGGTATTTAGATCAAGACAACAACCGCAGGCCACCTGAGTTACTTCCACGTGATGAGGTAGCAAGAGCTATTAATACTGAGGTCAAATCAGGCCGTGGTTCACCACATGGTGGTGTCTTCTTAGATGTATCAAAGCGAATACCGGCTGATGTTATTAAGAAGAGATTGCCATCGATGTGGCATCAAT
>Ga0247836_1006910_pt1 | contig 12306 bp, 12 predicted proteins | sample LaCruzMarch2015__4_FD_187116 | JGI IMG/M metagenome (GOLD analysis project Ga0247836, IMG submission 187116) | Freshwater microbial communities from meromictic Lake La Cruz, Castile-La Mancha, Spain - LaCruzMarch2015_14m | ecosystem: Environmental > Aquatic > Freshwater > Lake | place: Spain...
CGAACGGAGCGGGGAATAATGGTTTGCATGACCTGATCCCCCAGATGTTTTCTTAAATCTTCGCTGACCTGTTGGCTCAGGCGGGTGCGGGCATCGTACATGGTCAGGGCAATTCCCAGAATGGAGAGGGTGGGGTTTTGGCCGCCCTGTTTGATCCGCTCGACCAGGTTGAGAATTTTACCAACCCCCTCCAAAGCGAAGTATTCGCACTGGACGGGTACGAGAATCTTCTCGGCAGCGACGAGGGCGCTGGTCATGAGGAGGCCAACGCTGGGTGGGCAGTCGAGGATGACCAGATCGAAGGCGGGATCGAGGCGCAGGGGATCGAGAGCGGTACGGACGTGGCTGAGCGGGTTTTCCATTCCGGCGAGGTCCATTTCGGCCCCGGCGAGGTCGAGTTCGGAAGCGAGAATCTGAAGGTTGGGGTGGTGGGAGGGTTGCAGCATATCGAGGGCACGGGCTTGGCCGAGGAGAACGGGGTAGAGGCTTTTGCCGGGCGAGTGCTCGAGGCCGAGACCGCTGGTGGCGTTGGCTTGGGGATCAAGATCGACGAGGAGAACCCGGCGACCTGTTTCGGCCGCCCCCGCGGCGAGGTGAATGGCGGTGGTGGTCTTGCCGACCCCGCCCTTCTGATTAACGACAGCCACGATGCGCACACCCAAGGGAAACGGCGGAGCGGAGAGTTGTCGAGTGGATTTCCCGAATGGTTCACTTGACCTTTGGGATAAGGTTTATAAAATTTAAGATTCGATATGATCCAAGTTGAGAATTTAACGAAGCGATATGCGGGGGGAGAGGCGGTTCGGGGGATCACGTTCTCGGTCGAGAAAGGGGAGGTGGTGGGTTTCTTGGGTCCGAACGGGGCAGGGAAATCGACGACCATGCGCATGTTGACGGGGTATCTTCCGCCGACGGATGGGCAGATGGAGGTGGCAGGGGCCAAGTTACCCAAAGACAGCCTGCTGGTGCGGCAACGGATCGGATATATGCCAGAAAATGTCCCCCTCTATCCTGAAATGAGAGTGGAGGAGTTTTTGGAGTATCGGGGGCGCTTGAAGAGGGTCAGTCGGGGCGAGATCGATCATCGGGTTGGGTTGGTGTTGGATCAGTGTGGGTTGAGCGAGGTACGAAAAAAGATCATTGGCTCCTTATCGAAGGGGTTTCGGCAAAGGGTGGGTTTGGCGGATGCGCTGGTGCACAATCCGATGCTGCTTATCTTGGACGAGCCGACGGCGGGATTGGATCCGCACCAGATCCGTTCCTTCCGGGAGTTGATCAAGGAGTTGGGAAAGGATCGGACGATTTTACTTTCGACACATATCCTTTCCGAGGTGGAGATGTTGTGTTCGCGGGCGATCATCATCAATAAGGGGAAGATTGAGGCCTCGGATACCTTGGCCAATTTGGAGAAACGGGTGCAGGCAGGGGCGTTGCAGATTGAGGTGAAGGCAGATCCGGCGGCGGCGAAAGAAAAACTCTCCATGATGGCGGAGGTGAGTGGGGTAACGGAGCTGAAGCGGTCGGGGGATTGGGTCTCGTTTGAGGTGATGGCGGCTCCAGGCAAAGATATTCGGGCGGAGGTGGACGGCCTGATCAAGAGGGAGCAGTGGCCGCTGCGGGAGTTTCGCCGGGAGAAAGCGCGTTTAGAGGATGTTTTTGTGGAGCTCACCCAGGATTAAGCGATGACCCGGGCCTTATGGATTCTTTGGAAGAGGGAGGTGGGCGCGATCCTGCACTCCCCGATCGCTTGGGTTCTGATGACCTGCATGGCACTGATCAACGGCTTTAGCTTCAGCCAGTGTGTGGCCTATTTGGGGCAAGGGGTGAAAGAGTTCACCGTCATGCAGATCTACTTCTACATTTTTCACTTTTGGTTTCTGCTGATTATTCTGGTGCCGATTTTGACGATGCGACTTTTCTCGGAGGAGTATAAGACGGGAACGATCGAGATGTTATTGACTGCGCCCGTGCGGGACGGGGACGTGATTCTTTCCAAGTTTTTTGGGGTGCTTTTCTTTTATCTACTGCTTTGGATCCCGTCGCTGTTGGGTTTGGCGATCTTTCAGCTGGTGACGAAGCAGGCGGTGCCGGTGGCTTGGATTCCGTTAGGATTCTCGTACCTCATGGTGACGTTGGTCGGGATGATGTACCTATCGATCGGTCTTTTTGCCTCGGTCTTGACCCGAAATCAGGCGGTGGCGGCGATGATCTCCTTTACCACGATCGCTTTGCTCTTTTTCGCGGGTTTTTTGAGTTATCTGGTGAGGGATCCAGGTTGGCGAGAGGCATTGAGTTATATCTTCACCTTGGAGCAGATGCGTTCGTTTAGTGCGGGGCTGTTTGATTCCCGGCCGGTGGTGTTTTATTTGAGTGGCACGGTGTTTTTCCTGATTTTGACCCGGCAGGTGATGGCCGGGCGGCGATTGAAAGGGTAAACCGATGAGCAGCCCCACCCCTCCCCCTCTTTCTGCCTTGCGTCGGGAACGGCGCACCCAGTCGATCAATCAGTGGATATTTTTGCCGATCCTTTTCTTCTTGTTGGCGGGGGTGAACTACATCAGTTGGCGGCACTACCGGCGGGCGGATTTTTCCTTAAACCAGTTCCAGCAGCTGTCGGGTCAGACGCTGAACCTGCTGAAAAATCTGCCGGGGGAGGTGACCTTGACCGCTTTCTTGGCGCCGGAGGCGGACACAACGGGAAGTTTGATTCAGGAGGATGTGCAAAAGCTGTTGGACGAGTACAAGTACAAGTCGGGCGGCAAAGTGAAGGTGGAGCTAGTGCAACCGTATCTGGATTTTCAGGCGGCGCAGAAGTTGGCGGAGAAGTTTAAGCTGACCAGCAACGAAAATGTGGTGCTGGTGCAGTATGCGGAGCGTTCGAAGATCTTGAAGGTGGCGGAGATGGCGGAGATCGACCCAGGGGCGATGATGACGGGGGGAGCGGCCCGGGTGAAATCGTTTCAGGCGGAGGAGAAGATCTCCTCGGCCATCAGTGCCTTGGTGCAGGGGAAGCCAGCGAAGGTGTATGTGACGGAGGGATCGGGTGAGTACAATTTGAACTCATCGGACAAAGATCCAGCGGGTTATTCGCTGCTTTCGGCGCGGTTGTCTTCGCAAAATGTGGAGCTCCTGCCGTTGAAGTTGGGGGAGCAGGAGGGGGTGCCGGCGGACGCAGATGCGGTCATGGTGGCTGGGCCGAAGTTTGCCGTGCCGGCGGCTTCGGTGGCCGCGTTGCAGGCTTATTTGGGTAAGCCAGGACGCTTGTTGCTTTTACTGGATCCGGGTGCTCCGACGGGATTGGAGAAAATTTTGGCGGAACAGGGGGTGGTGGTGGATGCGGATAAGATTTTTCGGAAAGTGGCGGTGTTGAGTACGGCGGGTCTGACCCAAGGAGTGAATGAGGAGACGGTCGGAACTCGTTTTTCGGTGCATCCAGCCATTCGGTGGATTGAGAATGTGGGCGGGTCGATTCGGTTTGGGCCGTGCCGTTCGATTACGGTCCAACCCGCGGTGGGGGCGAATCCAGTGAAGGCGGAAATGTTGGTCGAGACATCGGATCGATACTGGGCGAAGCCTTGGCCTTTAGCGGCGGGAAAAAAGAGTGATTTTGTCGAGGGGGAGGATCGGAAGGGACCCTTTACGGTGGCGGCGGTGGTAGATGGAACGGTGCCGGGGGATCGCGGGAAAGAGAGTCCGGCCTTACGGGCGGTAGTGGTGGGATCCGCCTCGGCCTTTGCCAACCAAAATATTTCGCCGTTGGAGGTGGACTTTATGGTGAACGCGATTCAGTGGGTCTTGGGCCGGAATGAGTCGCTGGGGATATCGCCGAAAACACCGAAAGATTTCTCCGTCTCGATGGATGAGGGGCAGCAGAGGGTGATTATGCTGTCCACGCTGCTGGGAATTCCTGCCCTGACGGGATTGCTGGGCTTTTTCGTCTGGTGGCGTCGCCGCAGCTGAGGAGGAGAGAGCGATGAGCACGCGGTCCCTTCTGGTGTCCGTCGGGTTGATGTTGGGGATGCTGGGAGCGTTGAGTTTTCTGCAAAAGCAGGTTCCCGGGACGGAGCGGATGGCGAAGGAGTCCCGCCGAATTACGGATATGCCAGTGCGGGAAGCGGATCGGATTGAGCTGAAGGTACCGAAAGGGGAGTTTGTTTTCCGAAAAAAAGAGGGCGAAGAGTGGCAGCTGGAGAAGCCGATTCAGGGAGCGGCGGATGGAACGGCGGTGGGGCGACTCCTTTCGGAAATTCAATTTGTGGAAAGCTTGCAAACGTTGCCGTCCGGAAAAAAGGATGAGGCGATGATGCAGAACTTCGGTTTGGGGCAGCCGAGTCGGACTCTGGTTATCCGAATGAAGGAGGGGGTGTGCCAGATTGAGACGGGGCGGGATACGCCGATTGCGGGCGGGGTTTACACGCGGATTCAGTCGGGCAAGCAGGGAGAGAGGATTGCGGTGGTGCAGAGCCAGTTGACCGAGGCGATGGACAAGGATTTGACGGAGTGGAGAGAGAAGCGGGTGATGCCTTTGCTGGTGCCGGACGTGCAGGAGTTGCTCTTGCATCAGGGCACGTTGGAGGTGGAGGTGAAGAAAAAGGATGGAGGGTGGGCAATATTGAAGCCGGTGGAGGCTCCGGCGGATCCGGTGGCGGTGACGGGTGTCTTGGGGGAGATTTCTTCCCTGAAGGCGACGCAGTTTGTTTCCGATTCGGGCGGGGATTTGGCTTTGTATGGGCTGAATGCGCCGAGCCAATCGTTTGAGGTGAGAACGAAGGCGACCCATCGAATTTTGCAAATTGGGTTAAATGACCCGAAGGATACGAATCAGGTTTTTGCGAAAGTGGCGGATCAGCCGTCGGTTTTTCTCCTGCCTCGGGTGACGATTGAGGGACTTGGAAAAGTGGCCGATCGCGTGAGAGATAAACGGGTGGTGACGTTGGGGGATGCGGGCCAGGTGGACTCGGTGGAGGTAACGGGCAAGGGGGGTGAATACCGCTTGGAGAAAGGGGCGGGTGGGGCGGGATGGAAGTTAGTTTTTGGGCAAAAAACGTGGGCGGCGGATGGGGCGGCGGTGGATCGGTGGTTGATCTCATTGACGGAGGTTCGGGCGAATCGCTTTTTGCCGACGGAGGATCCGGCTCGGATGGGGCTGACGAAGCCGAGGCAGTCGATCACGTTGAAGTGGGGTGGGGCGACGAATCGGGTGGAGGCGATCCAGCTGGGGGATGAGACGAAGGAGGAGGTGTTTGTGCGGGGATCGACGACGTCGGGGGCGATGGTTGTTCCGATCGCCTTGGCCCGAGGTTTGCCGGAGACAGCGTTGGGTTGGCTGCCCAAGCGGGTCTGGCCGGCCGATTTTGGGGCGGTGGAGGGTTTGATTTGGGCCGTGGGCACTTCTCGGAAAGAGTTTCGCAGTGCGGGAGGGGGGCGATGGACGAGTGGAGGAGAGGATCAACCTGCGGTGGGCGCTTTTGTGCAGAGATTGGAGGAGATGGAGGTCGTGCGATGGATGGGAGTACCGAGCAAGGCGGAATTAGGTCGGACGGAGGTGGAAATTGTGGTGGAGGGAAAAGAGGGAAAAAAAGTGAAGATGGTGGTGTCGAAGGGGAAAGGCGATGCGATGCTTCGGCTGGAGGGTCAGGACTTCGTGGGTGTTTTGGAGCGGGCTGGTTGGGGTTGGTTGAAGCAGGATCCCAGCGTGCCGGGGGGGAAGCCATCCCAGAGGTGACGAGCCCACGATTTGGGTTACGATGAGGGGGTGGGTGATTCCTCTAAACCGGTGGCCCGAGAAGGGCAGTCGCGAGTCCGTCCCAAGATGTACGGGGTGGCGCTTTATTTGGTTGCGGGCATTTTACTTCTCCAGGTGCTCTTTTGCTTGTCGGTTTTCGTTCTGCGGCCCTACGTGATTGCCAAGACGCCCGAGGGGATTTTACAAAGTGAGAGAGAGAAGGCGGGGGAGTGGATGGGAAATCTGACCCGCTTTTTGCAGTCGCGAATGCAGGTGGGGATTCCTTGGGCGGGGGGTAGTGGGAAAGCCACCAACGCACCCGCGGTTTCCCCATGAACGAGGGAAAAGTGCGGACATGGTTATGGGCGGCGGCCGGTTTGGTGGCGATTCAGGTGGTGGCCCTTCTGGGGTTGATGCAGATGCGCAGTGGGGACCGGGAAAAAGGGCAGGAGTGGGCCTTGGATCCCAAGGCGATCGCGGCGGAGGCGGAGCGGGAAAGGGAGTCGAGCGAGGCGCTGCGCAATCTTCCGCTGCCGGAGGGAAGTGTACGGTTAAGTGTGGCGGCGGCGAAGGCGGCGGCTCCGCAGGTCGAGGAGCTTCTGGCGCAGGCGAGGGATTTACAAAATCGAGGGCAGTTTGACTTGGCGGAGAAGTTGCTTGAGCAGGCGCGTTGGCAGGATCCGAAGCACGGGAGGGTGAAGGTGGCGGCCGCTTTGTTGGCGGAGGCGCGAGGGGACACCGCAGGGGCTTGGCAACGGTGGAGGGATCTGATTCAGGCGAGCGAACCGGGGGGTGCGGTGAGAAGGTTGGCCTTAGCGCGGTCGAAGATTTTGGAAGAGAGAGTGCGATTGGAGCAGGTGGCACGGCAGCGAGAGGAGAGTTTGGCCAAGAATCCGCGTAAATTGGCTTTGGTGGGGGCAGAGGAAAGAGGAGGTGAGGGGAAGCGAAGGGTGGATTGGCAGGTCCGGGCAATTGGGGGAGGGGGTCGACTGGATGGTCGTCAGGTGGCGGTGCGGGTCTCTTTTTTTGAGAGGGGAGAAAACGGGGTGTTACAAAAAAGTCAGGCGGTGTTGGCCAAGTGGGAGCAGGGTCCGCCTTTAGTCGAGAAGGATGGGGTGCGGGTGGTGAGTTGCGAACCAAGGACGAGTGTGGGGGCACGATACGCGGGTTATACGTGGCAGATTTACTATGCGGGGGAGCTTCAGGATGAGCGGATCCAGCCGGCTTCTCTGCGAGGAGTTTTGCGTGAAATGCCGCGGAGCTGACGGGGCTCGAACCCGCAACCCCCGCCGTGACAGGGCGGTGCTCTAACCAATTGAGCTACAGCTCCAACAAAGGAAGGAAGATACCAAGGATGGCGGGCAGACCAAGTCAGGATTTTTCGGCCGAGGTGGTGGTCATCGGCAGTGGAATCGCGGGCCTGAGCTTTGCCTTGAAGGCGGCGAGGCATGCCCAGGTGCTCCTTTTGACAAAAAAGAACGCGGCCGAGTCGAACACCAACTATGCGCAGGGAGGGATTGCCTGTGTGACCTCCTCGGAGGATTCGGCGGAGCTGCATATCCGAGACACGGTGGAGGCGGGGGCGGGATTGTGTCGGGAGGAGGTGGTGCGGGAGGTGGTGCAGGACGGGCCGGCGCGGGTGGCGGAGCTGGTGGAGCTGGGGGTGAAATTTACCGAGCGGCAAAACGGGGTGGGGCACGAGCCGGATTTGGGTAAAGAGGCGGGGCACAGCAAGCGACGGGTTTTGCATGCGGGTGATATTACGGGGCGGGAGCTGGAGAAGGCGCTGCTGGCGGGGGTGCGCGCCTCACCGAAAATTCGGGTGCGGGAGGATATTGTCGCGATCGATCTGGTGACGACAAAAAAGAGAAAGTTGGCTGGCCCAAATCGAGTGTTGGGTTTGTATGTTTTGGATGGGGCGACGCAGCGGGTGGAGGCGATTTCCGCGCAGGTGGTGGTCATGGCCACCGGGGGTTGCGGGAAGTGTTATTTGTACACGACGAATCCGGGGATTGCGACAGGGGACGGGGTGGCGATGGCTTATCGGGCCGGGGTGGCGATTGCGAATATGGAGTTTGTGCAGTTTCACCCGACCTGTTTGTTCCATCCTTCGGCACCGAGCTTTTTGATTTCGGAGGCGTTGCGAGGCGAGGGAGGGGTGGTGGTGAATGCCAAGGGAGAAGATTTCACAAAAAAGACCGACCCGCGCGGCTCACTGGCACCGCGCGACATCGTGGCGCGGGCGATCGATGAGGAGATGAAGGAGTCGGGCGCGGCCTGTGTCTATTTGGACATTCGGGCGAAGGGGGCAGAATTTTTAGAGAAGAGGTTTCCGGCGATTACGGCCACGTTGCGGGGTTTGGGGATCGATCCAGCCTTGCAGCCGATTCCGGTGGTGCCGGCGGCGCACTACCAGTGTGGAGGAGTTCCGGCAGATCTGGCGGGTAAAACGGAGTTAATCGGATTATGGGCCTTGGGGGAGGTCGCCTGTACGGGATTGCATGGGGCGAATCGGTTAGCGAGTAATTCGCTTCTGGAGGCGTTGGTGATGGCGCATCGGGCGGCGGAAAGTTTACCAAATGCTTTGGCTCGAATGGCGCGCCCCGTTTCGATTCCGGCTTGGAAAGAGGGGAAAGCGCACGATGCGGACGAGATGGTGGTGATTACGCACAACTGGAAGGAGATTCGGCAGTTGATGTGGGACTATGTCGGCATTGCTCGAACCAAGAAGCGTTTGCTGCGCGCTCGGTCCCGATTGCGCCTGCTGCTGCAGGAGGTAGAGGAGTTTTACTGGAACTTTCGGGTGACGGGAGATCTTTTAGAGCTACGGAATTTGGCCCTCTGCGCGTCCCTGATTGTGGAATCGGCCTTGGAACGAAAGGAGAGCCGTGGTCTGCATGCGATTGCGGACCACCCTCAGTTGCGAAGGGTGCCCAGGGACACGGTGATTCGGCCGAAAAAAGTGGGTTAAGGGAATTAGGGTTTGGCCTCGCGCCACCAAGCGAGGAAGGCAAGGACGGACCAGAGGGAGCGGCGGTGGTCGGCTTTTTGGGTGAGGTGCTCTTGAGTCATTTTGCGGACAGCGGCGGGATCGAGAATTCCGGTGGAGGCCACGAGGGAGGATTGGGTGAGCTCTTCGGCCCAGCCGCGAAGATCTTGTTGGAGCCAAGAGGCGACGGGCATGGCGAAGCCGGCTTTTTTGCGGTGGAGAATCTCATGGGGGAGATCATTTTTTAGGGCTTCCCGAAGAATCAGTTTGGTTTGGCGGCCGCGCATTTTGTAGTCGGAGCGCAGAGAGAAGGCGTGGGTGACGAGATCGGGGTCGAGAAAGGGAACACGAACTTCGAGGGAGTGAGCCATGCTGGCGCGGTCGACTTTCATCAGGACGCACTCTTGAAGGTAGAGTTTTGTGCAAAGGTAAAATATACGTTCTAGGCCGCCCGAAAGGCCACTGCGGTAGGCGAGGCGGGTGACATCCTCGAAGGCGTTGTGGCGTTGGAGCTGTTGGCGAGCATCGGGGGAGAGGAGCTCGTGGCGTTCGCTATTTCCGCACGCTCCCATCCAGAGAAGAAAACGAATTTCGGCGGGCAGACCCAGTCCTTTGAGGAACTGGGCCATGAGAAAAGGAAGGCTTTTGTAGTTGTGGGAGACGGGAAGGCGCTGGATGAGATGGTTGATGGCAACGCGTACACCTACGGGGAGAAAGGAGAGGCGCTCGACAAGAAGATGGGCTTGAAAGCTGGGGTATCCGGCAAACAGTTCATCCCCGCCATCCCCGCCTAGAACGGTCTTCACCTTTCCAGCGGCCAAACGGGCAAGAAACCATGTCGGCACGAGGGAGGCATCGCCGAGGGGCTCGTCGAGGCCGCGATAAATAGAGGGAATCGCCTGGGAAACATCTTTGGCCGAGAGGGTTTGGTGGTGGTGTTCGGTGCCCACCTTGCGAGCGACCATTTCGGCGAAGGGAAGTTCGTTGTAGGAGGCCTCCTGAAAACCGATCGAGAAGGAGTGAAGTTTCTTTTGAGCCAAAGGAGCGGCAAGGGCGGCTACGGCGCTGGAGTCGATTCCTCCGCTGAGAAGGATTCCGACTTCCACATCACTTCGGAGTTGGTAGCGGACAGCTTCACGGAGAAGTTCGCGGGTGGTTTGGGCGGACTCATCAAACGTTCCTGCCCCGACGGGATTATCCTCGATCGGAAGATCATAAAAATATTCGGTTCGGCGGCTGGCGGGAGACCAGGAGAGAAGCTGGCCAGGCTCTAGTTTCCGAACTCCCGCATAGGCTGTTGAGGGAGCAGGAATGTAACCGAGAGCGAGGTACTTGTTGACCGAGGCGGGATCCAAGCCAGGTCGGAAATCGGGAAATCGGAGAAGAGAGCGAAGTTCAGAAGCAAAGAGGAGCTCACCACGGTGGTTGGCATAGTAGAGAGGTTTGATCCCAAGGGGGTCACGGACAAGGGTGAGGCGTTTTTCAGCAGAGTCCCAGATGGCAAAGGCGAACATTCCGTTGAGACGAGAAAGGCAGGAGGCTCCATCTTCAGCCCACGCTTGCAGGAGGACCTCCGTGTCGGATTGAGTGCGAAAGGTGGCCCCGCGGGCTTCGAGGTCGCGGCGAAGTTCGAGGTAGTTGTAAATTTCTCCATTAAAAACAATGTGCCACCGTCCATCGGCCGAGGACATGGGTTGGGCCCCTCCGGCGAGATCGAGGATGCTAAGGCGGCGATGCCCGAGACGGACGGCGGGATCGGAGTAGGTGCCTTCGGCATCCGGGCCGCGATGGGTGAGGGCATCGGTCATTTTGGATAGGGCGAGCTCCGGTTTTTCCGGGGCGTGACGTTGCGTGGTAAATCCGGCGATGCCGCACATAGGAGAGTAGACTCGACGGAAGGGGGGGATGATTCAAGGCTCGAGCTTGGATGATCTCGTGAATCGAGGCAGGATCGAGGGGTGGAAAATCAGGTGCATTGCAAAGATCGGATCCTGCTTCTCGCTCTTGCGCTGGCCGTAGCCTTTCCTTTTTTGGGTTCGTTTGGTCTTTTGGAGCCTGATGAGGGCAGATTTGCGCAGATCGGGCGGGAGATGGCGGCGAGTGGGGATTATCTGGTACCTCGGCTCAATGGGATCGAGCAGTTTTATAAACCGCCCTTGGTTTACTGGGTGAGTGCGGTGGGATATCGAATCTTTGGAGTATCGGAGTGGACGGCTCGACTGCCTTCGGCATTGGCTTTTGTAGGGGTGGTATGTCTGGTGGGATGGATGGGGTGGAGTTTGGGGGGGCGAAAAGTGGGGTGGATGGCGGCGTTGATTCTTGCGTCGATGGTGGAGCCTTATGCGCTGGGGCGACAGATCACCTTGGATATGAGTCTGACTTTTTGGGTTACGGCGGCGCTGGCCTGTCTTGTCGAAGTGGGGATGGGAAGCCGAAGTAGATGGGTGGGTTACCTTTTCTTTTTATGTATGGGGTTGGGATTTTTGGCCAAAGGGCCGATGGCGTGGGTGGTGCCGTTGTCGGGAGCTACTAGTTGGACCTGGGCGACGAGGGGAAGTGAAAAGAGATTGGTTTTGCCGTGGAAAAGTGGAGTTCTACTCACCTTTGCCGTGGCGATGAGCTGGTTTGTGGTGGTTTGTTTTCGCTACCCCGAATTATGGAACTATTTTCTGGGTTATGAGTTGGTGGAGCGTTTTGCGAGTACAACGCATGGAAGATCGAAACCTTGGTGGTTCTTTATTCCGATTCTGGTGATTGGGGCGGTGCCATGGACCGGTTTCCTACCAGGATTGGCCAGGCAGGCAGTGGAAAAGATTCGGGAGAAAAAAATGGGGCCAGTGGGTTGGTTCTTGGGCTCGAGCGTTGTCATCCCCTTTGTGTTGGTGAGCTGCAGTGGATCCAAATTACTGACGTATATTCTTCCGATTTATCCAGCTTTGGCACTGGGGTTAGCGATTTGGTTGAGTGGGCAGGTTTCTCCCCGCTGCGAAAAAACAGGTTGGGGATTTGCGCTGATTTCACTTGGGGTTCTCGGGCCGATGCTTTGGTGCGTGCGGTATGTTTGGAGCGAAGCGGCGGAGGTGACACCTTCTCCGGGCTATCTTTTGGCTGCGACGCTTTTGGCTGTCATTCTGGTTCTGGTGTGGGGAATGAAAATTAGAAGGGGGGATGTGTTGGTGAAAGTGGGATGGGTTGCGGGAGTGGCGATCTTTTTATGGCATGGAGCGAGCTGGGAGATGGAGCGGATCAATGATCTTTTGGGAAGGCAGGCAAGTGTTTGCTCCTTGGCGAAGTTGGCGAATCGACATCAACCGGAGAGGCTTTTTATTTATCGGGCACGGGCGGCAGGTTTGCTTTTCGTGACAGATCGAAACGTGTGGATTAGTCGGGGGGACGCGGATGTGGTGGTGAAACCGTCGGCGGAGGCGGAGGGTCGACTATTTGCGAAGCCGGGTGATTTGCAGCAAGGATTGTCGGCCGGTCAAAAAGTGGAAGGGATCACGCTGCGGCACGTTTACCGAGAGGAGTTTGATCCCAAAGAGTGGGAAGTAACGGGCAGGGCTGGGGAATTTCTGTTGATCCGTGGGTACGG
>Ga0247836_1006911_pt1 | contig 12306 bp, 8 predicted proteins | sample LaCruzMarch2015__4_FD_187116 | JGI IMG/M metagenome (GOLD analysis project Ga0247836, IMG submission 187116) | Freshwater microbial communities from meromictic Lake La Cruz, Castile-La Mancha, Spain - LaCruzMarch2015_14m | ecosystem: Environmental > Aquatic > Freshwater > Lake | place: Spain...
CTACATGTTTTCCAGCAACATTGATAGGTGACTCTTCGATTTCTCCCAAAGCTTGCTTATTTCCCCAAGGAAGAAATTCCATTGCTTGGTAGATGCCCTTATTTTCTCGTCCTGGAATTGGAAGATCACGCCACTGCGTTGCACCAATGGCAAGGACGATTGCATCGTAGGTGCTGCGAAGTTGCGCCCCCGTTAAGTCCACGCCGATATCAACACCTGGGCGGAATCGAGTTCCCTCTTGCTCCATCTGTGCAAGGCGGCGGTCAACGATGTGCTTCTCCATCTTAAATTCTGGAATTCCATAACGAAGAAGTCCACCAATTTTATCTGCTCGCTCATAGACAGCAACTGTGTGTCCAGCGCGAGTAAGTTGTTGCGCCGCTGCTAACCCAGCTGGGCCAGAACCGATGACAGCTACAGTCTTTCCAGTAAGACGCTCAGGGGCTAAGGGCTTTACATTGTTATCATCAAATGCTTCTTCAATGGTGCGAAGTTCAATCTGCTTAATGGTGACTGCATCACGGTTAATTCCGACAACACACGCTGTTTCACATGGCGCAGGACATAGACGACCGGTGAACTCAGGGAAATTATTGGTAACGTGCAGACGATCAATGGCTTCGACTTTATCGCCACGGAAAATGAGGTCATTCCACTCTGGAATCAGGTTTCCTAGCGGGCAGCCAGAGTGGCAGAACGGAATTCCACAATCCATACAGCGACCTGCTTGCTTTTGCAGATGCTCCATCGACTGTGGTTCATAGACCTCACGCCAATCTTGAATACGAACATCGACCGGACGTCGCTTAGGCGTCTCGCGCGGAGTCGTCATAAATCCTTTTGGATCAGCCATTTGCTGCAACCTCCATTACATACTCGTCAACTGGTAAACCTTCTCGGTTAGCCTTCTCAATCGCTGCTAGCACGCGAGCATAATCACGAGGCATTATCAGTGAGAAGCGCGCAAGCTCTGTCTCCCAATTTTTAAGGATTGATTCCGCAATTTCAGAACCTGTTTCAACGTGGAAAGAAGATAGCAAGGCGCGAAGGTTTTCACGCTGATCTGCCGGCACTGCCAAGACATCAACCATCTCGGTATTAACGATCGCGGTATCAAGGTCTAATACGAATGCACGTCCACCAGACATACCGGCTGCAATATTTCGACCAGTTTTGCCAAGAATGACCACTGTGCCACCAGTCATGTATTCAAGTGCGTGATCGCCCACGCCTTCAACGATTGCAGTGGCGCCAGAGTTTCGCACACAGAATCTTTCACCAGCAAGGCCGCGGATGTAGATATCTCCCGATGTTGCCCCATATCCGATGACGTTTCCGGAAATTACATTTGATTCAGATTTAAATGTGGCCTTCTCATCAGGGCGCACGATTACTCGGCCCCCTGAAATTCCCTTGCCCACATAATCATTGGCATCTCCATACATACGAATGGTCAGACCCTGTGGAATAAAAGCGCCCAGTGATTGGCCCGCAGATCCATGCAGCGTCACATCAATAGTTCCGGCAGGAAGTCCTTCGGACCCATAACGACGTGTGATCTCAGCGCCCAACATTGTTCCCACGGTACGGTTCACATTTCGCACCGGCACATCAATACGCACAGATTCTTTGGACTCAAGTGCTGCCTTTGATAGCTCGATGAGCTTGTTATCAAGTGCTGCTGCTAATCCGTGATCTTGCTTAGTGGTGTTATGCAATGGTGAATCAACATCAGGACGCATTAGAAGTGGAGAAAGATCTAAACCGCTCGCCTTCCAGTGATCAATAGCGGCGCGGGTATCAAGGTTTTCCACGTGGCCAATTGCCTCGAGCAATGTCTTGTAACCAAGGGATGCCAGAATTTCACGAACTTCTTCTGCAATGTATTCAAAGAATGTCTCAACAAATTCAGGCTTTCCAGAGAACTTCTTACGTAGCTCTGGGTTCTGGGTAGCGATACCGACCGGACATGTATCTAGATGACACACACGCATCATGATGCAACCAGAAACAACCAATGGCGCAGTTGCAAAACCGAATTCTTCTGCACCCAGTAGCGCTGCAATCACTACATCGCGACCTGTCTTCATCTGCCCATCTACCTGCACAACGATGCGATCACGCAAGTTGTTAAGAAGCAGCGTCTGTTGGGTTTCGGCAAGGCCTAGCTCCCATGGAGCGCCCGCATGCTTAAGTGAAGTAAGAGGAGATGCACCTGTTCCACCATCATGGCCAGAGATAAGAACGACATCTGCGTGTGCTTTAGAGACACCAGCTGCAACAGTTCCTACGCCCACTTCAGCAACAAGCTTGACGTGCACACGTGCATCCTTGTTAGCATTTTTTAAATCATGAATCAATTGCGCTAAATCTTCAATCGAATAAATATCGTGATGAGGCGGTGGGGAGATGAGTCCCACACCGGGAGTTGAAAGACGTGCTTGTGCGATCCATGGATAGACCTTGAATCCAGGAAGTTGGCCACCTTCACCAGGCTTTGCACCCTGTGCCACTTTGATCTGAATATCTGTGGCGTTGGTGAGGTAATTACTTGTCACGCCAAATCGACCGGATGCAACTTGCTTGATTGCACTGTTCTTGGAATCACCGTTAGCCATAGGAAGGAAACGCGAAGCGTCTTCTCCGCCTTCACCTGTATTTGATTTACCACCGATGCGGTTCATGGCAATAGCCAGCGTCTCATGGACTTCTTGTGAAACCGAGCCATAAGACATCGCGCCAGTTGAGAATCGCTTCACAATTTGCGAAATTGGCTCAACTTCATCAATAGAGATTGGCGCGCGCTGTGTGGTGTTAAATGCAAAGAGCCCACGAAGGGTCATCAGAGTTTTACTCTGATCATTAACCTGGTTGGTATAGCGCTTGAAGATGTCATAACGCTTATTGCGAGTTGCATGCTGAAGTGCGAAAACGGTCTCTGGATTAAATAAATGTGGCTCACCATCGCGGCGCCATTGATATTCCCCGCCAACAGCTAAGCGCTTGGCGCCAGGAATCTCTCCCCCAACCGGGTATGCCAGGTGATGACGTCTGATTGTCTCTTGCGAAATGACATCCAGGCTCACTCCACCTAAACGAGAAGAGGTTCCGACAAAGTATTCGTCAACGAGATCTTGACCCAACCCAATAGCTTCAAAGACCTGCGCTCCGGTATAGGAGGCGATAGTTGAAATACCCATCTTGGACATTACTTTAAGAACGCCTTTGCCCAGCGCCTTAATAACGTTGGCAACCGCCTTTTCCGGGGTAATGCCGGTAATAACTCCTTGCGTTACTAAATCTTCGGCAGTTTCCATCACTAGGTATGGATTTACTGCAGCTGCGCCATAACCAATCAGGAGTGCAACGTGGTGAACTTCTCGAACATCGCCCGCTTCAACAACGAGGCCAACTTTGGTACGAGTCTTCTCGCGAATGAGGTGATGGTGCACGGCGGCAGTAAGTAGCAGTGACGGAATTGGGCAATCCTCGGCATCGCCATCGCGATCTGAGAGCACGATGATGTGTGCGCCATTAGCAATCGCTTGGGACACTTCCTTCTTAATCTCTTCTAAACGAGTCTGCAGGGTGTTGCCATCACCTGTGACCGGGAAGAGTCCCCGAACAACGTAGGACTCAAGTTCAGGATAATTATCATCGGCATTAACGTGAATAATCTTTGCTAGCTCATCGTTATTAATTACCGGAAAGGCAATGGAAATCTGGCGGCATGACTCAGGACCAGGATCAAGCAGATTGTGTTCTGGACCGATAGCTCCACCCAAGCTTGTTACTAACTCTTCGCGAATAGCATCCAGTGGCGGATTAGTTACTTGGGCAAAGAGCTGAGTGAAGTAATCAAAGAGCAGGCGTGGCTTTGCCGATAGGGCAGCGATAGGCGTATCAGTTCCCATGGAACCAAGTGCTTCTCCCCCGCCTTTAGCCATCGGAGTGACGATGATCTTAATTTCTTCCTCTGTATATCCAAATGCTTTTTGACGACGCAGCACTGACTTATGTGGATAGACAATATGTTCGCGCGCCGGAAGATCAGAAAGTCTGATCATTCCATCGGCTAACCAGCTGCCATATGGCTCGGCATCAGCTAGTGAATCTTTAATCTCATCATCTTCAATAATGCGGCCAGCTTCGATATCAACCAGGAACATTTTTCCTGGTTGCAGGCGACCCTTGCGAACAATCTTCTCCGCTGGAATATCAAGAACACCTACTTCGGAGGCAAGAACAACTAAACCGTCAGCTGTTACCCAGAAACGAGATGGGCGAAGTCCATTGCGATCGAGAACTGCGCCCACTTGGTGGCCGTCTGTGAAAGTAACGCAGGCTGGTCCATCCCATGGCTCCATCAGTGAGGAATGAAATGCATAGAAGTCACGACGCTTCTGGGACATGGTCGCGTGGTTCTCCCACGCTTCTGGAATCATCATTAGAACTGCATGAGGCAGTGAGCGACCGCCAAGATAGAGAAGCTCTAGTACTTCATCAAATGATGCTGAGTCAGAACCTGACATTTCAACGATAGGAAATAGTCGGGTTAGGTCTTTGCCTAAAACATCACTTTCAAGAAGTGATTCACGAGCTCGCATCCAATTTCTATTTCCCTTTACGGTGTTGATTTCGCCGTTGTGGGCGATGAATCGATACGGGTGGGCAAGTGGCCATGATGGGAAGGTGTTGGTAGAAAAACGTGAGTGCACCAGAGCCAGTGGAGAAACAACACGAGTATCACTGAGATCTGGGAAGAATTCTTCTAATTGTCCTGTTGTAAGCATTCCCTTGTAAACAATTGTCTGTGATGACAATGAAGGGAAATAGAGATCAAGTGCGTGCTCAGCACGCTTGCGAAGTGCGAATGCCAAACGGTCAAGAGCGATTCCTGATTCATTTTTCTTTCCAGCAACGAAGAGTTGCTCAAAGCGCGGCATGACAGAGAGGGCGGTCTTTCCTAGAGCAGAAGAATTAATTGGTAGCTCGCGCCAACCAAGGACGGTGAGACCTTCTTCATCTGCGAGCTTGGTAATTTGCGTGCGAACCTCGGCGCCTTGTGCGATAAATGCTATTCCAGTTGCGTAGGATCCTTCGACAGGTAGCGTAAATGAAATTTCGGCGCGATAAAAAGCATCAGGGACTCGAATCAGAATTCCAGCACCATCACCACTATCGGGTTCCGCGCCAGATGCGCCACGGTGTTCTAGATTGCGAAGTGCAGTAAGTGCTTTGGCAACAATGTCATGTGTAGCAATTTTATTTAAGGTGGCAACCATCGCAACGCCGCATGCATCGTGTTCTTGTGCAGGATCATAAAGACCCTGTGCGACAGGATAACTCGATGAAAGTGCCATTCGCTGATGCCCCTCTATTTCTCGCTAACTCAGGGACATCATTGGCCCGACTATCTGAAAATCTACTGGTTAAAAGGGTAGCAAGGGGGTGCTTTAGATGCCACTCAAATGTAAGAGGTGACCAATCCCGGCGGTGATGGCCATACCTAAGACGCCGCCCGCAATAACTCGCAGTGTCGGGGTCAGTATCTTTGCCCCAGCTGTGCGCGCGCTCACAACTCCGGTAATTACCAGACCTACGACGGTGAATCCAACGATACTCGATGCGGCTGCTCCGGAGGTCGGTGCGAATGCGCCCACAAATGGAATTAACCCTCCGAGCGTAAATGCGATTGCCGATGCCACCGCTGCTTGCACTGGACGTGCCTTTGTATGCGGATGCTGACCTAGTTCATCGCGTAGATGCGCTTCTAATGGATTGCGCTCATGCATGGCATGAACAACCTGCACCGCAAGTTCACGAGATAGCCCGCGCTCCATATAGATATGTACAAGTTCTTCAAACTCGCCTTCCGGATCAATTGCTAGATGCTCAATCTCCAGGAGTCTGTCTGATTCTTCAATATCATTTTGTGATCTAACCGAGACATATTCACCAACAGCCATCGACATCGCACCAGCGGCAATTCCTGCGGCGCCTGCTGTGATAAGAAAACTCTGTTCTCCGGCGCGAGCAGCTGCAACGCCAATCATGAGCGAGGCAGTTGAAACTAAACCATCGTTTGCACCAAGGACGGCAGCACGTAACCAACCGGCACGGTGGGTGCGGTGATGCAGATTGCGCTGGAATACATCCTCGAGAGCCATATGCGAATCCTACCTTGTCCGTCGATAAAACTTCAGAAATGCTGCACCTGCCCCAAGAAATAACAATCCGGCAACATATTGATTCAGGCGAAGTCCGGCAAATGACTGTGCCGAATCAATTCGTAGACCCTCGATGAAAAATCGCCCGAAGCAGTAAAGCGTGATGTAAAGCAGAAAGATTGATCCTGGGGCTAGACGCTTGCGCGCGGCGAGTAACACTGCGGCGATAAGCACACACCAAAGTGATTCATAGAGAAATACGGGGTGAAAGGTTTCGAAGTTTTCATATCCAGCCGGGCGAGATTGCAGTGGAATCGAAAGTGCCCACGGAGCATCGAGTGGGCGACCAAAGAGCTCAGCATTAAACCAATTTCCCCAGCGCCCTATCGCCTGGGCAATTGCGATACCCGGTGCAAGTGCATCGGCAAAATAGGCAAAAGATGGCAAATCTTTCGCCGATGCAATTCTCTTATAGTAAAAAAAGGCAACCCCACTACCGAGTGCAATTGCGCCCCAAATTCCAAGGCCGCCATTCCAGATTTTGAAGATATCAAGAGCCCGAGAATTTGCACCAAAGTAATTTTCTGGTGAGGTAATGACGTGATAGAGACGGCCACCGATTACACCAGCAGGGATTGCAAATACGGCAACATCTGCAACGACACCCACTCCTTGCGGGAAGGAGGTGAGAAACCTGCGATTGCCTAACCAGATTGCGAGTGCAACCCCGGCAATAATGCAGAGAGCATAGAAGTGGATAGTGAGCGGACCAATTTCAAACGCCGAAATGGTTGGCGTTGGAATTGCACTACGCAAAAATTATCCGCGCTCTACAGCGGCGATAAAGAGAGCCGGATCGTAATAGGCATTGCGATCTAGTTCCTTACCGTTGATGAAGACTGTTGGAGTTGAATTCACATCACTCTGTGCAGCGGAGGCTTGCACATTTCCCACCCAATCCGCATAGGTGCCATTGTTGACACACTTTTCATATTCCTTTGACTTAATTCCCACTGATTCACCAGCTACAACGAGTGCTTCATTTGTCCAGGCCCCTGAATTTTCCCGAGGTTGAGTTTGATAGAGCATTTTGTGGAGAGCTAAGAATTTACCTTCGTCGGCCGAGCATGCTGCTGCATTTGCCGCGATTACGGATTCGGGACCGAGAAATGAGAGAGTGTGAAAGACAACAGTTGCCTTCTTATCTTCAATTATTGAGTCAAGGTACTGACCTTGGGTTCCTTCAAAACGTGCGCAGCTAGGGCATTGGAAATCTTCATAAATATCGATGACAGGAACGCCAGTGAGTTCTTCATTAAAGACAATTCCATATCCTCGTTCTGCGGAAACACTCGCTGGAATCTTTGCAGCTAGCTTGGTCTGCTTAGAGATAATCGTTGGTACGAGCATGATTAGGACTACACCGAGTACAACACCAATAACAAGGTTGCGAGTGAAGTTATCTTTTCCAGGTTGTGGCTTCGCGCTCATTTCATATCCCTTTTTTCTAGATTCAGTTTCTGCGAGGATTGATCAAGGCTAAATTTACTTTGTGGATAGCGAAAAAGATAAATCCCAAGGGCCAAGAGGCCGGTGTCTCGTAGCAGTGGAGTGATGTAATTCGCAGTTCCAGGCTCAACCTGGCCTCCCCCTCCAAAGCAGCCACAGTCGATAGAGAGCCCTCGCGCCCAAGCCTGTGAGATGCCGATAACAAAGACCACCATGAGCAAGGCGCCAAGCGCTGCCGTGATTCGAGTAGCTGCGCCGAGGATCAGAAGCAAACCCATCCCGATTTCAGCGAATGGCAGAACCATGCCGATGAAATTAGCTAGAGCGATAGGAAGCATTTCGTAGGCTCGCACAGCCATCTGCGATTTATCAATCTCGTCATACTTTAAATATCCAGCAACGAGCAGAACTCCACCCAAGGTCAATCGTGAAGCTAGACCAAACCACAACTTAAATTCTCTCATCGTCCTTCACGTACCCCTTGTGCTAGTTGTTCCGCTAACTCACGCACAGCAATTAAACCACTTGCTTCATCTTCTGACTCCAAAAGTTTATTGATAAATGCTGAGCCGACAATTACGCCGTCGGCATACCCTGCCACGCCCTTGGCTTGCTCTCTCGTTGAAACACCGAGTCCTACCGCCACTGCGGTGTCCGTACTCTTTCGAATCCGAGCAACGAGATCTGGCGCACCGGATGAAACACTTGTGCGTGTTCCTGTCACACCCATTAGTGAAGCCGCATAGACAAAACCACTGCAATGATCCGTCACACTTGCAAGCCGTGCATCTTTCGTGCTTGGCGCAACAACGTAGATTGAGTTAATTTCACTTTGCGCAACAGCGGCCGTCCAGGCTGCTGATTCTTCAATAGTTAAATCAGGAGTAATAACACCAGAGCCGCCGTTGTCTGAAATCGCTTGGGCAAACTTTTCTACTCCGTATTTTTCAATCGGGTTCCAATACGTCATCACAACTGCTGGCACACCTAAATCTGTGGCGTGCTTGAGTGCTTCGAAAACTTCCTTCGCCCCAGTGCCCTGCGATAGCGCCCTATCGGCTGCAGCTTGGATCGTTGGGCCATCCATCACTGGATCGCTATAGGGAAAACCGATTTCGATTGCATCAACGCCGCCATCGACAAATGCTTGAATTACCTTTTTGCATCCCTCTTGAGTGGGAAAACCTGCCGGGATGTAAGCAATAAGCGCTGCGCGATTTTCGCTGCGAACGGTAGTGAAAAGGGTTTCAAGCGGTGTGCTCATTTAAAGTGGAATTCCAAAATACTGCGCCGCCGTTTGCACATCTTTATCTCCGCGGCCAGAGAGATTAATCAGAATAATTGCATCAGGACCAAGTTCTTTACCCACCTGCATCGCACCAGCCAGAGCATGCGCCGTTTCAATCGCAGAAATGATTCCCTCGGTCTTTGAAAGAAGTGAGAATGCTTCCATCGCCTGCGCGTCAGTGATAGCTCGGTATTCCGCTCTACCTATGTCATGAAGGTAGGCATGTTCTGGGCCCACACCCGGATAATCAAGACCCGCCGAAATCGAATGAGATTCAATTGTCTGTCCATTGGCATCTTGTAATACATAAGTTCGATTTCCGTGAAGAACTCCCGGTGATCCCCCGGTAATAGTTGCTGCATGGCGACCAGTTTCAACACCATCTCCTGCTGCCTCGAGTCCAATCAGTCGGACAGATTCATCGGAAATAAAGCGATGGAAAATTCCAATTGCATTAGATCCGCCGCCCACACATGCCATCACGGCATCCGGCAATCTTCCGGTCAGTGCCAATACCTGTTCGCGAGATTCTTCGCCAATAATCTTATGGAAATCACGGACCATCGATGGGAATGGATGCGGTCCGGCTACTGTGCCCAGCATGTAATGCGTTGTCTCAACGTTAGTAACCCAATCGCGCATTGCTTCGTTAATTGCATCTTTGAGTGTGCGAGAACCAGACGTCACTGGAATAACTTCGGCGCCAAGTAACTTCATGCGCGCAACATTCAGTGATTGACGTCTTGTATCTTCTTCGCCCATGTAGACAACACATTCAAGACCCATCAATGCAGCAGCAGTTGCTGAAGCAACACCATGTTGACCGGCACCGGTCTCAGCAATAATGCGTTTCTTGCCCATTCGCTTTGTCAGAAGTGCTTGACCTAAAACGTTATTTATTTTATGACTTCCAGTGTGATTGAGATCTTCTCGCTTGAGCAGAATTCGCGCTCCACCTGCATGCTCAGCGAATCTTTTTGCCTCTGTAATGATGCTGGGACGACCGGTATAGGTGCGATGTAGCTCTGCTAATTCGGCGATAAAAGTTGGATCGGTTTGGGCAAAAATTCTTGCCGCATCTAACTCTTCCAGTGCACCGATAAGTGCTTCGGGAACGAACCGGCCGCCATAGGGACCAAAATGTCCGGCTATCTCGGCTAGCGCGTTCTCGGCAGTCGTAGTCATAAGCCCAAGACTACCGGCGACCCAGCAACTCCTGCATCGCAGAAATCGGATCCCCAGACTTAACCAGCGCTTCACCGACCAAAATCACAGAAGCTCCACAGTTTTGCGCACCCTGAACATCACTTCGGCTCGAGATTCCAGACTCGGCCACTCGGATAATCTCATCGGGAATCTGCGGGATGAGATCAGCGAAGGCCCGGGTATCGACATCGAGTGTCTTGAGGTTGCGAGAGTTGATGCCAATCATGCGCGGTGAAATCTCCATCGCACTTTCCAGTTCTTGCGCAGTGTGGACTTCAATCAGTGAGGCCATCCCAAGTTCGCAGGAGAGGTCATAAAAATCCTTGAGTTGAGAACGAGAAAGAGCCGCAACAATAAGAAGCACAATATCGGCGGCATGTGCCCGTGCTTCTAGGAACTGATACTCATCAACCATAAAGTCTTTGCGAAGCACTGGAATTGTTACTCGAGCCCGCACGGCATCGAGATCTTCAAGTGAGCCGGCAAAGCGACGACGCTCTGTAAGAACGCTGACAGCAGATGCACCCGCTTCTTGATATTGCCCTGCTAGTGCAGCTGGATCTGTAATGGGTGCAAGTGCACCCTTACTAGGAGAAGATCGCTTTACTTCGGCAATCACATTCATCTCAGATTGTGCAAGGAATGCATAAGCATCTAATGGTTTCGCTGCATTCTCCATCGCTTCATGAATCTGCGATAGCGGCAGTCGACGCATGGCAAGATCTTCACGGACGCCCTCAATAATTGAATCAAGAACGCTCATTGCTTTTCCTCTGTGGGATCAATGCCTTTATCAAGTGCGTTCCACTGGGTGAGAGTTCGCGGAGCTCGCTCATACCGAGTTGAGAGTCGAAGTCTGCGACTGAGAATAATGGCAATCGTTGCCACGCAGACAAGTGAAATGAAAATTTTCACTTGTCTCTTACCGCTTCATCTCATTGGCAGCTGCGATGGCGCCCAAAACAGCCGCTGCCTTATTAAGGGTCTCATCATTTTCGGCAGTGGGATCAGAGTCCGCAACAATTCCGGCACCAGCTTGCACATATGCGATCCCGTTATGCACCAGCGCTGTTCGAATGGCGATACAGGTATCAATATTGCCGGTGAAATCAAAGTATCCGATTGCTCCACCATAGAGCGCGCGACGTGTGGGCTCAAGGGATTCAATAATCTCCATCGCACGTGGCTTCGGAGCTCCGGAAAGTGTTCCGGCAGGAAAGACTGAAAGGAGCGCGTCAATCGGTGACTTATCACTTGCAAGTTCGCCCACAACGGTAGAAACAATATGCATCACATGGGAATAACGTTCGATGTGCATAAAATCAATTACCTCAACTGAACCAGGTGCGCAGATGCGACCTAAATCATTACGTCCCAGATCTACCAACATCAAATGTTCTGCCCGCTCTTTAGGATCGGCCAGTAACTCTTCGCCTAATCGCACATCTTCTTCAATGGAGTCAGAGCGTTTGCGAGTTCCGGCGATGGGGTGAACCATCACTTGCTTACCGGTCACTTTCACCAGTGCTTCCGGACTCGAACCAACTACGTCATATCCATCTTCAAATCTAAAGAGATACATATATGGGCTGGGGTTGTTAAGGCGCAGCATGCGATAGATATCTAGCGCATCTGCTGAGGTTGGCATGGAAAACCTTTGCGAGAGAACTATTTGGAATGCCTCACCAGCTCGAATCTCTTCCTTCGCAATTTCCACCTTGCTTTTGAAATCCTGCTCGCTCATATTGCGATTAAAGATAGGTTTGTCAAAGGAGGGAAGGGGTGAAACATCGCCAGCGATGGGACCGAGTAACTCTTGCTGCATCCGGTCTAAGCGAGCGACTGCATCAAGATATGAATCATCGACTCGCTCACTGGATCCATCCCAGTTGATTGCATTGGCAATCAAGATGATGGTGCCATCTGAGTGATCCATGACAACTAGATCACTGGTAAGCATGAAGGAGATTTCAGGAAGTTCAATATCGCGCGCAGAAGTTGTTGGCAACTTCTCTAACCGGCGCACCGCGTCATAGCCCATATAACCAACGAGTCCACCGGTCAGAGTTGGTAAGCCCTCAATTTTTGGTGACTTTAAATGGGCAACACTTTGACGTAGCGCAGTCAGTGGAT
>Ga0247836_1006917_pt1 | contig 12294 bp, 9 predicted proteins | sample LaCruzMarch2015__4_FD_187116 | JGI IMG/M metagenome (GOLD analysis project Ga0247836, IMG submission 187116) | Freshwater microbial communities from meromictic Lake La Cruz, Castile-La Mancha, Spain - LaCruzMarch2015_14m | ecosystem: Environmental > Aquatic > Freshwater > Lake | place: Spain...
CTGTAGTGCCAATTGTTGTCATCTTCCATAAAGCTGACTCCCTTGCCTTTCACTGTTTTTGCTACAATGCAGAGTGGCATATTGGAGTCTTCAGGGCTTCTGCTCAATGCCCCCCTGATAGCAATCTCGCTGTGGCCATCAATTTCTTTCACAGACCATCGGGCGGCTCGAAACATTTCTGAAATAGAAATTGCTCCGAAGGATTCAGATGTTCTACCGGTCGCCTGCCATTGATTGGCGTCCACTACAACCGTGATTCCTTTGAGCCCACGTGCTCCCGCGAAAATTGCGCTTTCCCAGACTGTTCCTTCATTGCATTCACCGTCACTCATTATCACGACAGCTTTTCGTGGATTGCCGTCCTTAGCTCCAGCCAAGACATACCCAGCTGCGAAAGGTAGTCCATGACCCAGTGATCCGGAGGGTGTTGACACCCCGGGCACTTCATGATTTGGGTGTTCCTCGAGAGGGGACCCGGGCTGGGCAAAGGTTTCTAGCTCTGCTTTCGTAATGAATCCATGCTCTGAAAGAGCGCAATAAAGAGCGGGTGCAGCATGGCCTTTACTAAGCACAAGCTCGTGTAAGTCACTAGTGAAGTCATATTCTTCGGAACTCAGTATGGCCTCAAGAATGTCCACGCAGGACAGCGACGATCCGATGTGGGGGGTTTGGGCCTTGAGGGAAAGATCCAAAACACCCAGCCTAATTCTCCTTGTTCTCACGTTAAAGTCAGTTGCTGACGCGGAGATACGCAATCCGGAGGTTGAATCAGTCATGTCTATTTCGATGGGGGGCTGGGGTGGTATTTCCATCTTGGATCCGCGAGCATAGCCTCCAGCTCGCTTTCCGGCATTTTGTAGAAATTTTCCGAGGAAGGGAACTTTCTTTCACGAACTTCAGTCGCGTAGCTAGAAAGCCCCTCCAGGATTAACTCTCCGGCTTCAACGTATCGCTTAACAAACTTCGAGCGGAACTCAAAAAACATCCCAACAAGATCGTGAAAGATCACTAACTGGCCATCCACATCGGCCCCGGCGCCAATTCCGTACACGGGGATGTCGAGTGATTCACGAACCTTCGCGGCAGTCTCAGGGGGTACGGCCTCGAGAAACAAAAATCTAGCGCCTGCATCTTGAACCCTAAGCGCATCGTCTCGAAGCCGTAAGGCGTCTTCATTGGATTTGCCTTGAACCCTGTACCCTCCGAGTGCTGCGCGAGCTTGAGGAGTGAGACCAAGGTGGGCCATAACCAAGATACCGGCATCTGAAATAGCCTTGATTCTTTTGAACAGTGGCCCCTCTAACTTAATGGCATCACAACCCCCTTCTTGGATAAACCTTCCCGCATTCTTAACTGCTGTCTTGTTTGAGACTTGATAAGACATAAATGGCATGTCCCCGACCTGAAAAGCGAATTTATTTGCTCTCCAAACACCGCGACTGTGAGAAATCATGTCTTCCATCGTGACCGCCACGGTGTTTTTGTAACCTAGAACTGTCATCCCTAGGGAGTCCCCGACCAGTATTAGATCTACCTCTGCTGCGTCTGCCAATAAAGCTTCTGGGTAAGAATAGGCGGTGACCCCAACTACAGGAATACCTTTTGCTTTTTTTGAGTCCAAAGAGACAATAGTAGTCTTAGTCCTTGGCTTGCCAGGTTGATTCATTTCCAATAATTCCTAACCAGCTGTTTTTGTCTATCTATAGAAACCTAGCAGAAAAGGACCTACTCGCACAGTTGCTGTCTGGTGCGTAATCATAGTGTCCTAGCAGCCATCCCAAACAGAACGGAAATCGAAAGTGGCATGAATTCTGGCGCTTTAGCGGTAGTTTGTTGATGCTCTTATCACCCACTACGAATCAGGGGTCCGTGACGAGCGAGTAAGTGGATGAAAACTACGAATGTTAGTCGCGCATGGATGAGATTGCCTCGAAGCTAAACTGTAAACATGACTAAAGTCCATTCGGTACTCGATGCCCTTGAAAACGAATCCATAGAGATCTTTAGAGAAACGGCTGCTGCGTTCCGTAAGCCTGTGATGCTTTATTCAATTGGTAAGGACTCTTCAGTCCTCCTTCACTTAGCCCGCAAGGCCTTTGCCCCAGGTCCAATTCCCTTCCCCCTAATGCACATAGACACCACCTGGAAGTTCAAGGAAATGATCTCTTTCCGCGATGAAACCGCCAAAGAAATTGGTTTTCAACTTCTAGTACAGACTAACCACGAGGGAATCAAGGATGGCGTCACCCCTTTTTCTATGGGTGCTTCCGAGTACACCAGGATCATGAAGACCGTTGCACTGCGTGAGGGTCTGGACAAACACGGCTTTGATGCTGCAATCGGTGGATCTCGAAGGGATGAGGAACGCAGCCGTGCGAAAGAGCGCATTCTCTCTGTGCGTGAACCTGGTCACCGTTGGGATCCCAGGAGTCAAAGGCCAGAGCTTTGGAGAACCTACAATCCCAAGCTTGCCCCTGATCAAACTATGAGGGTGTTTCCAATTTCGGATTGGACTGAGCTCGATGTCTGGAACTACATACTCCGGGAGAACATCAAAGTTAGTCCTCTTTACTTTGCTAAAGAGCGCCCCATTGTTTGGCGCGGCAATCAGATGATTATGGTCGACGACGAGCGCTACCCCCTGAAAGAGGGCGAAGCTCCAGAGATGCGCAAGATTCGATTTAGAACACTCGGTTGCTACCCCCTAACGGCTGGCGTTGACTCTAATGCCACCACCCTGAAAGAAGTTGTCCAGGAAGTTACCGAGTTGAAGCTGTCGGAGCGAGCAACGAGGTTGATCGACGGTGACAAAGAAGACTCCATGGAAAAGAAAAAGACTGAGGGGTATTTCTAATGGAAAAACCCATAATCAGACTTGTCACCTGTGGTTCGGTCGATGACGGTAAGTCGACCCTTATTGGGCGACTGCTGGTCGAGACAGACAGTGTCCCCGATGACACTGTGGATGCGGCTAAGTCTGTCCGGCGCACAGGGTCCACAATCAAAGCAGGAGAGATTGACTTCAGTCTTCTGACAGATGGCCTTGAGGCTGAACGTGAGCAAGGCATCACCATTGATGTTGCTTACCGCTCAATGAATCTTCTAAACGGCCGAAGGTTGATCATTGCCGATGCCCCCGGTCATGAGCAGTACACAAGGAACATGGCTGTTGCGGCTTCGAGAGCTGATATTGCTCTAGTCCTAGTTGACGCTACCCGCGGAATTAGAACTCAGACTCTGCGCCACTTGACAATCTGTTCCCTAATGGGAGTTACCAAGATTGCCGTTGTGATCAACAAACTAGATGGAGTGGACTACAGCCAGAAGATCTTCTCAGACATCCAGACTGGGCTCCAGGAAACTATCGAGAGGCTAGGCATACAAAACATTCAATTCGTGCCAGTAAGTGCGCTAGCCGGTGACAACGTTGTCTACGGCACAGAGAACATGCCTTGGTATAGCGGACCAACATTGTTGGAATACATCCAAGAATGGGACGGAGAAACTGTCGGCGAGAATCTGCCCAGACTAAACGTCCAGATGATTGCTAGAGCCGATAACTTTCGAGGTCTTGCTGGAACAGTTGTTGGAGGTCAGTTCACCGTAGGAGATGAAGTCACGGTCCTAGCTTCGAAGAAGAAGGCGACGCTCTCGCAGATATCAACATTTGAGGGGGACATCCAATCCGCGGAGGATGGAAAAGCTGTCACTTTAGTTTTGGAGCCTGATGTGGATGCGACTCGAGGGGACGTTATTGAACTAGCCTCTAAGGCAACTTCACCTGCTGATCGATTTACAGCAACCGTAGTTTGGCTCGGAGATACTGACTTGATTCATTCCAAGAGCTATTTCCTGATATCTGGTTCAACGCAGGTCCCGGCTATGGTCACCACGATCCGTCACGTGGTCAACATCAACAATGGGGAGCACGACGCGGCAAGAACTCTTAAAACCAATGAAATCGGTGTAGTTGAATTAGCTACAGACGCTCCAATCGCACTTATCCCTTACAAACAAAACCGTTTCAAGGGCAATTTCATACTTGTTTGTAGAGCCACCATGAACACAGTTGGTGCTGGCATGGTGACTCATGCACTACGACGGAGTGCAAATATTTCTGAGCAACACTACGAAATTGACCGGGAAGCTAGGGCCGCTCAAAAGAACCAAAAGGCTAAAGTAATTTGGCTTACGGGTTTGTCGGGTTCAGGTAAATCTACAATTGCCAATGCCATGGAGAAGAAGTTGTTCTCACTTGGTATGCATTCTTATGTGCTTGATGGAGACAACATGAGACTCGGGTTGAACAAAGACCTGGGATTCACAAGAGAAGACAGGGCAGAGAACGTTCGCAGAGTTTCCCAAGTCGCTCACACGTTGTATGAGTCAGGTTTGATCACAATTGTTGCCCTAGTGAGCCCCTTTTCAAGCGACCGAGAACAGGCTAAGTCTCTATTCCCTGAAGGAGATTTCGCTGAGGTTTGGGTAAAAACCCCAGCAGAACTGTGTGCGGCGCGCGACCCTAAGGGGCTCTATAAGAAAGCGGCAAAAGGGGAATTGCCAAACCTAACAGGCGTTGGGCAAGAGTATCAGGAGCCAAGTGAGGCAGATTTGGTTTTGGACGGGTCTCGCTCTGTCGAAGAAAACGTAGACCAGTTATTTGAAACCTTCTTTGGCTAGTCCGTTTCAACCTTCATCAAGGCAACGACTTTTTCCACAGAAGGGTTCCTGGCCAATAAGTCCCTGAACTTACCAGAATCCCTAATTTGACCGTCCTCTACCAGCAAAACTTTGTCAGCGTGCTGAATTGTATTTAGGCGATGGGCAATTAGGACAACAGTGACCTTATCTCGCATCGCGTTCAGTGCAACTTGAATCTCCGCCTCAGAAACTGCGTCCAAGGCGGAAGTTGCTTCGTCCATAACTAGTAGTCCGGGTCTCGTATACAAGGCTCTTGCCAGACCTAGCCTCTGAATTTGACCCCCAGATAATCCGTCCTGAAGTTTTCCGAGTTCCGTATCCAAGCCTTCTGGGAGTGCTTCTATCAATTCAGAAAGGTGAGCGAGGTTCAAGGCTTCAAGGGCTCGTTCACGGCTCATATCGGATCTATTTTCGCCGAGCGCAATATTGTCAAGGATTGTTCCTGAGACAAGCCCGGGGCGCTGTGGTACGTAACTGACGCTTCTAGAGGAAATGTCGATCCCACTTGAACCGGTGACTTGAATGCTACCGCTTGTTGGGCTCAAAACTCTGCATATCAAATCGGCAATAGTTGACTTCCCTGCGCCGGAAGGACCCATCAACGCAACCTGAGATCCAGATTCTATTTCAAAACTAATTTCTCTAAGTACAGAGTTTGTTGCGTCAGGGTATGAGTACGAGACGGATTCAAATTTAAGCCCGAATGGTCGGGGGGTTTCTGTCGACTTAACCGGCGCAGTCGAACGTATTTGCTTATCCAACTGGAAAGCGGCCTGCGCCGGAAACGCTGTCTCATCCGCCAAAATGTCCTGGGCGGTCTTAGCGACAGGCAGGTAAGCATTTATTGTCAATAGGGCGTTTTGTAGGGGAAGGAGTGCGGCCGTAAGCCTAAAGCCGCCTGAGAGAAATACTCCTATCGTTGCGGCAGACTTAACAATGTCCCCAGTTAGAGCTTGAGATAAAACAAACATAGCTACTCCCAACAACAGTGCGGCTTCAATTATGTACCTGGGCATGCCACTCAAATAGTGCTGGGTCGCTGTACTTTCAGCGGCCATAACCCTTGCTCTATAAATTCCCTCGATGTACTTGTCTCTTTTACCAAGCACAAATAGTTCTCTAAACACGGCGATTAGGTCGCTTATCTCACCATTTGCTCGCACCGATGATTCTGCCAATACCTGGCCAGCTTTGGTCATTAACGAGCCCACGAAATACTGCATAACGGCGGCAATAAGTGCAAAGTACGCAATTGCTGCCAGCGTTGCCCAGGCGTCGACAAATAAAAAACCAATACATACCAAAAGGAAGAGGGTGGCCTCTGAAATCAAGGCGTTGGCGGCGTTTAGAATTGTGTTGAATGCTGAGGGGGACCCTGTTTGGATTGCATACATGACATCTTCGCGCGAGCGTTTACGAACTGCGCCTAAGTCTCCGCCGAAACTTATCTCTGCAATTTTCTTGGCGGACCTGGCTTCCACCTTTGCGACATGAAATGCTGCTTTCTTGGTCAAGACCACCGAGGATATTGCCTTGAGTAGGAATAGTAGAAGCACTGCTGCGGACACCCAGGGTAAAGTCTGGGCGTTAACCGCCGGTATCTGAAGCCCTGCTAACTCGACCACTCGATTGGGATCGCTTCCAGAAGTCAAGAATATTGCAGTGGAAGTGACGATAAACCCAATTGCTAAAATTCCGGCCAGATCTAGAACCGACAGAATCGATTTCAATCCGGTCAGAAACAACCACTTAGAGCGTTCCTTAGGCGTCATGAACGCCAAGCTTGCCTTGATTGCTTTCAGCATCCCATAAGTCTAAAGCTCAGGTGGTTTATTGGCGGAGACGAGAGGATTTGAACCTCCGAGGGGCTTTTAAAACCCCTACCTCATTAGCAGTGAGGCGCACTCGACCGGGCTATGCGACGTCTCCGAGAACTCTTGAAGTTTAGCTGAAATTGGCTACCTGCAGGAAACGAGTCAATGACTCGCTAGTCCGAGCAGAGTTCTGTGGCTGCGTTTGTGCCCCTGGCCCATTCAGGAAGAACTTCTTCACCGTTAGCAGAATCTGTCGTCGACTCAGGCTCTGGAGCATCGGTCTCCTTTACGCTAGCGCCAAAGCCTGTGTTTGCATTCTTGATGACAACTGGCTCATCGTTAGCAATTCGATCAAAGATTAATTGAGCCTGATCATAGATCGGCTCAACCCTTCCAACTTCGCTACCAGTGAGTCCTCCTCTGGATGGAACCTGAAGAAAAGTCATCTTGTCCAGGTCAACATTTCGAAGTGCCCCGGCAAGAGCAACCATAGTTCCAAGATCCGTCATGCTGTCTGAGAGCTTCATGTTTCTTGCAGCTGCGTTAGCAAGGCTATACATGTAAATCGGGTTGTTTAGAACGCCTTCATTCTTTACCTTTCGAAGTAAAGAGGTAAGGAAGACCTGCTGGTTTGAAATTCGGGCCAGGTCTGAACCGTCTCCAACTCCATGCCTAGTCCTGAGGAAGGCTAGTGCCTCTTTGCCTTGAAGAGTGTGCAAACCGGCATCCAGTTGAAGCTTTGAATACTTGTCTTCAATTGGGCTAGCAACACATACTTCAACGCCGCCGATAGCGTTTGACATCTCGATAACGCCACGGAAGTCGATCATCGCCAAGTATGGGATTTTAACTCCAGTTAGGTTCTGAATTGTTAGAAGTGTGCAAACGGGTCCACCGTAGGCAATTGAGGAGTTAATTTGCTGTCTGCTCATTGCGGAGAACGAGCCTCCTTCGGGATCCGGGCAGGCAGGGATTGGAACCAGAAGATCTCTTGGGAACGACAGTGCAACGGCGTTCTTTCGGTCCGCGGAGATGTGCAAAAGCATGATTACATCGGCGAGTTCTGAGGTGTCATCTCCGTAGCCTTTGCCCTGGCCTTTTCGAGTATCTGATCCAACTAACAGTATGTTTACTGGCCCGTTTAGGTCTTCAACGCTTGGTTGGGCAAAGGCGTTGCCTTCGGCATCAACCAGCTGAATGTTGTTTTCCTTCAAAGTGTTTGAAAGTTGGAAAACCGAGATGCCTGTCACGGCAAGCAGTGCTCCCATTCCAACGGCTAGACCCTTGAAACCCCAACGAACATACTTTCGCCATGGAGAAGGCGATTTTTGATTGCCGTGTCTAGGGATTTCCTTGCGAGGGCCCGAGGGTGGTCTAACCACTCTTCTGGTTGCAAAATTGGGCAGCTGATCTGACAAGTTCTACTTTTCTCCTATAAACCTGTGTTCAAGTCTATTTGAGGGTCAGGATTTAGCCCCTGCAAGCTCAGCGTATTGACAGAAAGAAAGTGGCGGAGGCCGTGGGATTCGAACCCACGAAACATTTCTGTTCACTGGTTTTCAAGACCAGCTCCATCGGCCGCTCGGACAGACCTCCGTATAGGAGTTTACAGGAAAGCGAGGCAGCTAGCGCTGCCTCGAGAACAGAACCCCCTCAAACCCAGCCAAAACCCTAGCCACCCCATCGTCGGTGACCGATGATGTCACATCAGTTGCCGCTAACTGAACTTCTTCAGGTGCCTGCCCCATAGCAAACGCTAACCCGCCGGATGTTTTGGCCCATTCGAACATCTCTAAATCGTTTCGTCCATCACCCATTACGAGCACTTGGTGATTTGCAATGCCGAGACGTTGCCTTTGAACTTCCAGCGCGCTAGCTTTTGAGACACCTTTGGGTGAGATGTCTAGCCATGCTGTGTATCCAATTGCATAACTAACTGAAGCTAGGCCAATTTTCGAGACAAGCTCTAGAAATTCATCAACATCATGCTGGGGGGAGAGCACGACCACTCGGCTAACTGGGTGGTGCATCAGCTGCTCCAAGGGGGTTTCAAAGTTCTGATCACCTAAAGCATATGTAGGGAATGGGCGATGGAAGCGATAGCTTCCATCGACATCTTCAACTGCGAAGTGGGCTTCCGGCAGATGGTCAATTAGCTGAGTAAGGATTTCGGCCGGATCAAAGGTAACAATGTCGGTCATTTGAAAACCCTTTGGATGGTCGCCGTCCAGCTGAACCGTCACAGCTCCATTGGAGCTAACAACATAGCCTTGTTCAAAACCTAGGTCTCTAACCACCGGAACCGCATTTGCTGCAGCTCGTCCGGTTGCGATTATTACCTCGTGGCCTAGTTCTTTAACTCTCTTCACTTCCTTAACCACTTCAGGAGAAAGGTAGCCGTCGTCATGAACCAAGGTTCCATCGATGTCCAGCCCAATTAACCAGCGATCACTCGGGGAAAGGCTAGGCATTGTTTAGATATTCTCCAGGGTTTTTGTTATTTGTTCTTGGGGGTAATGAATTCTTCGCCGCCAAGATATGGCCGAAGGGCATCTGGAATCTTTACCGAACCATCAGCCTGCTGATGGTTCTCTAGAATTGCAACTAGCCATCTCGTGGTTGCAAGTGTTCCGTTCAAAGTTGCGGCGGTAGCGGTTTTGCCATCGGCTGTTCGATATCGAACGTTTAGTCTTCTGGCCTGGTAGGTAGTGCAGTTGGAAGTTGAGGTTAGCTCTCGGTAGTTGCCCTGAGTTGGAACCCAAGCTTCAGCGTCATACTTCCTTGCAGCAGAAGAACCTAGATCTCCAGCTGCTGTGTCAATGACTCTATACGGCAGCTCGCAAGCCCGAAGCATTTCTTCTTGGAATGCCAATAGCTTCTGGTGCTCTGCTTCTGCCTGTTCTGGGGCAATGTAGCTAAACATCTCTAGCTTGTTGAACTGGTGAACTCTAAGGATTCCTCTGGTGTCTTTGCCGTGGCTTCCAGCTTCTCTTCGATAACAAGTTGACCAACCTGCGTAGCGAAGTGGTCCGTCTTCAAGATCTATGATTTCGTCGCGGTGGTATCCGGCCAGGGCAACCTCACTGGTTCCAGTTAGGTAAAGCTCGTCTGCAGGTAGGTAGTAAATCTCATCGGCGTGCTCACCTAGAAATCCAGTTCCTGCCACTACTTCTGGTCGAACCAGAGTTGGGGTGATTAGTGCTGTGAAGCCGGCCTTCGTTGCCTTGTCCAAAGCTAAATTCATCAGGGCTAGCTCAAGGCGGGCACCCATTCCTTTAAGGAAGTAGAAGCGAGAGCCCGAGATTTTTGCTCCACGCTCGATGTCGATTACGTCTAAGGATTCACCAAGTGCGACATGGTCTTTAGGTTCAAATGAGAAGTTTGGTTTGTTGCCAACTTCCTTGATAACAACAAAATCGTTTTCGCCGCCGACAGGGACGCCATCAAGAACTACGTTCTCTATCTTCCAGATGATCACATCAAGCTCTTCGGCTGCTGTGTTAGCTGCCTCGTTAGCAGCTTTCACTTTGCCAGCTAGCTCTTGGGCCGAGGCAACAAGGGCTGCTTTTTCGTCGTTTGGCGCAGTAGAAACAAGTTTGGAATGAGCATTCTGCTCGGCTCTTAGGGATTCAAATTCTGCGAGCGCCTTGCGGCGCTTGGCATCGGCTTCTGCAGCCTGGTCGACCAGTTTATCATCGCGCCCTCTGGCGCGCTGAGAAGCCTTGATGGCTTCTGGGTTTTCTCTTAGGAGATTAAGGTCGATCATCCCTCAAGAATACAAGGGATAAACCTCTTGGTCTTTAGGAGAAAGGCTAACGAGCCTTTCTAATGCTTTCTAGCCACTTACTGGCATCTGCATACTGACTGTTTGAATTGTTTCCTTCAGGCTTGGTCTGTTGCTTGTCTGCTCTTGGGTAAGAACCAAGAAAGCTCACCTTTGGGCTGAATCTGTGCAGCCCCGCAAGGGCTTCACCCATAGATTCATCAAGAACGTGACCTTCGGCATCAATATTGAAACGATAACGACCAAGCCTGTCCCCAATTGGTCTTGACTCAATTCTCGTCAGGTTCACGCCTCTAGTTGAGAACTGCTCAAGCATGGCAAGCAGTGCTCCTGGCTGATCGGATGGAAGTTCAACTATCACTGAGGTTTTGTCGGCTCCGGTTGGCTTCGGCAACTCTCCCGTTAACCCAATCTGGATAAACCTTGTCTGAGCTTGTTTGTTCTCGCCAATGTTTTTGGCCAGAGTGATCAGTTTGTGGTGGTTGGTGATGGTGGGTGCAGCGATGGCTGCGTCCGCTTGGTCTGAGGTAAGAAGTCCAGCCGCCGCCGCTGCAGTTGAAGTTGCAGGTAAGTGGACGTGCTTTGGAAGTTTTTCCAGAAGCCACTTACGACTTTGGGCGTAAGCAACCGGATGGGTGGCGATTGTTTTGACATCAGCCATCTTGGCTCCAGGTCTTGCAACCAGGTTGAAGCTAACTGGAACTAGATACTCGCCGTAGATTCTGATCTTGTCTGTTCCAGCCAGAGCATCTAATGTTGCGGACACTCCACCTTCGATTGAGTTCTCAACGGGAATGATTGCTCTTTTGGCTTTGCCTGAGATGACAAGTTCGATTGCTTCAGCAACGTGGTTCACTGGAATTTTCTTCGCGGTTTTAGCTTCCTTGACCTGAGCAAGAGCTAGCTCAGTAAAGGTTCCAACTGGACCTAGGAATGCAAAGGTTAAGTTAGTCGCTGTTTTTGATGATTTCGCAGGCATAAAGACTAGGTTAGAGCCAAGACAGGGGTATTCGCTAACGATTAATTGGTTTGGTCTTTGTTGTTGCTCTAGCCAGCAGGGCTCGCATAGTCCGGAGCTGACTCCAACTCCCAGAATTCTTCCAGTGTCTTGATGCCGTTGGTTCTCATTTCTTTTGCTAACTCAACACCAACATATCTGAAGTGCCAAGGCTCGTATTGGAAACCAGTGATGGATCTGTAGCCCTTCGGGTATCTCAATATGAAGCCATACTCGTAGGCATTTTCTTCAAGCCATCTACCTGCTTCGGTATTGCCGAAGCACACCAGAATCACACAGCCCTGGCCCCTGGCTGAAAAGTCTGCTGCTAAGCCAAGTTGGTGTTCAGAGTGTCCGGGTCTAGCGGAGAGCTTCTCGGCAACGGCTAGCCCCCTGGTCTCTTTTGTTCTGTCATAGAGAGCCTTTTGGGTGTTGTAGGTTCTGAAGCCACTGTTCAAAATCAGAGTGCCCTTGCCCGCAGCTCGCATGGCTGCCGCTAGCTCAACGGTTGCAAGAGCTACCTCTTCCCTAAGTTGAAGCCCGAAGGGGTTCTGAACTTTGGGCCTTGGAAAAGCTGGGAACACTAAGTTTTCTGGTTTGTATCTAAGGGGAGAAATCTGCCGCTGCTTGTTGATAACCACCCAGATCGAGTCTGCTTCGTCGATTGAGTACTTCGGAGGATTGAAGATGGTGACCGGCTTGGCTTGAACTTGGTCAGCGATGTTCTGGATTGATCCTGGTAGGTGGCTTACCTGATCAGAGATGATTCTTGGAAGTCCATAGACGCCAGCAGCGCCTATAGCTATGGCTCCAACAACTGAGAAGGTTATCAAGCGCCGAAGGCGCATTGATACTCTCCTGTTGTTTTGAGCCATATGGTCAGCCTAACTTTGCTTGCCAAAGATGCCTTGGAGCTTAGACTTATAAACAACACGGGAGTTTGGGTAAACCAGACTGAGAGGAAGACTAAAGTCTTCGACCGTCGAACCTGATCTGGG
>Ga0247836_1006925_pt1 | contig 12274 bp, 12 predicted proteins | sample LaCruzMarch2015__4_FD_187116 | JGI IMG/M metagenome (GOLD analysis project Ga0247836, IMG submission 187116) | Freshwater microbial communities from meromictic Lake La Cruz, Castile-La Mancha, Spain - LaCruzMarch2015_14m | ecosystem: Environmental > Aquatic > Freshwater > Lake | place: Spain...
GAATTTTTATGACATTTAGGACAGGTTTTTAAGCATTTTTATAATCCTTTTATAAAATATACTTATAAGCGATTGTTATAGAAAGCAAATATTAACTTTTTAGCACCACACTTTTTCTATTATGCCAAAATTTAGTTTTGTTGCCAAAGGATCAGGAACATCGCCGGGGATATAATTATATTTAGTTTCAAATAAGTTAACCGCAGTTTGATATTTTTCGATTTGATTGAGTTGAGCCTTAACTTTTGCCGATTCAATCATATCTTGTCCGACAAAAACTCCGCCTATTACAAGCCCCATAACCACAAGCACGATAGACATTTCAACCAATGTAAAACCGGCTTGTTCTTTTTTATAAAAATGCCTTTTTTTCATTTTTTTATTCAACCAACCCGTTAAAATTACGAAACGCCTCGTTAAGATTCTCGATTCGCTTATCGATTGCATCGGAACGCAGATTCTTGGCTTCGTCGATAAATTCAACCGTAATCTTATTTTTATCCAAAATAAAGCCCGTATTTTGCAAATTATCACCCATTCCGCCAGAAAGCTGAAATGCCAGCCCTGCAATACTGCCGACTAATTTTGCCCAGGCTTTGTCTTTCTCACTGATTAACCCCAGTAAATCCGAATCTAGCTTTAGTTTGAACTGGTAGCGATGATAAAGTGCAGTGGCAAGCGTCACTCTCTCAGAATGCGAAATGCCCGTAAGAATCGATTGCACTATGCGATTAAATGCCCATTCGGGACGATATTCGGGGTGGATACGCCCGGCAATCTCACTCAAAATACACACTGCAAACCGCAACCGCCGATATTTATCGTTTTCTTTGACGAATAACGGAGTCGACCAATGGAACAATTTACGGGCAAAACCGGCGGCTGCTCCGTTTTGCAAAGCCAGCTCGCTTGCCGAAGCAATCAAGGGGTCTTCTTCACGCAAAAATGGTGAAAGTTTTTCGTATAAATAACCTTCACGAATGCCGCTTGCACTGAAAATTATGTCGATCGGGTCGGTCAAATCAAGGATATATTCCATAACCATTGCCGCAGGAATTATCGACTCGAAGCGTTTAGCGGAAGCCCCGGGCATTTTAGCAATTTGTTCGGGCGTAGAGGATATAATTTCTTTAAGCAATTTTCTTAAAGAGGCATTTTTGATCGTATATTGATGAATAATATTGAGCGGATATTTTTCTTTCCGCATATGAATATGGGCAATTGCCCGGAAGCTTCCCCCGATTGCATAAAAATGCTTAGGCGTTGAACTTTCGATCCATTTCTCGGCTTCTAAAGCTTCACCGATAAGTTTTTTCATCTTGGCTTTGTCACCTTTGCTTGCATCGAGCAACCGCAAAGGACCAATCGGCAAAGTGGTTTGTCCGCCGATATTATTGCCGCTTTCCAAGCTTATCAATTCAATACTTCCGCCGCCTAAATCAGCCGCCAAACCTACCGGTTTATATATAGAAGAAAACACTCCCGAAGCTCCGAGCCGTGCCTCTTTATTGCCGGAAATCACCGTGATATTGATCCGATATTTACGCTCTAAATTCTCAACAAATTCCGCTCCGTCGCTTGCATCACGAATCGCTGCGGTGGCAATAATCTGTAATTCGACCACGTCCATAATATGGACAAGTGCCAAAAATCTTTTGATGCAACTTTCGGCAAGTTTTACCCCTTTGGGATTGAGTTTGCCGGTGCTTGATAAGCCTTTGCCGAGTTCGCAAAAAACCTTCTCGTTAAAAATCGGTAGCGGAGTGCGTTTTATTGCATCGTAAACCACCAAGCGTATTGAATTTGAGCCGATGTCGATAACCCCGAGCCGCCCCTCATGACGGATCTCTTCGCAAGCATAAGCAGTTTTTTGATTATATATCGGCATATTTATTGCCCCGTAAGATTGAAACGAAAAAGACGAGAAAACCATATACCGGCTATCTCGTCTTGTCATCGTCGATTTTTCTTATCATTTCCGTCATCGCCCGAATTGCAAAGCAATTATAGGGCGATCTCGTGAGATTACCCTATAAATTTCTTACGAAATTTAGGGTAATGACAAACTACGAAAAAAATATTACTTTTTCTTAGGTGCAGCAGCTTTAGCAGGAGCAGATTTAGCGGCTGCAGCTGCGGCGGCTTGCGGATTTTCGTCATCTTTTACGTTACGTCCTGCAATGGTTACCAAAGTAAAGTTGCGTTTGATTACGGTTGTTGCACCTTCCGGCAATTTTACGTCTTCGATATGCACAGATCTTGCGATGTCGAGGTTCAAAATATCAATCTCGATCGAAGTAGGGATCGAACCCGGTTTGCAAAGCAATTCAACTTCATGACGCACGATATTCAAGATACCGCCACGTTTTAGACCGATCGATTTATCTTGATTGAGAACTTTAACCGGAACCATAACGTTGATGATGCTGTCTTTATCAACACGTTGGAAATCAGCATGTTCGATGAAATCAGTCACCGGGTGGGTTTGCACGTCACGTGGCAATGCGTGAACTACTTTACCGTCGACGTTAAGATCAACGATATTGTTGAAAAACGAACCTTTGCGATATTGCAAGGTCAATTCTTTAAGCGGCAAAGCGATTTGGGTCGGTGCTTGGTTGTTACCGTAAATAATCGCAGGGATTTTGCCTTGGCGACGCAATGCACGTGCTGCACCTTTTCCCGATTCGTTGCGTGAATTAGCTTCAAAAGTAGCTGCTGCTTTCATGTGGACTCTCCTTAAAAAATAAAAAATTTAATCAAATAGACTCGAAACCGAAGTTTCTTCACTAATACGACGAATTGCCTCGGCAAGTAGCGGAGCAATCGAAATAACTCGAATATTATGGGCGTTGCGGACTTCTTCGGTAGTTGCAATACTGTCGGTAACCACCAACGAAGTTAATGCAGAATTTGTAACTCGCTCAATCGCTTTACCTGAGAGAACCCCGTGGGTAACGTAAGCGGCAACCGAAACCGCCCCCGCTTTTTTCAAAGCTTCGGCAGCATTACAAAGCGTACCTGCGGAGTCAACGATGTCATCATATAAAATACAATGCCGATCTTTAACGTCGCCGATTATGTTCATAACTTCGGAAACACCCGCTTTTTCACGTCTTTTATCAACGATTGCTAAATCGGCTTCCAAACGTCTTGCCAATGCTCTGGCACGCACTACGCCGCCGACATCAGGCGAAACCACAACAACGTTTTGCTCTTTATAGTTAGATTTAATATCGGAAACTATAACCGGAGCAGCGTAAAGATGATCAAGCGGAATATCAAAGAAACCTTGGATTTGTGCGGCATGCAAATCGATAGTCAACACCCGATCCGCCCCTGCCGAGGTAATGATATTAGCAACCAATTTAGCCGAAATCGGAGTACGGGGGCCGGGCTTACGGTCCTGCCTTGCATAGCCGAAATATGGAATAACTGCGGTAATGCGACGAGCAGATGCACGTTTCAAAGCGTCCAAAGTGACCAATAATTCCATTATATTGTCATTTGCAGGATAAGAAGTCGACTGCATAAGGAATACGTCTTCGCCACGCACGTTTTCGTGAATCTCGACAAAGATTTCCATATCGGAAAAACGCTTTACGGTCGCTTTGGTAAGCGATAAATTCAAATAAGCCGCCGTAGCTTCAGCCAGCGGAACATTGCTGTTGCAAGTAATAATTTTCATATAAACCGTTCAAATATTTAAAGATTCCTTCCACTGCCCACCACACGGTACACATGACCGACAGCCTGAAGGAAGGCGAGCTATAGCAGAGTTTTTCTAATTTGCAAGTTGTGATTTATAATTACTAATATCTATACTGCATTATATCTATACTGCATTCATGTGCGATAATGTCAGCCTCAACCCCATTGCACCGCTTATCGCCTGCAAAGTAGAAAGCTTGGGATTGCCTTTTTTAGACAATGCACGATATAGGCTTTCTCTGGGTATTCCGGCAGATTTCGCAACCTCGGCGATGCCTCTTGATTCCGCTATTATCTTAAGGGTTTTTTGTAAAATAAAATCGCCGTCTTGGGTATTTGCCTCAGAAATTGCAATTTGCAGCAATTCTTCTGCCAATTCGGGATCATTGCGTAAATCTTGTATTATTAAATCGTTGAACGATTTGCTTGCAGGATTGTTTTTCATAACGCCCTCTTTTTGTAATCTTCTAAATAAGTAATCGCTTGCATTATGTCACGTTGTTGGGTTCTTTTGTCACCGCCGCAAAGCAAAAGGACTATTTTCTTGCCGATAAGCGAATAATAAACCCGATACCCCGGGCCGTGATCTATTCGCAATTCCCAAACACCGTCTTGTAGCGGCTTGCAATCGCCGAATCCGCCACGCTCCAAAAGAATTATGCGATTGATAATTCGTGCCTGAGCTTGCCTATCTTTAAGTCTACGTAACCAGGCAGGAAATATATCCCGATTATCCGACGTGTTATAATATTATATCGTGAACATGCGTAAAATTGTAACACATACGTTACAAATGTCAATTTGAATTCTTATATTCGTTTACAGCCAAACGGTTTGCAATTATACTGGCTTAATCAACCTCAAAGGCAAAAATTTTGTCCCCAATTATTTTACAATATATTACCGATTTTGGCGATAGTGCAGTGATGGCAGCGATTACGCTGGCAGGGATCATATACCTAATCTCTTGCAAAAATTATCGGGCGGCATCGGTAATTTTTCTTTCGCTATTACTCGCAAGCTTCGGCATCGGGTTACTTAAAATACTTTTTATGAGCTATATTAAAAACAGTTTCATTCGTTCACCGAGCGGACATGTCGCTTTATCTACCGCAGTTTTGGGCATTTATACGATGATAATAGCGGGACAAGCAGAAAAAAAATTGCACCGAATCATCGGTGTAAGCTTCGTTATTGCTTTGCTGATTGCAATCGCTGCAAGCCGGACTTTGCTCGGATATCACAATATTTACGAAGTAATAATCGGATTTTTCGTCGGCTATTTGGTATTTATTTGTGCAGGATTATTTTATTTGAGAGCCGAGGAGCCGGCAAAAATCAATAAAGGCAAACTAATTTTAATCATTATTGCTATTGCATTTTTAACCCACGGATTTCGCTTGCCTGCCGAAAAAATGATCGAGAAGCTTGCAATTGAGTTAAAACATAATACACAAATACTTGGCAAAAATATTAGCAATTTGGAATAATTCGGAAATTTTATGGCATCGCAAAACGACAAAATCACTCTTCACAAAGACCCTGCAGCATTTGAAGGCATGCGGAAAGCTGGCAATCTTGCCGCCCGTTTGCTCGATTATATCACCGATTTCGTCAAAGAAGGCATCACCACCAATCAACTCAACGATCTATGCCACGAGATGACGATCAAGGAGGGGGCAATCTCGGCTCCGCTCAATTATCGCGGTTTTCCCAAATCGATCTGCACATCGGTTAATCACGTGATTTGCCACGGTGTACCTAACGACACCAAACTTAAAAACGGCGACATCGTGAATGTTGACGTAACCGTTATCGTTGACGGCTGGTACGGTGACTCAAGCCGCACTTACTGGGTCGGCGACGTGCCGATTAAATCTCAACGCCTTACCCAAGTTGCTTATGAGTGTATGATGCTCGGCATTGCCCAAGTTAAAGCCGGCAATCGTTTGGGCGATATCGGCAATGCAGTGCAAACTCATGCCGAAAAACATAATTATTCGGTAGTGCGAGATTATTGCGGACACGGAATCGGTCGGGTTTTTCACACCCAGCCCAATGTTTTGCATTACGGCAAAGCAGGCACCGGCTTGGTGCTTGAAGAAGGCATGTTTATCACGGTCGAACCGATGGTCAATGTCGGCGGTTACGAAACCAAACTTAATGCCAAAGACGGCTGGACGGTTACGACTCGTGATCGCTCGCTTTCGGCACAGTTTGAACATACTCTGGCAGTCACCAAAGACGGTTGCGAGATCTTCACCCTCTCACCTATGGGACGCAACTGCCCACCTTATAAATAGGTGGGATTTAACGCTGCTTTTTATCAAGAGGTGATTTAATCACGGCAAGCGGAGTCGGCGGCGGAATGTCGATCGGATAAATCTCTTCACAGCTCATTCCTGCGTCAACTTTCTTTTGATCTTCCTGTATTCGTTTTATTTTGTCTCCAAGATATCCGTGTACGTCTTTTTTCTGAATTTGTCGATATTCCTCCATAGAGTGAGCAATTTCTCCGTTTGGAAATGTAAAAATATTATCACTGCTTGCAGCAAAGTAACTTTCTGCATTATATAATCTTTCTGTATATTTCTGAATAAGAGGTTCCGACAACTTATTTTTTGCTGCATTACAATTAGCACGATCTTCCTGCTTAACATCAATTGCCGTTGAATCACTTTCCGAATATGCGAGAGCATTTATTTGCGATGCAATAACATCGTAATTCTTAGCATGCTCAACCTCATGTGCTGCAATAGCCGCCTGTAGATTTAACGGCAAATTACTAAAATGGCTTTTTACAATAAGAATATTTTTGCCGTTTTTATCTACTATGCTAACTGCATTACCGAATTTATCCCCGATAAGATTATTTATATCTATAAAAATAGACGGTGCTTCTTTAATTCCACTATCTACACAAATATTTTCATAAAGCTTCAAAAAATCATCTGAAAGCACCCCATCACCTTGTTTAACTTCATGATACAATGACATGTCGTTATTCAATAAATGCCCGATTTCTACTGCAAGATACTCTCTTTGCTCTGGATTCTCAAATGCATCCACATAAAAAGCCGGCTTATTTATTATTATTGCTTGCGTGCCGTCGGTTGTAGTTATTAAATTAGCAACCGGCTTAGTATTCTTGTCATTAGCATCGTAATAAATCTTGGGTGCAGAATCAAACAATCCAAATAATGAAGCTCCTGCTTCTTGTTCGGCAATTTTAGTATATAGATCCAAAGTAGTCTTGCCGATACCTTCACTAACTTCAACCAACCTTCCGCTCTCAACCGCTTTATCAAGCATTAGCGGACTCGGCATTGCCAGAGAATCTTTTGCAAACTGAACTTGATCGACCGGGTGATCTGTTCGAGCTTCTTCACTAGGCAGTTCAACCGCTTGCGGTGCAATCGGCGGCTCGGCAACCGCATTGCCACCACCGAACATAATTGCAATCGGCAAGATTGCATTACGTGACGCATCTTTTACTTTTTTTGAGATATCCATAAAACATTATCCATAAAACTATCAATGCTAATAATAGCACTTTTATGTTAATATTTTATTAAGAAAGTTAATTTATTACAGGAGCTGATATAAATAAAAACCTGTTTTTAAAGCTTCCATTCGGGGCGAATATAGTGACAAGTATAACCGCTCGGGTAACGCTCAAGATAATCTTGATGATAATCCTCGGCTTTATAAAACTCACCCGCCGGCACGATTTGGGTGACGATCTTTGCACCGAGAATCCCCGATACATCTATTTCTTCAATCAATTTTTGTGCAATTTGTTTTTGCTCATCATCAAGATAAAAAATTGCCGAGCGATAAGAATCGCCGATATCGTTACCTTGACGATTTTTGGTCGTAGCATCATGAATCTGAAAGAAAAATTGCAATAATTTGCGATAGCTAAGTTTCTCACTATCAAAAATTATTTCTATCGCCTCGGCATGACCGGTGTTCTTGGATTTTATATCCTCATAAGTCGGATTAGCAAAATTACCGCCCGTATAACCGACCGTAGTTTCCATAACACCGACATGCTTACGGATTAAATCTTCCATGCCCCAAAAACAACCGCCGGCAAGAATTGCACGTTCTATTTTCATAATATAACTCCGATCTCGTAAATATGTTTCATAATTTTATTCGCAGACACACGGCGAATAGTTACAAAAGCGGAGTAATTTACTAAGAATCAATATTATCGCCCAAATCAGATTGAATTTCCTCAATCTTGAGCTTCATAATTTGGTTGGCTTTTTTATCGATAATCGTAAAACGCATATTATAAAATTCAAATATTTCGCCAATTTCAGGAATCAGCCTTGCCTCATTGATTACTAAACCGGCAATCGTCGAGGCCTCTTCGTCAGGCAAGTCCCAGCCTTGCTCACGGTTTAAATCACGAATCGTCATGCTGCCGTTTACTATATAAGTATTTTCGCCTTGATGCTCGATTTGATTGGCGATTTGCTTATCGTGTTTATCGTCGATTCTGCCGACTATTTCTTCAATAATATCTTCTAAAGTTACCAAGCCTTGTAAAACCCCGTATTCGTCGATCACAATCGCCAGATATTGATGACGATTGCGGAATTCATGCAACTGGGCGTTAATATTAGTCGTATCTGGAATAAACCAGGGTTCTATCATCATATTACGAATCGCAAGAGAATCGATATTATCATGCTCACGCAAATATTGAATAAGTCTTTTAACGTGCAAGATCCCGATAATATTATCGGAGTCACCCTGCCAAAAAGGTATGCGGCTGTGATTACTATTGATAACTAAATTAACGATCTGCTCGGTGGGTAAATCAATATCGACGGTTTCCATATTAACCCGATGAGCCATAATCTCGCCGACTTCAATCTCCTGCATATCGAGAATACTACCGAGCATATCACGATCATGCTTTACGACACGACCTTCATGGTGATGCAGTTCGATCGTTCCCCTTATGACATCGGAAGCTGATGATGCAGATTCATTTTTGCTGTTATCAAGACCGGTTAACCTAAGAATATTTCTGACTATAAATTGCAAGCCTAAATTTATCGGATTTAGTATTTTTAAAACCCAATCCAGAAAAGGGGCTATCTTTAAAGCCGTTCGTTCCGAGTTCTGAATCGCATAGGTTTTGGGTAGAACCTCACCGAAAATCACCACCACCACGGTCATAATAAAGGTGACGTATAAAACCCCGTTATCACCCCAATGCCTAATCGCCAATTCGGTTGCCAAGGCGGAAGCAAGAATATTTACGCTATTATTGGCAAGCATTATCCCGCCGATAAGCCGTTCTTTGTTCTTGCGTAAATTACCCACAGTCAATGCGTTCTTGTCACCCTCTATAATTAAATGGTAAATCCTCGCCCGTGAAACTGCGGTGATAGCAGTTTCCGCAGCAGAAAAGAAAGCAGCAAGCAAGTTGCAGACAAATATAGCTACCAAGGTTATAATAATATGATATTCCATAGAAAAACAAAAATCCGTTAAAAACTTAGTTTCTTGCACGCATGCAGCTTTGACCTGCGGCACTCAAACCACTGCAAAATTTATCCGCAGCCTCTTTGCTTGCAAAGCCGCCGGCTTGTAAACGATAAAACGTACCCTTACCGTCAATAGCAATTTTAACTATATAATGCGACTTGCCCGACAAACGAGAGCCGTATTTTTTAGAGATTTTCTTCCAATCTTTCTCGGCATCAGCTTGATTTTTATATGCACCGAGCTGGATTCTTATTTTGCCGGTATCAGTTGGCGTGGTTTTTGGCGTAGCTTTAGGTTTTTCAACCTTTTTAACCACAGGCTGTTCTACCAATGAGAAAGGATCGGCAGGAGGCAACACAACCGGAGCTTCAACATTTTTAGGAGTTTCAGTCGCAATAGGATCTACCGGCACAGGAGCAACAGGTGCAGGCTTAACCAGAGCCACTTGCGGCAACGGTGAGGGTGAAGGCACGGGAATCGGAGCGATAGCAACATCACCGACCGGAGGTTTCGCTTCCGGCGTTACTTCACTTTTTAAAGCATCGGGATTAAATTGTTCGCCCTTAGCCGTCTGCGGAGCTGCCACAGAAGCAATATCTTTGTCGGATTCAGACGGTGTAGGCACATTTGGAGCCTCAGAAATCTTCTCAACATTGCGATCGAGAGGATTTTTTTCCTTGGCTTTATCGCTCACCCAGGTTTCGGTTTCTCCGTTGCGATCAATCGGATTTTCCGGTGGTGGCAAAATTCGCTCAACATTTGGAGTATCGGTTTTGCCGTTATTTATCAAACTATAAACGGTTTTATCTTGATTGGGTATCTGCATTCCGCCGGGATTTGCCGGGGCTTCTTTGATCGGAGTTTTATCTGCCTTGATGATTTCCACGTCTTTTTCGTCGACGGTTTCGCCGCTTTTATAAGCATACCAAGCCAAACCGACAAAACCTGCAACCGCAAGCAACACGATTATAATCTGCATGAGGCGAAAAACACCGCCTTCTTGCAGTTCATCGGCATATTCCAAATCTAAATTCTCGTCGTCCTGTTTCATTACATTTCCTCGACCGGTTCAACCCCAAGTATCGTAAGTCCCGAAGCAATAACCGTCGCAAGCACTCGCACCAAAGCCAGCCTTGCCGACGTTACATCTATAGCATCTTTTTGCAAAAAGCGAAGCGATATATTGCCGTTGCCGACATTCCAAAGACTATGGAACTCGCCGGCCAATTCTTGCAAGTAAAAAGCAATCCGATGCGGCTCGCAGGCAATCGCCGCAGCTTCAACCGCTTTGGGGAAAAACGCCATTAACCGCAAGATTGCAATTTCCGCCGGGTGGGTCAGCAATGCGATTTGATCGGAGGTCGGGCTTTCGGAGAACGCCAAAGCAACCCCGTTTTCCTCTCTTGCGATCCGCAACACCGATTTCGCCCGTGCATGGGCATATTGCACGTAAAATACCGGATTATCCTTGGATTGCTCGGTAACTTTCTCGAAATCAAAATCGAGCATGGCATCATTTTTACGGGTTAGCATGATGAATCTAAACACGCCGCTGCCGACTTCTTCAACCACTTCACGAGCGGTTATAATCGTGCCTTTGCGTTTGGACATTTTAACCGGCTCGCCGCCTCGCATTAAATTAACCATCTGGCAAAGCTTAATTTCCAGCTTGGCTTCGCCGTCGGTTAAAGCACTCACAGCAGCTTTTATCCGCTTGGCATAACCGCCGTGATCGGCTCCCAAAACATCGACCAATAATTCCGAGCCACGCCGAACTTTATCATAATGATAAGCAATATCGGGGGCGAAATAAGTCCAACTTCCGTCGGATTTTTTCAATGCACGGTCAACATCGTCACCGAACAAAGTCGATTTAAACAAAGTTTGCGGACGTGGCTCCCAATCTTCAGGCGGAGCTTTACCTTTAGGGGCTTCCAGAATACCTGTATAAATAAGTTCTTTATTTTGCAATACTTCGAGTGCTTCTTCGATTCGTCCTTGCCGCGCCAATTTGCGTTCCGAGGTGAACACGTCATGCTCAATGCCCAAAACCCGCAAATCGTCTTTAATCAGGTTAAGCATCGCCTCAACCGTAAAATCACGGATCGTCTCCAGCCAGTCTTCAAGCGGACGCAATTCATAATTGCCGGCAGCGTCTTTTTGCAAAAACTCATTGCCGCAATTGAGCTTTAACGCCTCACCGACCGCAATTAAATAATCGCCCGGGTAAAAATTCGCTAAGGTTTCTTCGGAAACCTCAACCCCAAACGCTTGCAAATAACGATACGCCGCCGCCCACGCCAATTTGTCGACCTGTCCGCCGGCATCGTTGATATAATATTCTTTGGTGACGTTATAGCCTGCTTTGAGCAACAACATCGCCAAAGCATCGCCGTAAACCGCCCCTCTGCCATGCCCGACATGCATCGGACCGGTCGGATTTGCCGATACATATTCAACATTGATATTCTGCCCTGCCCCGAGTGAAGAATTGCCGTAACTATTACCGTCTTTTAAAATCGCCGGGATAATTTGCTGCCAAAATTGCGGCTTAAAATACAGATTTATAAAACCCGGACCGGCAATTTCGACTTTCTCGATATGCTCGATATTCTTAATCCGCTCGGCGATTATTTCCGCCAATTCTTTGGGTTTTTTACCGCTTTTTGCGGCAAGGATCATCGCCGCATTAGTCGCCATATCGCCGTGACTTGCTTCACGGGTCGGACTAACGTCGATATGGTCAAAAACCGCATCGGCAGGTAAAATTTCCTGCTGTTGTAAATCTTGCAAAATTGCGATGATTTGCTTTTTTATATTGGTGTAGAGATTCATATCGGTTTAATTTATTCTAAAATTCATATGCTAAGCTCGCATATTAAGCACAAACTATCGATAAAAACAATTTAAATCATAAAAAAGCCGGTGTAAAAGTTCAAACAGATGTGAGATTAAATCTGTGGATAAATGCGAAGCGAACGCACAACCCGTTATAGTGCTGTAGTGAAGCGAGCAATTATCCATAGATTTAAGAAAGAAAAAGCCCCAAGAT
>Ga0247836_1006928_pt1 | contig 12269 bp, 12 predicted proteins | sample LaCruzMarch2015__4_FD_187116 | JGI IMG/M metagenome (GOLD analysis project Ga0247836, IMG submission 187116) | Freshwater microbial communities from meromictic Lake La Cruz, Castile-La Mancha, Spain - LaCruzMarch2015_14m | ecosystem: Environmental > Aquatic > Freshwater > Lake | place: Spain...
CCATCATTTGTGTCTAACCCGAATATATTGTCTGTGTATAGAATTGCCATTTTTATATTTGATTTTTATATGTTGCCTCTATCAGAGTTTCATATTGATTTTGTTTTGATTCAGCCTCTATAAAAGTCTGAAACACCTTTATACTTTGCGGTGTGAGTGGTTGAACTTTTTGCCATATCAAAGTTGTGCCTCGATATACATAATTCACATCAGTCGAGCCTCTTTCAATTGATGTGATGTCAGATGTTGCTCTTTCAATTTTTCCCATATTTATTCAACAAAGTATATTGTGTCTGTGTTATATGACCCGAGACCATTATATTGTGCCAAAGTGCCTGACCATATAAAAGAAACTGAATTTGGTGATGCAGTTGCTGAAACTATGCCACCAGTCGGTGTTGTGCCTGATGTGCCATTAACACCAGATGTTCCAGCAGAACCATTTGTTCCTGATGAACCTGATGAACCACTCGTCCCAGCAGCACCTGTGGCCCCTGTGAAAAGACCATTGTTAGCATCTGTCAAAATATCATTTATTGTGTTTCTAGCCGTTAGACCAGAATCACCGTTGTTAATTAATGTATATGGTGTTGGCATATTTTATATATAATTTTTTTTAATCTATCCAATTCTGGTCATCACGCCAAAAGTTAATATCCTGCCAGAAACCAGTTGCTAGAATCCAGTCAGAAACCTCTGATTTGATTTCATAAAAGCCACGCATTATAGTCAGTCGTCGAATCCTATCAAAGGCCTCCTGTTTCTTTTGTGCTTCTAAGGCTGCTCTTTTCTGCCAGTCTGATGTCAATCTTTTCATTATATTAAATTATGTCTTTTGATTTAATTTTTGTTTATATTAACACAGCTTTCATACGCCATTCGTGTCTGCAATATGGTGTTGTCTGATTTGTGCCTGGCAGTGTATAGAAACCACCTCTATATAAAAAGACATCTGGTTCTAACCCCATATCTTTTAGATGGCCTGATGGCAGATTTTTTATTTGCTCTAATGTATATTCACCACCTTTTCTAAATAATTTGTCACAAAAAGGTCTAGATCCACTAATGGCCTCGGGCACATCTGGTCTAACTTTATATTCATAAAGAATTCTAATGGTGGCAAATTTCAATTTATGATTTTCTAAAAATGCCTTTTCTTTATTTTCTGCATCCTCTATCGAAAAGACTGGCTCGGTGTGAAGGACCTGTCTATAATGATATTTTTCAGATTTCATTAAAAGTGTGTCTAATATCGGATCGTCTGATGACATATAAAGACTGAAATCTTTTTGTCTGTCTAATTGCTTTTCATCACCAGATAGATAGTCTGAATCGAAATTCAAACCGAGTGTCTTTAATCTGTTGTATGCCTTTCTATCAGATTTTCTAATTTTTCTAGCCGATTTAATATAGACTTTGAAACCCCGACTTTTCATATCTAAAATGGTTTCATCTGGCAAATTTTCATCAATTAAAATCTTTTTAACTTTTGCCAAATTAGTCTTTTGGCCTCTAATTTGGTCTAATTTCTTTTGTGCCCAGGCAACACCCTCGTCACCACCCCAGGCTTGCCACATCAGGCGGCCACATCCATCACCTAATTCTTTATTTGAATTCTCTCTATGTCTTTCAAAAGCCGCCATACGGGCAATTGTGTCCTCTGAAATCTTTTCACCATTTGCCAACTGATTTGCCCGCTGTTTGCCGACCGGTGTGCCGCAATCACCCCATCCCCACTTTTCAGCCCAGTCTAAGGCAATTTGTGCGTTTCTCCGCGCTGCCTCTGGATAGTCATCATATGATTCTAAATTGATTGAAATTGCTGGTGTTGATGACCAGGTTGCATCACTAACTGATTGCGTTGCTGACTTTGCCATATCATCTTTTTTATAGTCAGGATTTTTAGGATGTTTCTTTGGCAAAAGGTCAAAGTCATTTGTATATTTAGGATTTTCAGGTCTGCCAGTCTTTAATATGTATAGAAATGCATTAACTCTGGCTAGTGCCCACTGCTCGGCTGATTTGACCCGAGGTGAATGTGAAACATTAAAAGCACCAACACCTCTTTGATATACGGCTTTTAATTGACCTATATTTGCACTATAATCTAATTTTTCACCATATCTTTCATTGAAATCTTTGACTTTGTCTTTTAAGATATTTTCAACTCTTTCTGTGACCTCGGCACCTCTGGTTGATGATGCATCACCTTTTGCTGTGCCTTCGCCTTTTGGATTTTTATTAGGTGTGTCTGACTTAGGTGCCTTTTTAGATTCTCTAATTGCACCCCTTTCACCAACCTCGGCAAAATATTGGTCAGCATAATTTATACAAATTGCAACTGCCTGATCCTGGCTTTTGTCTGAATCAATTTCGACTTTTATACATCGTGATATAAATTCATCACGGGTTTCATCTTTTCTTTTTTCAATTGGCATGGTTATATCCTTTTATTTAATTCTTTTATTTCTTTAATTAGGTCTGTAACGGCAACTCTTAATTCATGGAATTTTTCAGTCAGACTTTTCATTTCTAATTTGTGCTCGATTTTAAGAAGGTCAATTTGATTTTTATTTTCATTAGTTTGCCTTTCAACACCTGTTAGTTGATCCATTGTCTTTTTTAGAAAATATGCAATCACACTAACTAAAAGACCACCGATAATATAGAAAATTTCATTCATCATTTTATTTGCCGATATATTTTTGTAACAATTTTAACTGATCTGCCGTTAGGTCTTTATAGACCTCCTCTATATAAATATCTGAATCATAGACCCAATTTTGTGGATATATGTCAGGTGATGCTGCCCTATAAAGCGGGAAATATTCTGAATTTTCACATAAATAATTGACAACTCTTTGTGCCCAGAATTCAGCCAAATTTTTCATTTCATCACGGATATATCTCAAATCCTCTAATGACCCAGATGATGTGTTGTCTGAAACTGCACGACCTAATCCGATATTTCTAATTCCAATTGATAGATGTGGCAGTGCCAAATATACAGACCAATATGCCAGTGATTTAGAGCAAAGATTTATTAACTCGATTTCATATGATGTGAAAAAAGGTTGTGAAAAAGTTAGACCTGAATATAATTTATATTCTAACTGGTTGTATAGTGGTGTGCCTAATAAATCCTGAATATAAATATCCTGTGCCTCGCCAACAAAAGGATATATCTGATCTACATCAATTGATTTGCCAACTGGTGTATAGGTTTTTAGATATACATCATCTATGAAAAGAAATGAAAAAGTTGCGGCCATTTATTATATTTATATTTTTATTGGCACTAAGGCCTCTATGTCTAATTTTGTTATGCCATTATAGACTAACACCATTTTGAAATGGTCGAAAATTAATTTTCTTTCTGGTCTAATAACCATTTTGTCAAAGATTTCCCACGACTGAATTAATTCAGTTGAATATCCTAATTTGCCTGGCGTTTGCACACCTAACAATTGCGGATGACATCTATGTGCGGTGATGATTTGTTGCACAATCTGGTCTGAAACCTGAATCAATCTTTGGTCTATATTAGTTGCATCCAAAGTATCAACATCTGGTGCCAGGTCTTTGCCGTCTGAATAAAATATTAGGGCTTTGCCGGCATTTTTAGATCCACCGTGTTGTGCCTTTATTTGTTCTGAATTTAATCTGCGCTCCTCTGGTGATGGCTTTTTATAGAATTTGAATACAATTGATGGTGAAAATCCGTTGTTAATTGCAGCCAGGTTATATTCTGACATTAGACCATCGGCTTTAATCCACCTAAGTGCAGAAAAGTAATTCGGCAGTGAATAATAATTCATATTATTTTCATCACGGCGTATAAAGACGAGTTGTCTTAGACTTTCACCATTAGGGTCAAAGGTATCTATCTTTTTTGGTGGATATTGTCTGGTGTTAGACCAATTTTCACTATAATAAAAGTGTGTGATTTGGTCAAATTCATTTTTTTTGCCTATGGCAACTCGACTGGCATCAACCCAATTCATATCAACAATTCTAGTTCGATCCATTGAATATATGATTTCAAAGCAACTATATCCAAAGATTTCTTGGTCTTTTGCAACCTGATAGAAAATTCTGTCTAATTTGCGCCAAAAAGGCACTAGACGCCAATTTTCAGCTAACCATATATCAGATAGGTCTCTGTTGTCTGCATAGATGAAACCCGCACCGGCAATTAAAGAGGTCTTACCCTCTAAAATTGAATTATGAATTGATGACATATTTTTATATTCTAAAAGGTCTAACGGGAATTGGTTGTTGGGTCCATATGTAACCCAATCAACGCCTTTTTGCTCCTTAGGTTGCGGGATGTCTATATTTCTAAGATTTAGTCCTTCAACTAAATCTGATATAATTTCTTTTTTTTCATCGACTTTGCCAAATAAAAAATCTCGTAATTTTGCCATATTAATTTCGTCTAATTGCACCACCTGTCTTTTGACCAGGTCTGTGAATATTTTGCCAATTGTGTGACCATTTGACTATGATTTTGCCTGATTCAATTTTTTGTGAATTGGCAATCACATCAAAAGACCACATCCCGTCTGCCAGGTCTAAAATGCCAGCGGCTAGATTTTCAGGTTGATTTATTGACAAATAAAATATAGACCATTTATTAGTCGGTTGCTGATCTGTTGGTGTGAATGATTTAGTTGCGCCTGTGATGTCATTAGTCAAATTGAATTGATATGATCCTGTATATCCTGTCGGCACACTTTCTTTCAAAGACATCCATACAGATGATGTAACACCCGTTTCTAAATTGATAGTCATATCCTTTTATGTCTTTTAATTGTGGAATTGTTTCAGAAAAAAAAAGGGGCTGAAATAAATCAACCCCTTTTTAGATATATTAGACACACATTAGATTATAACAAACCAGCAATGATGCCGGCTGCAACACCCTGTGACCTATCAACCTCGAAACCTTTTAGGGTTAAGACATAATTAGATCCATCGGCTTTTGCAGTACCCGATGTTGATGTTGCTTCTGATAGATATAGCCCTTCTGTTTGACCAGGGTACCAAAAGAATCCATTAGAATCTTTAACTATACACGCCAAGTCTCTTTGTGTCAAAAGAGCCAAAGTGTTTCTTTTTTGAACATCCCTGCGTGGGATAGTCACGGTTACGGTTTGCTCGAAAAGAGCCGACCCAGCCTCAACGGATTTAACTAAATCCTCTGTAAAGGTTGCCGAGTTTCTGTTGAATTCGAATTCATAAAAGACAGATGCAGTTGCCATAGTGATACTTGAAATCGTACCACCAGCAGCGGTGATGCCTAACACATTGTCATAATCTGTCAAATATAATTTGGTGAGACCACCAATATTATTTTCACAATTCAAAGAAATTCCGCCTGAAAAACTTACACAAGCCATATTATTTTATTTTATTTTTTTTTCAATATTATGAATAAAGTACAATTTCAGATCCATATAGATAATTCACACCAAATTTCAATGATGTTACAAATCTTTCAGTTCTAGCACCTGAAATATTTCTTTGTGGAATCAAAAGGACCTCATCCCAGTCTGATGTCAAATCTGTTAAGAAAAAGACTTTGTCAGAGTTGAAAGCAATTGCCTGTTTCGCGTCTAGACCAGATGTCGGGATTAATCTATATCCTAAATAATTCAATTCTTTGTCACCAACTAAGAAAAGACCACCAGTTGTGGCTGCCTGTGCCTGTTTGTATGAAAAAGCCATTGCGTTAGAAATAAAGATTTTGAAATTAGTTTGATTTCTAACATCTGCTGGGACTGCCTCTAAAATTCGATTCAATTCACCAACTATGTTAGTTGATGTGATAGTTGATGCAGTTGCAGAAACATCAATGACTGATCCGTCAGCCAAAAGTTGTTTCACTAATCCATCACAAAGATTTAGGGGATATGATGATGTACCAGTGTCACCTTTGAACATTGTGATTTCTAAATCTGATGAAACTTTTTCAGCAACATAACCAACAACATATTCTGCGTATGATGCTGGCATCACCTCGTCAGAATTAGATCCTGCTCTTAGTTGCAGTGATAGATAGTTTGCCTCGAAAGTTGTTGCACAATATTCGAGATTTACTTTCAAATCACATACATCCATCGTTTTTTGATTTAATGACCCTTCACCTGTTGCTGAAAAAGAGCAATCATCTGCCTGCAAAATATTGCCTAAGTCAGAAAATGCTAATTTGATTTTCGATTTAACATTCGGGATTAGTGTCAATTCATTTTTTGCCGAACCAGTTGTTAAGACTTTTTTGAAAAATCCCTCTGCGTCACGGCCATAAAAAGTAGTATTGTCTGTTAATGCCATTTTTTTTTATTTTATTTTTTTTGGATTTTAACCTCTATAATTAGATATGTCAAAATCTGATTTTATGTTTATTTCACTTTTGAAAATTCACGGATGCGTCTTTCAGCCTCTGTGAATTTATTATGTGATGGTGCAACCACCTCTTTTTCTTTAATTGATTTTGATGCCGGTGTCATTGAAAATTTTTCACTAACCTCTTTTTTGAATTTAGACATTTCATCATCTTTGCCCTCTATCATAATTTTTAGTCTAGTGATTTCCTCCATTAATTCACCGAATCTGTTGTCTATCATCATAGAAACTTCCTCTGCTGTGATATTTTCTGTCAATTCTTTGCCGGTGTTAGGATCTAAGGCCATCTTTTTTTCATCATCCTCTTTTTTGTCATATCCTAAATCCTCGACCTCTTTAATTTCAGTCAATTTGCCGTCTTTAACCGTGATGACACGGCCATCCTCGAAAGTGTGGTCGCCTTCTGGTGCAGGTTTTGTCAAAGCCTCGTCAATAAAAAGTGGTTTGCCAATTTCTAATTCACCTTCACAATAGACGGTTACATCACCACCTTTTAGTGGATACTTATTAAAATCTAATTTTTTCATAGAATCTTTTATTTTATTTTTTAATGCCAAATTCAAATCGGCTTTTATTTCAACAGAAAATCCTCTAACCTCGTCATTTTTAACCTGATTTAGCCAGAAATTCTGATCTTTAACTTTAACAGCACCAAACCATGTGCCTAATGGCAAATCAAATCCATACATTTTTGATTTGTCTGAATCATCCTCTATGATCCAATTTTGTGAAACAAAAGCATCAACCTCTTTGTCAGTGTGCATAAAGTTGATATTTTTATTGTTAAGACTTTCATTAAATTTTTCTGCAATCTTTTCAATTTCTGTTGCAGAAAATCTAACATAATATTCACCTATCTTTTCATCAGACCGATATATCAACATATTTGGAATTAAAAACGGGCCATACAACAATTGTCTATCAGATTTGTCTGAAACAAAAGTCAATTTTTTCTGCTCTTTTAATTTAATGAAATCGACGCCAATCGCAGGAATATCAACTAGCGACACCATATCAACGCCGCCATCATCACCGATAGTGATGTCATAGATAGGCAAATTTTGTGAATTATCTGTCATATCTATATATGTCTTTTCTGGTGAATTTGTTTCTAACCAAAGGTGGCAGCACCCTCTAACACTCTAACTCGTTGTTGTGCGTTAGATATATCACTTTCTAAGACATAAACTCTTTGACCAGACTGAGCACTTTGACTAGTTGAAAAAGGCGTTGTTGAACCAGCAGATGAAACTGGTGAATTAGTGAAACTAGTGAAACCACCACCTAAGCCACCTAATTGACCACCAGTTGTAGATCCTGTTGATAGACCACCAGATGCAAATCCAGTGTCAGCAACAGGTGTCTGTGGGATTGAACCAGATGAATCAAATTTAGTCTTTTTAATTGCTGCAATCTGAATACCAGTTGTTGTTGCAACTAATGCTGATAGAATGGCACCTATAATCGGTGCAGCACCAGTGGCAACTAATGCTGGATTTGAAAAGGGACCTAAGAAAGCCTGTAAAGCACCCTGTGCCCCAGATATAATTGACTGGGCAATTCGATTTTTTTTGTCAGTTTCAAATGCCTTTTTCTTTATTTCTAATTCTTTTTTAGATAGATTTGTTGCCAAAGCCTCTGTGCTGTCGGCTCGATTTTTTTCTAATTTCGAAATTGCATCATTATATTGTTGCTCGGTTATTAGACCAGCCTCGGCTCTTTTTTTCAACAATTCAACCTCTGTGTTAAAAGATGCCGTTAATTCATTTTGTCGATTTTCATTATAGACCTTCAATTCATTTAATGAATTTTCATCATCTGTCTGTCTTAGTTGTTGCAGACTTGCTGCAAAATTAAACACTAAATCAAATCCTTCTTGAATTTTTTTGGCAATTTCCTCGGCCTTTTTTAATTTATATTGTAACAATTCATCCTCTGACAACTTAGTGACATCCTCGGTTAATTTTAGATATTTTCTAACAATGCCTAATTTTTTCGATTCAGCCTCCTCTGTTGCATTAACACTGGCCTGACCGAGTGCATTTGCTGATGATAGGGCACCTGTGGCAATTCTTTGGTCACCTTCGGTTTGCAATTTTTGAATCTTTTTTTCAGATTCTATATTAATTTTTTCAACTGCTGCTGCATATTCAGTTTGATTTATTTTCTTTTGGTCTAATAAAATCTTTTGTTGGTCTAATTGGATTTGACGGCTAGAATTGACAACTTTTATTTCATTTGCTGTTTCAACTCCTAGTGCGTCATCATTTAATTTTTTTATTCTTTCGATTTTTTCAGTTTCAGAAATTTCTAATTTATTAATCTTTTCTAATTCAGCCTGAAAATCTTTTTGTCTTTGCAATTCAGCCGATCCAAATTGCTTTAATATGAATTCCTCGAAATTTGCAACTCTTTTAATCCTTTCATTTTCAATGGTTTGCGTTTCAATTGCTTCTTTTTCTTTTAATAAACCTAATTCTTTTTTCAAATCTGCATCTCTTTCTGATGCAATATCTTTTATTGATTTGATTTTTTCACCAGTGCTTTTTAACAATAAAAATCTTTCAATAAAGTTAGTTTCTTTGGATCTTTTAATTTGTTCTTTTGTGTCATCAATTTCGAATTGAATTTCTTGCAGTCTAATTAATTTTCTTTGGTCACTAGCATTCTGGTCACCAAATGCCGTTTCAGTTTGCAGGACCTGATTTATGACACGCAAATCATTTGCCTTTTTCAATTCAGCAGAAACCTCGTCGTTAATTAGATTCAATCTCCTTTGCAAATAAAATGCGTCTAAGGCTAGGATTGCTTCATTGAATTCGGATTCAATTTTATTAATTTTTTTTGTCTTTTCATTTTGCTTTAACACCGATTTATTAATTTCATCAGTCTTAGATTTAACTAATTCAGCAATTCTTTCTTTTTCTTTTCTCTTTTCAAAATCTAACTCATCTAACTTAGTCTTTTGACCTAGTCTTTCTAAATCCTCTAAATATTTCTTTTCTATGTTGTTTGCCTCGGTTAGTGCCGATGCAATTGATTGTGTGATTTGTGCATAGGCCTGCTTATATTGTTGTTGTGCAGCCTCTAATTTTCTTTTTCTTTCATCATCAGCCTTTTTCTCTTTTTCTTTTTCAATTTCGATTTCTTTTTGGCGCTGATCACCTAAGGTTTTTAACTGATCTGCATATTGCTTTTGGATTAAAATTTTCTGCTCAGCCAAAGATTTTATTAGATTTTGAATTTCTTTTTTCTTTGCTGCGTTGTCTATATATTCTGCCTGATCGACATATTTCAATTGTGCCTTTAATAAACCTGTATATGATGATGTTGTTAATTGCAATTGATTTGACAATTTATTAACTAAGGCAATTCTTTCGTCAGTTGTTAATTTTTTTGTGTTGTTTGCAGTTGCTGCATTTCTAAGAGCATCTAATTTAGTTAATTCATCAATTGTCTTTTTTCTTGCATAGATTTCAAATTGACCTAATTGTGTTATTGTTTCTACGGTTCTGCCAAATTGGTCAAATGTGGCAGCATCAAAATTTGAAATAACTCCATCAAAAGATTTTTTGAATTTGTCAGCCTCTTTTAGATTTTTTTGAAAAGTATTTTCTAAATTAATTTGATATTTAATTAAATCTTTTTCTTGGCTGCTTATAAAATCTGCATTTGCTTTTTCTAAGGCTTTATTTCTTTCATCAACATCTTTAATTTGTAGGGCATTTAATCTAGCCGTCTGAAATGCCAAATCTGTTAGTGCATCGGCCTGATTTTTAGATGATTCGATTTGCTCCCTTTGCTTTTGAATTAAATCATCAGTTGATTCAGTTGTTTGGTCAGTTTCACCACTAAAAAGCACCAGACCAGCAACAACTGCTGATAGTGCAACTGCAATTAATCCGAGTGGATTTGCAGCCAGTGCCGCCGTGAATGACCTGGTTGCCACGGTGGCTGTTGTGGTGGCAACAACATCTGCCTCGGTTGCCACGACTTTTGCTTCGGTTGCCACGACATTTGCCTCGGTCACAACGGTGTTAAGATTTTCACCAGTTGTCTGACCTGCTGTTGCAACCGTCTGTGCCTCTGTTGCGGCCAAATCAGCGGTTCTGGCACCAGTTAAAGATGCAAAGCCTGCTTTAATTTGTACGATTTGGTCTGATAGACCACCAAATGCTGATATAGATTGCGTGATTAAAAGAAGGCCCTGTAACTTTTGAAATATTTCCTGGACTCTTTCACTTTCACCACCAAAAAGACCAATGGCCCCAGTTAGACCCTGTAAGCCAACAATGCCGACATTTGCAACACCAGATAGTGCGTTGCCTAGTCTTTCGGTTGTGTTTCCTGCCAATGATGTAACAACAGCATTTGTGTCTGCAATTGTGTCACGCAATTCACCGGCTCTAACTGATAGTTCTTTAAATCTAGCAGTTCCTGGTTCTAATTTTTGTAATTCCTGAATCACCTGACGCAATTCTGCTTTTAGACTTTGTGATGAATTAGATGAATTTTTAATTTCATCAGAAACCTTTTTAACACCACCAGCCTGATTTGATATTTTAGACGCCGCCTCTGCTGTCTGTGTGAAATTTTGACCTAAGATCTTTGCGTCATTTGCAGTTAGCCTTATAGTGGTGTCAAATTTCTTAGTGTCATTATTTAAGGCACCTATCACTTTTGTTAAATTGCTGGCCTGATTTTGCAAAGATTTGAATTCACGGCTGCCTTGGTCGATTTTGCCTAATTCAGCATTGGTTTCGGCTAAGGCGGTTTCTAAACCACCAATAGTTGTGATAGTCTGCTCGACACCATTGATTTTAACATTTAATTCAAAATTAGTAGCCATATAATTTTAATATACTTTTATTAGTCTATGATATTGATATGAACAAAGCCATTGTATAGATCCAACAATGCCTTTCACTTTAACATAAAATCCCCCTGCATCGCAAGTTAAATTTGATTCTGGTTGTGTGCCAGAAAAAGAGGACCATTCATTTTTAGTCGGCACCCCTATGATATATGGTGTGCCACCTGCCTCGACTGAAAAGACGCCACATAATTCAGATGAATATACAATATCTGCTGAATTAATTAAGGTGCCAATGACAAAGGCTTTTATTTGCACCACTTCACCCCAGTTAGTTAGATCAGTCCAGGGGATATTAACTATATCAGTGACATTTGCATTTGCCGTTGAAAGTCGATTTTGTGATGTGATCCACTCTGATTTGTCATATTGACCAGACCCGTCATCATCAATTGACCTAACTGCCAAATCACCACCAGCCCAGGTTGTTTCGCTTTGCCAGACATCTCTTTGTTGTGATTTGCCTAAATATACGGTGTTAGATGCAGTTGTGATATTTAACTGATCTGTGCCGGCAACAAAGACATAATTTGAATCAACAATTGTGATAGTCTGTGATGATGCTGTTGTTACATAATTAGACCCTGAAACTAAGCCCGCTCTGGTGTTTAGAAAGAGTGGTCTAGATTTATTAACATTAGATGATTGTGAATGAATTTCTATCGGTGCCTCTGATGAAACAACACCATCAGTTGTTAGTATATTGCCCCCTGCTGATGTTAATTCAACACCTGCATTGACATGGACTTTTGTCGAGCCAGCAGATGAACCACCTAAATAAAGGTCTTTGAAAGGCAAAGCCCCTGATCCTAAATCTGTATAATATCCTGACTTAGGTGTCACCGCATCGATAGACCAGGTTGCACCGATTTGAATATTAGGTGTTACAAAATCCCATAGTGTGTTAGAAATTGTGCCACCTGCTGATGAACCAGTTGTTGAAATCTGAACTATGCCGTTGTTAGACCTAAAAAAGATCCTGTCATCT
>Ga0247836_1006934_pt1 | contig 12266 bp, 8 predicted proteins | sample LaCruzMarch2015__4_FD_187116 | JGI IMG/M metagenome (GOLD analysis project Ga0247836, IMG submission 187116) | Freshwater microbial communities from meromictic Lake La Cruz, Castile-La Mancha, Spain - LaCruzMarch2015_14m | ecosystem: Environmental > Aquatic > Freshwater > Lake | place: Spain...
GGCAAAGAGGAAAGGCTTCGAGACGCTCATGATCGTGAACTCGTAGTCGGCATCTCCCGCAGAATAGACATTGCCGCTGGTGCCGACCACACACACGCCGAACAACTCCGCCGGCACGCGTGCCAGCGCCGGATAAACCTGCGAGTTTGCTCCTTCCGTGTCGGACCGGAACCGCCCGTGCGCTTCCGCCACCAGGGCTCCCACACGCTCATCGGCTGGCAAATGCCCGGTTGAAATGAAGGGGGAATCCCCGAAAGATGAACCGTTGTCAGGGATACTCATGCGGTTGGAACTAGCCGCGCAGCCTCTTCAGGTCAATGGTTTCACAAGGCTCAAAACTCGATTCGCATGACCCGCACCCCGGATGGCGAGCGAAAATCACGCGGCGTCAGCTTGTTGTCTTTGTGGAAATCGGTATAGCGGCGGGTGAAGTCGAGGAACTGCTTGTTGGAGCCGAAACGGATCAACTCCGTGCGGGTAACGGCACCGTCCTTGTTCCGGTCAACCAGCAGGAAGGACTTTTCCGTGCCGCCTGCCTTGGTCCATTCCACAATGGTCACCTTTCCATCCTTGTTCGCGTCGGCAATCTCGAGCACATACACCGCATAGGCGGGTCCAACCGTTTTCAACGTGAGCGGGACATCCCAGTCCGCAGCATTTTTCTGATGGGTTTGGCATGCTGACAAAATCACGGCGACAGGGAGGAGAAAAAGCAAGCGCATGGTCGGATGGAGTTTAGTCATATGGAGACGGTGGGTTCAGCGGGCTGTTGGGTTGAGAAGATCCACCCCGCTGGCGCGCTCGTCAATTTCCCGAAGGAGGGGGTGTCGTTCCTCATGGCGCGGCGTTTCTCGCATTCCCTTCCGCAAACAACAATCATATTATCGGGCTCCAAAGTTCGTTCGGGCGGCCTTTTGTTGGAGTCGGGAAAGGCAACACTCCCAGCAAATTGGAGAAACGCCTCGAATGCGCGGGGTGAAAGTGTCCCTTGATAATGTGGTGTGCCTCGGAAAAACGATCCAAGCCATTCCCAAACAAATCGGTGTCCAGTGCTCCGAACCAGGCATCCACATCCAAAATGCTGCCGGCTTTCGCAACTCTCGATAGGACCCAGTTCAGCTCTTACTGAATCAAAGTCCGGCCCGGACAGGCATTCGCCTGGGTAACGGTTCGGACCGGGCAGATGGGTAACAAACAAACCGGGAACATAGGTAACAGTATAGGGTGTGAGGATGCCCTGGAAAAACGTGTTACCAATGGAAGAAAAAGAGAGATTTGTAAATTTGATGGAAACCTCGGCTTTTTCTCCGATCGGGACCAAGGGGTTCCATGTCCCCTTGAAATTCGGGAGGATCGAGATGAAATGAACCGGCGGCTCAGGGCATCAGCCCCAATCCCCGGATCACTTTGACCGCGCCCGCGGCGATGTCCCGCATGTCTTTACTGCTGTAAACGGGCAGGACCGCGATTCCCGCCATCTTCCCCTCGAGGGCGGAAGATTTTTCAAACGTCCGGCGCGCCTTTGCCGCGCGTTTCCCGAGGGTTGCGACCACGGCTTCGAACTTGGTGAGTGTTCCGCAGCCCGATGTCGCACCGAAAATCAACCCTTCGGCTTCGTATGCCTCGCGGAATCTCCGCACGTTCTCCGCGCCGCCCAAATCCATCTCGATCACAATCCCAATGTCGTTCTCCGGACGCACGTCCCGGAACTTGATCCGGGGAAATTCGGATACAAGAATTCCGCGAAGTTCCGCGCAGCGGACTTTCACCGCTTCGAGAATGGCGGGGAGCTTTCGGAGCTGCGCGAGCGCGACCGCCCCGGTCAGCTCGTTCATGCGCCACTGAAAGCCGGGAAACGCCCGCGTCATCGCCGGCTTGCGAAGATTGTTTTTGAAAACCGGGCGCAGCATGCCGAGATCGTGCGCGCGGACCGCCCGCTCGTAGAGTTCCTGCTCCTTGGTCACAAACGCCCCGCCCTCGCCCGAGCAAATCACCTTGTTGTACTGGAGGCTGAAAATCGCCGCGTCCCCCCACGTCCCCAATTTCCTGCCACGGAAGGTTCCGCCAATGGCCTGCGCGACGTCCTCGATGACCGCAATTCCATGCCTCCGCGCAATCGCGACAATCTCGTCCAGCCGGCTGGCGGCTCCCTGATAATGAACGACAATGACGGCTTTCGTCCTGCGCGTAATGCATGCTTCGAAGGATTCCGGGTTGAGATTCAGGCTGTCGTCGATTTCCGCGATGACGGGAGTCGCGCCCGCGAGAGCGACGACGTTGTAATCCGACACCCAACCGAAAGCCGGAATAACCACCTCGTCTCCCCTGCCGACCCCGAACGCCATCATCGCGCAGGACAACGCGCCCGATCCGCTCGAAGTCGCCAGCGCAAAGGGAACTCCGAGGAAATCGCGCAGCTCCTTCTCGAACGTCCCGACCATGTGTCCGCCGCCTTGGTTGTGCCGGAACAAGCACCGCGAATGAATCACGCCGCGCAGCAGCTCCATTTCCTCGCGCCCGATCAGGTTGGCGCCGAGGCAATGCCTCGCCAGCGGCTTTGTTCGCACGGGCTTGCCGCCATGGAGCGCAAGTGCGGGCGCGCGGTTGCCGCGCGCATTTTGTTTGTCTGCCTTTGGGTGGTTTTTCTTCTGCATCAGGAAAAGGGAAAGAGGTTCTCGGGTCGCCAAAAAATCAGGCCCCGGTCCCGCGCGCGCACTCGATGTGCCTGGCAACATCCCGGACGGGCGCCACCCAGAACGGTGCCTCCTTCAAGGCATGGATGATCGCGCGGTGAATCTCGCGCGGGGTTTCGTGGCTCGGCCCGCCGACCCCGTGAAAAATCAGCGCCAGCCAGCCTCCGGAAGCGAGAGCCGATTCCAACAGCGGCGGAAAAAATTCTTCGTTCGAGGGAAAATAGCTGACGCCGTCGATCTTCAGCAGATCGACTTGGCGCGGATCGTTGATTCCATCAAAGGAAGACTGGGGCTTTTTGAGGACGCAACCCGCCCGGGCAAACCGATGGCATTTAAGGATCGCGTTGCGGTAGGCGGTTTCGTTGGGCGGAATCCCGATGGAAACATGGCCGCAGGGGAAGGCATAGCTGCGGTCGGGGTCCGGGCCGATCTGCTCGTCCAGCCATGCCGCAGCATCCCCAACCTCCCGGTCAATGTCCTCCTGCGTGTATTGGTCCAGGCGGTGCGTCAGCCAGGTTGGATTGGAAGGGTAGGCCTCCGATCGGGCTGGATGATGAACGCTGTGATTGCCGATCTCATGACCGCGCCCGAAAGCCGCCCGCCAGTCGGCTGCCCGACTCTTCGCATTCCCCCCCCCCGTCGTCAAATAGAACGTCCCGCAAAATCCCGAATCTTCGAGGTCGGGGATGGCGATGTCGAGGTTGTTCATGTTGCCGTCGTCGTAGGTCATGCTCACGGCGGCTTTCGCGCCGCCGGGCCAGGTCATTGTCTGCGGGTTTTTCATGAGGATGGCGTGGTTGAATGGAATTGATATTGAATATTTTTGCAACCTGACGTCAATCCCGCTTCGATGGCCATTTCATCCGGCACGTCACTCACTCCGGTTCTTGGATATTATAGAAGATGGCGTAGAGCACGGGGGTGACAATGAGGGAGAGGACCGCCGCAAACGACAGGCCGAACATGATGCACACCGCCATCGAACCAAAGAATGGGTCGGTGAGGAGCGGGATCATGCCGAGGACGGTGGTCAGCACGACCATGCAGACTGGGCGCATTTTGGCGGTGCCGCCGTCGAGGAGGGCTTGGAAGGGCGGCGTGCCCTTTGCTTTGAGGGTCAGAATTTTGCTGAGGACGACAATTTGATTTTTGATGAGTTCGCCGCCGAGGGCGAGGACGCCGAGGGTGGCCATGAAGCCGAAAGGCATGCGGGTGAGGAGGAGGCCCACGGTGACGGCGATGATGAAGAGCGGGATGATGAGCCAGATGAGGACCGTGGTGCGGATCGAGTTGAACAGGCACACGACAATAAAGACCATGAGGGCGAGGACGTAAGGGAGCGGCTCCACGAGGGCTGCACGGGCTTGGGTTGAGTCCTCAAATTCTCCGCCCCATGCGAGTGAATAACCGGGGGGAAGAGGGATCGCTTCGATGGATTGTTTGACGCGATCGAGGAGTTGGCTGGGCAGGCCGGTGGCGGGATCAGCGTGTACGGTGAGGGTGGGGAAGCGGTCACGCCGGGCCACGGTGGGGTCTTCCCAGACGATTTCGGAGCCGTCAGTGACCTGGCTGAGGGGGATCATGCGGCGGGCAACCGGGCTCCAGATTTGCATGCTTGAGAGGGCGGCGATGTCGTCACGTTCGAAGAGAGGCGGGCGGGCCACGATGGGGAGCAGGCGGGTCTCTTGCGGGAAGAGACCGGTGGCCGCAGAGCCCGGTTCGCGAAAGAAGCCGACCGGGCGGCCTTCGAAGCTCGAAGCGAGGGTGCGTGCGACTTCGACCCGGGTGATGCCATTGCGGCGGGCCTGGGACTCGAGGAGTTCGGGGCGGATCGTGGTCACGCGTTCGCGCCAATCACTCCGGATGCAAAGGGCATTGCCATCGGCTTCGAGCACATGGATGGCGAGGTCGCCGAGTCGGCGGAGTTCGTCCGGGTCGGGCCCGCTGAAGCGGGCCTGAACGCGACCGCCTGAGCCGGGGCCGAGAAGGAACTTTTTCGCGATGGCGTTGGCGTTGGGGTAGTTGTCGTCGAGTTGCGTTTGGATGGCGGCAAGGAGGGAGGAAATTTTTGAGGGATCCTCCACGTCCACGAGGAACTGCACGTAGGCCGGGTTTTCGTTCTCGGGAGAATAAACCAGGAGGAACCGGAGCCCGCCGCCGCCGATGAATGAAGTCACGTGGGTGACGCCCGGTTGTTCTTGGATGAATTGCTGGATGTCGCCGGCGAGGCGTTCCGTCGCGCGGATGTGGGTGCCGGCGGGGAGGAAGACATCCACCATGAATTGTGGACGGGTGGCCGGCGGGAAAAAGCTTTGGTCAACTTTCTGGAAGCCGAACAACGAGGCGACGAACGCGACGATACAGGCAATGACCACAAGCCAGCGGTGGCGCAGGGCGAGAGTGAGAAGCTGACGGTAGATGCGGAATGGGAGGGCGTCGTAGGGGTTCTTTTGTTGTTTCTGTCCGTTGTTCGGGAGTGGCTTGAAGAGGAGATAGCTAAGAAGCGGGGTGGCGGTCACCGAGGACACCCAACTGAGGCTGAGGGCGATGAGGATCACCCAGAAGAGCGAGTTGGTGTATTCACCCGTGGAATCCTCCGAGAGGCCGATGGCGGCAAAGGCGATGACGCCGATCGCGGTGGCTCCAAAGAGCGGCCATTGGTTCTCGGCAACAACTTCGCGAACGACCTCCAATTTATTTCGACCCGATTCGATGCCAACCTTGATCCCCTCGATCACGATGATCGCATTGTCGGTGAGCATGCAAAGGGCGATGATGAGGGCTCCGAGCGAGATCCGCTCCATGAGCAGATCGCCCTTAATATACATGACAAGAAACGTCGCCATGATCGTGAGGAAAAGGACCAGCCCTATGATGAATCCAGTCTTCCGGCCCATGGCTATAATGAGGACAACGAAAACAATGGCGACGGCCTTGCCAAGGTTGAACATGAACTCGTTGGTGGCCTGGGAGACGGCTTCCGGCTGGAAGTTGATTTCGCCGATTTCGATGCCGACGGGTTGGTTGGCGTCGAGTTCGGCGAGTTTGGCACGAACCGCAGCGCCCATTTTCACGACATTGCCGCCGGGAACCGAGGAGATGCCGAGGCCGATGGCCGGCTTTCCATCGTAGCGAAGGATCCTGCGCGGAGGGTCCTGGTCGCCCCGTTCTATGGTGGCGATATCGCCAAGGCGGAGTTGGCGTCCGGATTGATCGGAACCGATGACGAGATCGAGCATCGCTGTGGCGGATTCGAAGGCACCGGTCGGGTCGAGTGCGACGTGCTCGTCGCCCACACGGATGCGGCCACCGTCGGCCGCGATGTTTTTTTCCTGAAGCTTGTTATAAATTTCCTCCTCGTTGATGCCGAGTTGGGCGAGGCGCTGGCGGGAGATCTCGAGGAAAACGACTTCCCGCTGCTCTCCGAAGAGGGCGACGCTCTTGACGCCGGGGACTTGGAGCAACTCGCGGCGGAGGAACTCGACATAACGGCGGATTTCCGGAAAGGAAAACCCATCACCGGTGACAGCAAAAAAGATGCCGTAGACGTCGCCAAAATCATCGATGACCATCGACTGGCCGCGGATTGCCGGGGGGAGTTGGGCTTGGACATCGGCAATCTTGCGACGGAGTTCGTCCCAGACCTGCGGCATGCTGCCGCGGTCGTAGTGGTCCTTGATGTTCACCGTGACGACCGAGCGACCGCGGGTGGATTCCGATTCGACGAAGTCGAGTTGGGCCAGTTGCTGGCATGCGATCTCGATGGGGTTGGAGACTTCCTGGGCGACTTCCCCGGCGCTGGCACCCGGGTAGGGGGTGATGATGAGGGCCTGCTTGATCGTGAACTCGGGATCCTCGAGGCGTCCGATATTCTGATACGCAACAAGCCCTCCGATGATGGCGAGTGCCATGGCGACGAGGACAACGCGGCTGTTTTTTACCGAGAACTCGCCGGGATTCATGGCTGCGCGGTGCCGAGGGCGTCTCCCAAGTCGCGGACCTTCATTCCCTCACGAAGGAAGGTCACACCTGCGACGGCAATACGGTCGCCGGGTTGGACGCCGTTTAGGATTTCCACCCTGTCCCCGCTGGCCTCGCCGACTTGAACGACGTTTCGGCTGATTGTGTTTTCCGGGCTGAGGGACCAGATGATCTTGTTGCCCGCGTCGTCGTGAAAGAGCGCGGAGATGGGGACGAAGAGACGGTTGCCAAGGATGGATGCTCGTTGGTAGGTCATTGTGACCGAGGCGGACATGCCGGGGAGGAGGTTGATGCCTTCCGGGACCTGCATGGCCACCCGGACATTAAAGGTCTGGGTGACCGGGTCGGCGCGCTGGGCGATTTCGCGAATGGTGACCGGGACACGCAAACCGGGTGCCGCAGGGAATTCCGCCACAAGTTCCAGAATGTCGGAGCGGCGAATCTCTGCCATCACGCGTTCCGGAACATCGACTGCAATGTCAATCTCGGTTGCGTTCTGGAAGTTGACGATTGGTTGTTTGGCGCGGACGTTTTGCCCTTGCTCGACAAAGCGCTGGGCGATGACTCCGTTGCAAGGAGCGAGGAGCGTGGCGTCGGAGAGTTGCAGGTTGGCTTCGACAACCCGGCCTTCCAAACTGCGGACTTCCCCCTCGCGGGCAAGAACATCCTCTTCGCGTCCAACAGCGCTCTGATCGAGAGTCTGGCGGGCGGCCTCGGCATTTTCCTGCGCGACGCGGAAGGTGGTCTCGGCGCGCTCGAACTCAACGCGGGAGATCGTGCGCGAGCGGAGGAGCTGGCTGGCACGTCCGTATTCCGAGCGGGCATTGACGAGGGAGGCCTCGGCGGAGCGCAACTCGGCCTCGAGGCGCTGGCGTTCCTCGGGGCGAACACCGGCCCGTGAGGCCTGGAGGTCGGCACGGGCGCGGTCAAGTTGCCCCTGGAGGGTGGCGAGGCGGGCTTGAAAATCCTCCTGGCGAAGCTGTCCGATCAGCTCGCCTTTGGAGACCGCCTGACCTTCGCGCACGGGCAGGCTGGAGAGAAGACCCGGAACCTGGAATGTGAGTTCGACCTGGTGGGACGCCTCGACTTTGCCCGGCAAAATGCGGGTGCGGGAATCCTCGCCGGCTGTGACAACAAGGGTCTTTACCGGGCGGACAGAATCCTGCTGCGCTGGGGCGGGCCGCGAACAGGCGGCCGGCAAGAGGACCAATGCACAGGTGATAAGTGATGGGATTATCAGGAGCGCGGGACGTTGGATGCGCTCAGGTACGTGGCTCCATTTCATCCCCTTCTAGAAGCGGGTTCGGTGCTTGGTTGTAAAGAAATAAGAGGCACCAACGAGCTTTACCTTACGATTCTGCAGGCTATATGCCGCTGTTATGAATCAGCGGCTGCGGCATGAACTTTGATCTGGCGGTCGTATTAACCCTGCTCGTCGCGGCCGTCGTGATGTTTGCGGTAAACAAGCCGCGGATGGATGCGGTCGCGTTGATCATGCTGACGCTGTTGCCGTTCACGGGGGTTGTGACGATGGGGGAAGCGCTGGCGGGATTCAGTGATCCAAACATCGTTCTCATTGCTGCGTTGTTTGTGATCGGGGAAGGGCTGGTGCGGACAGGAGTGGCGCAGAGGCTGGGCGACTGGCTTACCGCAAAAGCGGGAAAAAGCGAAGTGCGGCTGCTGGTGCTGTTGATGCTGGCGGTCGGCTTGCTCGGGTCGGTCATGAGTTCGACGGGAGTGATTGCCATTTTTATTCCGGTGGCCTTGCGCATCGCGCAGAGCACGGGAATCGCAGCAAGCCGGCTGATGATGCCCATGAGTGTGGCGGCGTTGATCAGCGGCATGATGACGCTGGTGGCGACCGCGCCGAATTTGGTTGTTAACAGCGAGCTGGCCCGAAGTGGCATCGAGGGCTTCCGGTTTTTCAGCTTCACACCCTTTGGTGTGCCGATTCTTGTTTTGGGAATCGCGTACATGCTCTTTGCAAGGCGTTGGTTGTCCGCGAAGAATCTTCAGGATGACCGCGGAGGGCAACGCCCGCGTCTGCGGGATTGGGTGGCGGAATACCGACTGGCAGAGCGGGAATACCGGGTGCGTGTGACGGCAGGTTCCTCGTTGGCGGGCCGGACCATCGGCGACCTGGATCAGATCGGGACATCCCGGGCGAGTATCGTTGCAGTGGAGCGGACGGAGAGGTCTTCCCGCAGGGTGATCGCACCGACGGCGGGATTGGAGCTCGCGGTGGATGATATTTTGTTGGTGGACTGGTTTGCGGCGGGGCGTCCGGATGTGCGGCTGCTCGATAAGTATGGGTTGGAAGAACTGGCACTGAGCGGGGAGTATTTTTCAGACCGGTCGCAGGAAATCGGGATGGCCGAGATCATGCTGGGAGCGGACTCCGATCTTGCAGGCAAGACGGTCGTGGAATCCCGTTTCCGGACCCGGCATGGCCTGACGGTGATCGGGCTCCGGCGCGGAACCGTGGCAGAGAGCGGGCGGTTGCTCGGCGAAAAGCTGCAGGTGGGCGATACCCTGTTGGTGATTGGCGCATGGAAGCAGATCCGGGCGATGGAAAGCGACGCTTCGCATTTTGTGGTGCTCAATTTGCCTGTGGAGCTGGCTGAGGTACTCCCTGCGGGACGCCGTGCTCCCCAGGCCATGGCTTGCTTGCTGCTGATGGTGGGATTGATGGTGACCGGGGTGGTGCCCAACGTTCAGGCCGCCCTCATCGCAGGGTTGCTCATGGGGGCACTGCGCTGCATTGATCTGCAAAGTGCCTACGGTGCCATTCATTGGAAAAGCCTGGTCTTGATCGTGGGGATGCTGCCTTTCTCGCTGGCTTTGCAGCGCACCGGAGGAGTGGATCTTGCAGCCGACGCTCTGATTGGCGTTATCGGCGGTGCTGGCACGCCTGTTGTCCTTGGAAGCCTGTTTTTGATAACCGCCGGTTTGGGACTCTTTATTTCAAATACCGCGACAGCAGTATTGATGGCACCGGTGGCGCTGGCAATCGCGACCGAGTTGAATGCTTCGCCCTATCCCTTTGCCATGATCGTGGCACTCGCAGCGTCCACGGCATTCATGACGCCGATCTCCTCGCCGGTGAACACCCTCGTCGTCGGGCCGGGCGGTTACAAGTTTGGTGACTTTGTGAAGATCGGGGTGCCCCTGAGCCTGTTGGTCATGGTGGTGTGTGTGATCCTTGTGCCGTTGTTGCTGCCGCTCTACCCCTAATCCGGCAGGAGCCGGTGCCATGGGCGGGGGAGAAGGCATTAGCACCCGGTGAGAAAGGAGTCCCATCGCCGCCGGATTAGAAAATTTTGCTGCGCAAAATGGAGGGAAACGCTTTGGAGGCTCCACCCTGCCTTCGGCGGCCCGTTTGACTCACTTCGGCTTGGATCTTCGCTGGCGCTTCGGTTCGAAGACCCGGTCGTTACCCACGCGGGTGGGTCCAGACTTGGCAAACGGGTCGGGATGGTGTAGCAAAAGGGCAATGCCGATCTCACCACGTATCCTTGCCTTCGGAGGAAGCCTGCGCCGCGATTCATTCAACCAGAAGCTCGCTGCAATCGTGGCGGAGGGTGCCCGTTACGCCCATGCAGAAATTTCGCTGGTTTCCCTGCGTGACTACCCGATGCCGATCTTCGACCAGGACGAGGAAGCCGCGCACGGCATGCCATCGAATGCCAGGAAATTGAAAGCCATTTTTGCCAGCCACCATGGCCTCATCATTGCCGCTCCAGAGTATAACAGCAGCGTGTCGGCCGCCCTGAAAAATGCGTTGGACTGGATCTCACGCACAGAGTCCGATGACGAGAAACCGCTTTCCGCTCTTTCCGGAAAGACGGCTGCAATCTGCGCTGCCTCTCCGGGTGGGCTTGGCGGTCTCCGCGGGCTGGTCCACCTGCGGGCCATCCTCGGAAACGTCGGGATCACAGTGCTTCCCGATCAAGTCGCGATCGCAGCGGCGCATGAGGCCTTCTCCCCGGACGGATCGCTCGCGGACAAAAAGCAGCACGAACGGGTCAAAGCTCTAGGCACAAGCCTCGCAAGGCACCTTTCCAAGCTGCTCGCCTAATCCGGCGGGAGCCGGTGCCATGTGCAATGTGCGGGCAAGGAGGCCCGGGAAGAAATACCCTCCCTCGCTGCCGGATTAGAAGACTTTTCGCTGCGAAAAGTCGCCAATCCAAAACAGGATCCGGATTTTGCCAGCCAATAAGGCTAATAAGCGCGAATAGGATGGGGAAGGTGGAAAAAGTTGAGCCGAAAAAGGGAGGTCGTCTTCCTCACTCGGAGGTCCTTCCCATTCGCGGGAATTCGTGTCATTCGCGGGTCCCTTTTTCCTCCGCTTTCGGCATCAACGGACCAGGTGATTCCATCCATCGAGAATGATGCGGGACCAGGTCTCCAGGGTATCGGAGCGCTTTGCCAGTTCCTCACGGCTGAGAAATTCTAGCCGGGCGATGGCCTTTTCACCTGCGGTGACGGCTTCCGACTCCAAAGTCACCAGATGCACCACCCCGAGATGAACGCTGCCAACCTCGGTTGAGTCGTCATTGATCAGCGCGACTACCCGGTCACTCCACGTTCCCTTGATCCTCAATTCCTCGTTGATCTCGCGATGAACCGCCGTCCGGTAGGAATCCGCGTCAAAGGAGAAGAGGCTTTCGTCGGAGTCATTGATGTGCCCTCCGATGCCGATCGACCCTTTCGCAACAAGGCGCTTTTCCCCTGAAGCCCCTCCCCTGACGTAATGGAGGATCCGGTCGCCACAGGTGAACACCGCGTAGGGAATCAATTGCTTGTGCGTGGGATCCGGCTCGGCTTTGGAGCGGGGCATGAAGAAATTGTTCTCTCTTTTAAGGAACTCAGAAAGGTAGCGTTGTGGTTGATCACAAAGCCCTTGAAACGCACCCAGCGAATCAAGAAGGCTGCGGCGGATTACCAGAACATTTTCCTCAGAAGCGGGCATACAGGCATGTAAGAGCAGGAGCCATTGCAGGCAACAAGGAAATCCATGCAACAAGATGCTTGCCTGTTGCAAATGCAACGTGATAGCTGTTGCACGAAGGATGAAAGTTCAAAAAGTCTCCTTGGAGAATATCGCAAAACTGGCAGGCGTCCATAAGGCGACCGTCTCCCGTTCGTTGCGAAATCACCCCACCATTCCCAAGGAAACGCGGGACCGCATTCAGCAGATTGCAAAGGAACTCGGCTACCGGCCGAACCCGTTGGTATCAATGTTCCAGTCTCAAGCGCGGGCCAGCAGGCCGGAGCGCATGCAGGCGACACTGGCGTGGTTTAACGACTATCCGGACGAAGCCTGCTGGCGGGATTTTCCCTGGCTTCGGGGGTATCTGGATGGTGCCCGCACGCGGTGTGAAGAAATGGGATATCGACTCCAGCAAATCAATGTGACACGCAGCGGGAAATCCTTCGAGCAGGATATGGGGCACTTGGTGTCCCAGCTTACCGGACAGGGAATCTACGGGATGGTTTTGCCGCTGGTGCTCGACGGGCAATTTCTCCAGTATCGTTGGGACAACTGCGTGATTGCGTTGATCGGCGGTGGGCACCGGCACCTGCCAACCG
>Ga0247836_1006936_pt1 | contig 12260 bp, 11 predicted proteins | sample LaCruzMarch2015__4_FD_187116 | JGI IMG/M metagenome (GOLD analysis project Ga0247836, IMG submission 187116) | Freshwater microbial communities from meromictic Lake La Cruz, Castile-La Mancha, Spain - LaCruzMarch2015_14m | ecosystem: Environmental > Aquatic > Freshwater > Lake | place: Spain...
CACGGCGTGACGTGCTCACGGCTTTGTGGTCCGGCGGGCTTGCCCTTGGCCTTTTCTCACGCAGCGCGCGCGGGGCCGCGGCGCGCGTGCCAGAGCGTTTAGCCCACGGCAGCGTCTACGAAAATAGAGCGGGAGCCGGCGTTCGCACACCGCGCGATCGGGGCCTTGCCGGCGTGCTGGTGTCAAACGGCCGCGATGTGGTGCGCACCGGTGCGGATGGCAGGTGGACGTTACCGGTTGAAGATGGCCAAAGCCTCTTCGTCATCAAGCCTGCTCACTGGCGGTATGCGGGCAGGCCTCATCAGGCGGCCCGCTTCTGGCACTATGCGGGCGCGCAGAACGACACCGCTCCAATTGATTTCGGCCTCCAGCGCGCCGAGGAGCCAGAGAACTTCGACGTTCTGCTGGTGGCCGACACGCAAGCCGCAACGCGCGAGGAATTGGCCTATGTGCGCCAGGATCTGCTGGAAGCGGCGCGCAACAGCGGCGCGGTGTTCGGGCTCCACCATGGCGACGTGATGGGCGATGATCTGAGCTTGCTGCCGGAGTATCTCAACATCGTGCACGAAACCGGCATGCCTTGGCATCATTGCCCCGGCAATCACGATATGGACGTTCAAGCGAAAAGCCAGCACCTTGCCTTCGACACTTGGCAGCGGCTGGTGGGGCCGTCGCATTATGCCTTCGAGTACGGGAAGGCACTTTTTATTGTTTTGAACACGGTGGAGTTCCTCGGCAACGGCAACGGCCCGGACGCGCACCGGCCCTATCGCGGGCGCATCGGCAGCGCACAGCTTCAGTTCGTGCGCGCGGTTCTCGACAACGTGCCGATGGACCGGCTCGTTGTCGTGTCGATGCATATTCCGCTCGTCAGTTTCAACGAGCCCGAGAGCGACACGGCGACAACCGCAGATCGCGCGGCGCTTTTGGCTTTGCTGGCTGAACGCCCGCATACGATAAGTTTCGCAGGCCATTCGCACACCACCGAGCACCACTATCTCGGACGCAGCGAAGGCTTTGACCGGAATTGCCCGCATCATCATCACGTGTTGACGGCGGTGTGTGGCAGTTGGTGGAGTGGTGAGCGCGATGCGCAGGGCGTGCCCATGGCCGACAGCCGTGACGGCAGCCCGCGCGGCCACCACATCTTGAGCGTCGATGGCAGCAACGCCTCGACGCGCTTTGTACCGGCGGGCAACATTCCATCTCGCCAGATGCGGCTGATGGTGTGTGAAGCCGCAGACCCGGCCCGCACGCCCGCACTCGCGCAAGGGGCTGTGAGGTCGGCCGATCTCGGGTCGCTCGCCTTGTTGGCCGATGTCTTTGATGGCGGACCAAAAACGAAAGTGACATTGGAAGTTGCCGCTGCTGCGCTATCTGCGCCGATGGCCATGCATGCGGTTTCGCGCACCGATCCCTATGTGGCGCACAGCTATGCGCAGGCCCCGCACTTGTGCAAACCCTGGCTCGAAGCCTGCGTGTCGTCCCACGTCTGGCAAGCGCCGCTGCCCGCCGAACTTGGGCCGGGCTGTCATCGGCTTATCGTGACTGCAACAAACGAGTTCGGCGTTATGCATCGCGAGGAATTGATCCTCGAAGTGACCGCCTGAGCGGGCGGCGCACGTGCCGCCTGCTTGACACCCGGCAACCGCGCGTGCATCTGCCACCTCACAACAAGCTGATGAGGTATTCTTCCATGGCGACCGCATTCATTTTTCCCGGACAAGGCAGTCAGGACATCGGCATGGGCCGTGAACTGGCGCTGACCTTCAAGGCGGCCCAGGAAGTTTTCGATGAGGTCGATGAAGCCCTTGGTGAAAAGCTGTCTGCCATCATGTGGGGAGACAGCAAAGAAGCGCTGACACTGACGCACAATGCGCAACCCGCTTTGATGGCCGTATCGATGGCCATGATGCGCGTGCTCGACAGGGAGTTTGGGCTGATCCTGTCGAACAAGGTCAAGTTCGTAGCCGGTCACTCGTTGGGAGAGTATTCCGCACTGGCCGCCGCCGGCGCATTTACGCTCGCCGACACGGCGCGGTTACTGCGGCTTCGCGGCAACGCGATGCAACAGGCGGTACCCGTGGGACAAGGAGCGATGACGGCTTTGCTCGGGGTGGGCATCGAAGTGGCGCGTCAAGTGGCAGAAGCTGCCGCCCAAGGCGAGGTTTGCCAAGTGGCGAACGACAACGAACCCACGCAAGTTGTGCTGTCGGGTCACAAGACGGCACTTGATCGCGTGCCGGAAGCGGGCAAGGCCCTCGGCGTGCGCCGCGCGGTGCCGCTGCCGGTATCTGCTCCCTTCCATTGCTCGCTGATGCAGGCCGCAGCCGACGCCATGGCCGATGCGCTCGCGAACGTGACCGTGCACCCGCCCGTCGTGCCGGTCGTGTCGAACGTTTTGGCAAAGGCGATCAGCGATCCCGTCGAGATCAAGCGCCGTCTTGTCGATCAGGTGACGGGCACAGTGCGTTGGCGCGAGAGCGTCTCCTACATGGTCGCCAACGGCATAACCGATATGGTCGAGATTGGTTCGGGCAAAGTTCTCGCTGGGCTGGTGAAGCGCACAGAAAAGTCGCTCAATGCATATAGCGCAGGGGCGCCTGGCGATATCGAGGCGATCAAGAGATTGATTGCGTGAGAGCCTCCACACGGGAAATGCCTAAGCAAATTTAAGTATTCGTTAGCTTCACAATCTATTTTTTAACCTACATCGGCCCGGCAGCTGGTAAGCTCTGGGTGTGATTAGGGGTCATTTTTGCATTTGAAGGATGATGTTTATGCGGACAACGTTTGCCAAGGCACTTGGGTGCATTGCGGTAGCTGTAATTGCGGCCCTCACACAATTTGGAGCCGCGAGCGATGCCGATGCGCGCAAAGGAGTGCGGGTCAAGAGCCACAAAAACGTGCACGTTCACGTTAATCGCAACTACGTCAATCGCCACCGCGTCAGACGGGGGGTGGCAACCGGCGTTGCAGTGGGTGTTGCCACCGGCGTCGCCATCAACAGTGCGGCACGCTACGGCAATACCTGTTCCAATCTTGCCTACCGCTGCAACCGCGGCGAAGTTTGGGCCTGCATCGATCACGACCAGCGCTGTTATTGATCGCCCGGCGCGCCGATTGATCTCGCGCAAGGACGTCTTGTGGCGAGCGCCTTACACGGCTTGAGAACATCAATTCTCACCCCGGGGGCGTCGGCCATGCATATTTCTCAGCGCACAGCGGCATTCGGATTTGGAATGCTGCTGCTCGCCGCAGCTTGCTTGCCGGCTGTTGCCGGTCCGGTCGAGGACTGCAATCAGAAGCGGACATCGCCATCGCGTATTCAAGCCTGCTCGGATGTCATCAAAGACACGGGCGCAACCAACGCGCAAAAGGCAGTCGCTTTCCGCAAGAGAGGCGAAGCGCGCGCCGATGCTGGTGCTGCCGTGGAGGCCATCGCGGACTTTAGCGATGCTATAAAACTCGATAGCAACGATGCCGTTTCCTATTCGGGCCGCGGGCACGCAAAGCTAACGCGCGGGGAAACCGGCAGCGCGATCGAAGACTTCACTGCGGCCATCAAGCTGACGCCAGACAAAGCGGCATACTTCCTCGATCGCGGATACGCCTTCTTTGTCAATAGCCAGTTTGATGCGTCCATTGCAGATTACAACGAAGCGCTCCGGCTCAACCCAAAGAGCGCCAGCACACTCAATCATCGGGGTCTTGCCTATCGCAAGAAGGGTGACTCGGAAGCGTCGATTGCCGACTTCTCTGCAGCCATTGGCCTCAACCCGGCCTATGCGCTCGCCTACAACAATCGCGGTTATGCGTACGAATCCGTTGGCCGCAAGCCGGAAGCTATCGCAGATTTCAATAGGGCCTTACTGCTTGATAGAAGTCTCATCGGGGCGTCCGATGGCTTGAAGCGGCTCGGTGCGACGGGTGCGCTCCCGAGCGAAAGCGACACCTTAATTCGCGATGGCAAGATGCTTGCCGAAACCAACTGTAGCCGTTGTCACGCCGTGGGGACGGCCGGTGATAGCTCCAACCGGAAGGCGCCGCCGTTCCGCATCATACGGTTGCGCCATCCGCAGCTATCGCTGCGTGAGCCGCTTTCGCGCGGGATTGCCGCACCGCATGATGAAATGCCGAAGTTCCCGTTCACCGACGCGGATATTGATAAGATCATAGCCTACATCAACAGTCTGCCGTCGTCATAAGCGCGGCGCACTCCATCGAGCAGGAACAAGAGCGATGCAACACTATCATGCCGTCGTCTGGGTCGATCATCGCGAAGCGCGGATCTTCTTTTTCAATCGGAACGATGTGGGTGAGGTCGATATCGCGACCCATACCCCCAATCATCATCTGCATCACAAGTCGGGCAGCATGTCCGGTAAGAAGGCGCCCGAGGACAGCCACTTCCTGCATCAGATTGTGGAGACGCTGAAGCCTGCCAAAGAATGGCTGATCATGGGGCCAGGTACGGCCAAGCTTGAGCTCGTCAAGCATATCCACAGCCACGACAAGCAGCTGTCCGATCATGTCGTGGGGGTTGAGACGTCCGATCATCCCACCGACAAGCAGATCGTCGCCCACGCACGCGCCTACTTCAAATCCGCCGACGCCATGCGCCCGCAGATTTGAGGCTTCTGAATAGCTGCCTGTCAGGACCCCAAGGCCGCAGTTGGGCTTAGCTGCGCCTACGGGGCTATCTGCGCTGGGCGCCCTCGCCGGCAAGGCTCGCCATTGAACAGATTTTTAGCCTATGACTGGCGCGCAAGCGCGCTCGTCATAAGGACTACTTCCGTTGCCCCGCCCTTCTGCCATCTTGATTGCTGGCCCTACAGCCTCTGGAAAGTCGGCGCTGGCCATGGCGTTGGCGGAGCGTCACGACGGCATCGTCATCAATGCCGACAGCATGCAGGTCTATCGCGAGTTGCGCGTGCTAACGGCGCGGCCGTCCTCCGAAGACGAACGTCGTGTTCCCCACGTACTCTATGGGCATGTTGCCGGGGCGGATGCCTATTCGACGGGGCGATATGCGCGCGATGCGGCGGTGGCCATTGCCGAGGCCAAGGCCAATGGCAAGGTTCCAGTCATCGTGGGCGGCACGGGTCTCTATTTCCGCGCGCTTCTCGAGGGGTTGTCACCCATTCCGGCTGTGCCCGAAGCAGTCCGCGCCCATTGGCGCGAGCTTGAACAGTCGCAGGGGGCGTATGCAGCTTGGACCGTGCTTATGAACGACGATCCAGAAATGGCGCTGCGCCTTGACCCCAACGATGGCCAGCGAGTTGTGCGAGCGCTTGAGGTCTTCCATGCCACGGGCCAGTCGCTCGCGGAATGGCAACGGACACCAGGGGTTCCTGTGCTCGAACAAGAGAACGCCGCACGCCTGCTGGTGCTGCCCGAGCGCGAGGAACTTCGCGCTCGGTGCGACTTGCGCTTCGACCAGATGATGGAAAGCGGCGCATTGGACGAAGTGCGGTCGTTGGCTGACCTCGGTTTGTCACCTGATCTGCCGGTGATGCGGGCGCTGGGCGTCAAGCCGCTGATGCAACTTCTAGCTGGTGCGCTGTCGCGGGAGGCAGCGGTGGAGCAGGCCAAAGCCGAGACCCGGCAATATGTCAAACGCCAGACGACTTGGCTTCGGCGTAACATGAGTGCGTGGAAGTTAGTTTGCACGCAACAAACAGAATGTCACGACGACACAATCGTCTCATTTATTGATTCTTAGTCTTGACCTATCACTCTCCGGCCCGTACTGATCGGCGCATTATAGGTACGTTCGCCGAACTTTGGAGAGACGGTCATGGCACGCACAATGACGGGCGCGGAGATGGTTTTGCAGGCGCTGACCGATCAGGGCGTCGAGCACATTTTTGGCTATCCCGGCGGCGCCGTACTGCCGATCTACGACGAGTTGTTCCAGCAAGATAAGGTCAAGCACATCCTGGTGCGCCAGGAAGGCGGCGCATTGCACGCAGCCGAGGGCTATGCGCGCTCCAGCGGCAAGGTTGGCGTGGCGCTTGTTACCTCTGGCCCGGGCGCGACCAACGCCGTCACCGGTCTGACGGATGCGCTGATGGATTCCATTCCGCTGGTGTGCATCACGGGGCAGGTGCCGACGCACCTCATTGGAAACGATGCATTCCAGGAATGCGATACCGTCGGCATAACGCGGCCGTGCACCAAGCACAATTGGCTGGTGAAGAACGTCAACGATCTCGCCCGCATTCTGCACGAGGCGTTTCACATTGCGCGTACGGGCCGTCCCGGACCGGTGGTCGTCGACATCCCGAAGGATGTGCAATTCGCAACCGGCAATTATGTCGGCCCGACGAACATCGAGCATAAAACCTACCGTCCCCGTCTGAAGCCGGAAATGGAGGGTGTCAGGGCTGCCATTGAGTTGATCGCGAATGCCAAAAAGCCGGTGTTTTATACCGGCGGCGGCGTCATCAATGCTGGCCCCAAGGCAAGCCAGCTGCTGCGCGAATTCGTGCGCCTGACCGGCTATCCCATCACGTCGACGCTGATGGGATTGGGGGCGTATCCCGCGTCTGACAAGCAGTGGCTCGGCATGCTCGGCATGCACGGAACGTATGAAGCCAACCTCGCGATGCATGATTGCGACGTGATGATCAACATCGGCGCGCGCTTTGACGACCGCATCACGGGCCGCATCAATGCCTTTTCGCCAGGATCAAAGAAGATCCACGTCGATATCGATCCCTCATCGATCAACAAAAACGTGCGTGTCGATGTTCCGATCGTCGGCGATTGCGCCTATGTGCTCGAAGAAATGCTGAAGGTCTGGAAGGCCAAAGCCCCGACGCTCGACAAAGCCGCCCACAAGATCTGGTGGAAAGAAATCGAAGGCTGGCGCGCGCGCAAGTCGCTGTCTTTCAAAAATTCAAAAGACGTGATCATGCCTCAGCATGCCTGCCAACGGTTGCAGGCGCTGACCAAGGATCGCGATACCTACATCACGACGGAAGTTGGCCAGCATCAGATGTGGGCCGCCCAGTACTTGCATTTCGAAGAGCCCAACCGCTGGATGACATCGGGTGGTCTTGGCACCATGGGGTATGGATTGCCGGCCGCCATCGGCGTGCAGATGGCGCATCCGAAATCCCTTGTGGTCGATGTGGCGGGTGATGCGTCGATCTTGATGAACATCCAGGAATGTTCGACGGCGGTGCAGTACCGTCTACCGGTGAAGGTGTTCATTCTCAACAACGAGTACATGGGCATGGTCCGCCAGTGGCAGCAGCTGCTGCACGGAAACCGCCTGTCCGAAAGCTACACCGAAGCGCTGCCCGATTTCGTCAAGCTTGCAGAAGCTTACGGATGGAAGGGGATGCGCTGCGACCATCCGGCCGATCTTGATGATGCCATACTCGAAATGATCAATACCAAGGTGCCGGTCATGTTCGATTGCCGGGTTGCCAAACTTGCCAACTGTTTCCCGATGATCCCGTCTGGCAAGGCGCACAACGAAATGCTGCTCGGCGAAGATGTATCCGACGAGGAGGTCGGGCGAGCTATCGGAAAAGAAGGCAAGGTGCTGGTGTGAGAATTCTCAAGGCTGCTGCAGGTGCACTGTGTGCCGTGACGCTCGCGGGGGGGCTGGCCCTTGCGCAAGACGCAGTGCCTTCTCCGGCAGCCGCACCTTCCGCTCCCGCAGCACAAGCGCCCGCCGAAGTGAGCGAAGCACCCAAGCCCACCTGGGACCAAGCGGCCAACATCCGCTCGGCGGCCGAGCACCTGGGCAAGCTGCAAATCCAACGCGGCGCAAAAGGGGCTTATGATTTCATCTCGGCTTGCTACAAAACGCAGTCGCTCGCTGAGGCCTATGGTGCCCCGTTCGAAGCCTGCATCGCACAAGACTACATGCAGACGCAGGTTCTGGCGCTTGTCTACTCGCGCATGTCGCCGGAGCAATTGCAGAAGATGCGGGCGCCCTCTGCTCAAGATCTCGCCGATTCCATGGGCAAGCGGATCGTCTCTGCCTTCGGCCAGTACAAGATTCCGGTATCGTACGCAGGCGACTTCAAGAAGCTCGTCGACGATCACGGATTTCCCGTGTTTCTGAAGATTGTCTTCCCCAATGCGAAGGTTCCCACCACCGTCCTTCCAGGCGGTACGGATGGCGTGCCTTTGCAAGAAACAGCGCCCGCACCTAAGCCGTAAATCAGCAGAACCCGGCACTTCAGCCTTTCCACTTGGACCCCGTCATGCCCAACGCCAATCCCCAGTCGCATTATTCCTCACCCGCGCTGAGCCAAGAGATCGTCAGCCGCACGTTGTCGGTTGTCGTGGATAACGAACCGGGCGTGCTGGCCCGCGTCATCGGGTTGTTCGCCGGGCGCGGCTACAACATCGACAGCTTGACCGTGACCGAGACAGAACACGAGAAGCATGTCTCGCGCATCACAATCATCACCAGCGGCACACCGGCAGTCATCGAGCAAATCAAGCATCAGCTCGAACGCCTGGTGCCCGTTCACTCGGTTCGAGATTTAACGGCGGAAGGCCGCTCGCTCGAGCGCGAGCTGGCGCTGATCAAAGTGGCCGGCAAGGGCGACAAACGCATCGAGGCGTTGCGTTTGGCAGAGATTTTCCGTGCTCAGGTGGTCGACACCTCAACTGAGCACTTTGTTTTCGAAATCACCGGCAAGCCCTCGAAGATCGAGACGTTCATCTCAATCATGCGCGAGCTTGGTCTTGTTGAAGTATCGCGCACGGGCATTGCCGCAATCGGACGGGGGCCGAGCGCGAACTAAATTTTCGGGACAGCGCTCAAAGCCAATGCTGTGGCGGCTCAGCGTTTCTTTATCGATGCGCCAAGTTCAGCTGCGGCAACCGCCTGGGGCGAAAATTCAGTCTTGTCGCCATCGATCAGCATGATTTTCTTTTCGAGCGTGCGGAATCCCTTTTCACCAGATTGGGTCGGATAAAGTGGAATGGCGTCTGGGAAGCCGCCTGCCGCCTCGGCCTTTTTTACGGCCGCTGGCGTGACGGCAACGGCGACAAGCCGTGGCCGGTAGTTCTTGGCGTCCATCCGTTCGCACTTTTCGGGCCCTTCGGTCGTCTCGCACTGGCTCAGCGACTTGTAAGTGGGCGACTTTTTAAGGTGCGCGTTCATCGCCGCCTCAAGGGCCTTTGTGCAATGCGCGGCCGTAAAGCGCCCGCTGGCCTCACAATCGAGAGCCGATGTGAAGATGATGTTCTCTTCGTCGCTGGCGTTTGCAACGGTCTTGGGCGCCGAACCGCCGCAACCGGCCAGAACCGCTGTCATAAGCGTCAGGCCGAAGGCGCGAAGAATCAGGGAAGCGGACAGGGTGCGCATGGGAGCCTCATGATGGTTACCCATAGAAATAGCCTTGATCGGTTGCCGTCCGGTTAACAGGACGCTAAGGAATGCCGCGTCGTTGCTGTCATTGAACCTTCAAGCGATGTCAGAGTAGGGTCGGCACGCAAGCGCCGCCATCGAGGGCGGTTTTGAGCGTTTCACAGCCAACTTGAACGACAGCGACACTTCGCCGGTCCGCCCGGGCCGCGTTTCCATCCGAAAGCCATTTGGGCCAAGACAGACAAGCCAGAGAAGAGAGAGCCATGCGCGTCTATTACGATCGTGATGCCGACATCAACCTGATCAAATCCAAGAAGGTCGCCATTGTCGGCTACGGCAGCCAGGGCCACGCCCACGCGCTGAACCTGCGCGACTCAGGCGTCAAGGATGTCGTGATCGCATTGCGCAAGGGCTCGGCCACGGCGCAGAAGTGCGAGAAGGAAGGCTTGAAGGTCATGGAAGTGGCCGATGCTGCCAAGTGGGCTGACGTCATGATGATGTTGACCCCGGACGAACTGCAGGCCGACATTTACCGCGACCACATGCACGCCAACATGAAGCAGGGTGCCGCTCTGATGTTCGCGCATGGCCTCAATGTTCATTTCAATCTGATCGAGCCGCGCGCTGATCTTGATGTCGGCATGGTGGCGCCCAAGGGCCCCGGCCACACCGTGCGCGGCGAATACCAGAAGGGCGGCGGCGTGCCGTGCCTCATCGCCATTCATCAGAACAAGAGCGGCAACGCCCATGATCTGTTCTTGTCGTATGCCTCGGCGGTCGGCGGCGGGCGCTCTGGCGTCATCGAGACAACCTTCAAGGAAGAGTGCGAGACCGACCTGTTCGGCGAGCAGGCCGTGCTGTGCGGTGGCTTGGTGGAACTGATCCGCGCCGGATTCGAAACACTGGTTGAAGCCGGTTATGCGCCTGAGATGGCCTACTTCGAGTGCTTGCACGAAGTGAAGTTGATCGTGGATCTGATCTACGAAGGCGGCATCGCCAATATGAACTACTCGATCTCGAACACGGCCGAGTTTGGTGAATACGTCACCGGCCCGCGCATCGTGACGCCGGAAACCAAGGCTGAAATGAAGCGCGTTTTGACCGATATTCAGTCGGGCCGCTTCACGCGCGACTGGATGCTTGAATGCAAGGCCGGCCAGCCGAGCTTCAAGGCCACGCGCCGCTTGAATGATGCCCATCAGATCGAAGAAGTCGGCGCCAAGCTGCGTGCCATGATGCCGTGGATCGCCAAGAACAAGATGGTCGACAAGGCGCGGAATTAAGGGCGCATTAGCCATACCTCGACGCCGATGACAAAAAGCCTGCAGAGCCAATGGTTCTGCAGGCTTTTTGGTGTTGGATGGGCGCCGAACATTTGCGATCGTCGAGCAACGGGATGCAGCCATGAACCGTAAGCCAAAGATTCTGGCGTGCATCGCAGCGGCGATGTTTTTCCTCAGCCTTAAGACATTTACGTGGTCTGTGATTGAAGGCCAGTGGTGCTGGTCACTGCCTACTGAGGGCCGGGTGACGGACGCCGTTGTGCTCGCCAAGGAGTTCGACCCGAGCAAGCAGGATTTGAACGCCTTCAAATTCAAGTATCAGTTCGTAACTGAGCAAGGCGTCTCATTGATGGGATGGCGCCAGTCAAACGTCACCGAGTACGATACGCTGAAACTTGGCGGAAAATTTCCCATAGTTTACTTGGCCAACGATCCTCGATGGAACCGGCCCAAATGGGTCAATGATGAAATGCGCCAGTCTTACCCATGGCGGCCGGTTCTGAGCGCCATTGGATTGTTGAGTTTTATTGGTTGGCTGGGGTTTAATGTTCTGCGCGACATTGGTGCCGTGTTCGGCGGTTTGGTGACAGGTCAAAATCGCAAGCGCAGCTCAACTGTCTCACCGCGGCGATAGGGGGGTGGTCGTGTGATGCGTTTAGCAACCACCGGTACCTACAGTCATACATAGTGAGCTATGGGCCCTTAGGGCGGGCGGTGGAGGAGCGGGACCTCCACCGCCCGATCCGCAGCCTCCCCCCAAAACAGGGTCAAGCTCCGGATGTGACCTGGAATGTGCGCGGGCTGAGGTGTGCGGGGTCCGCAGCCTGCGATGATCGGCTTCCAGGTCATCTGGCGAGTGGGGATGAATAACTGTTTCAACCCCGCTGTCTGATGCTGTCATGAAGCCGCCAGATCGTGGCTCAAAGACGACATCAATAAATGTTTCGCCTAGGCGGCATATCACATTGAATTACAACACTGAAATATGCTCATGCCAGTGACTTTTCAGCTTGGCATATGCTCAATTCAACTTGATGGACAGACCGGCCCTGACTGAAGTGATGTCGAGGTCTGTGTCGCTGAGGCCGCGCACCGTGTCGATCGGCTCGTCACCAAAGCCGTAGTGCAATGCTTCGACCCGCGCCGAGATGGACTGGGTGAGGGCGTATTCCGCGCCAAGCCCTATGGCATAACCGGTCATGGTTTCCGAGAGGGACGTGTCGGCTCCTGGCCCTGTCAGCTGCATATCTAGGCCGGTGAAGGCAACGCCTGCTGTTCCGTAAAACATCCACGAGCCGGCGCTATAGCCCAGCCGCATACGCAAGCTCGCCAGCCAATCTGCCGAAACGTCGACGGCATCGCCGCCTGAAAGCTCTTCAAGGCCTTCAACACCGGTCCAGTTCGCGTCGGCTTCAAGCCCTGCCACGAGCGAGCCCGAGTGGAAGTTGTAGCCAGCGTGCACACCGCCCAGTGTGCCCGATGCGTCAACCGCGCGGTTGACAGCGCCTGACCAGTCGCTCTGTCCGCCGCCCCAGCCGATGTTGGCGCCGAAGTAGACGCCGTTCCAGTCTGCTGCGGGGGGTGGGGCATAACCGGAGCGATAGCTGCCATCGAGAGGGCGGCGTTCCGAT
>Ga0247836_1006938_pt1 | contig 12257 bp, 8 predicted proteins | sample LaCruzMarch2015__4_FD_187116 | JGI IMG/M metagenome (GOLD analysis project Ga0247836, IMG submission 187116) | Freshwater microbial communities from meromictic Lake La Cruz, Castile-La Mancha, Spain - LaCruzMarch2015_14m | ecosystem: Environmental > Aquatic > Freshwater > Lake | place: Spain...
GCGGCTGCCGACTGGTGTCTCGGCTGCTCGCGGCTCCGATCGCTGCGCCACCGAGCGACAGGGTCGGGACGGAGGCTCGATTGACCAAACGGTAAGGAGTACATGCGGTGAGCATTAACGCTTCACAGGGCGGTCTCCCCGTCCTCGACTGGATCCGCGACTACCGCGGCGAATGGCTGCGACTCGATCTCGTCGCCGGGTTGACTACCGCGGCGGTGGTCGTCCCCAAGGCCATGGCCTATGCCACAGTGGCCGGGCTGCCGGTCGAGGTGGGGCTCTATACCGCCTTCGTCCCCATGGTGATCTACGCCATCCTGGGGACCGCGCGGCCATTGAGCGTCAGCACCACCACCACGCTCGCGATCCTGACCGGGACTCAGCTTGCTCTGGTCGTGCCCAACGGCCATCCCGCGGACCTGCTGGCGGCCGCCGCCGCGACCCTCGCCTTCCTGGTCGGCGTCATGCTGATCCTGGCCGCGGTACTGCGCCTGGGGGTGGTGGCCAGCTTCATCTCGGAGCCGGTGCTGACCGGGTTCAAGGCGGGCATCGGGCTGGTCATCGTCCTTGACCAGGTGCCGAAGCTGTTAGGCATCCATTTCGACAAGGGCGGATTCCTTGAGAACCTGCTCGCGCTCATCCGCCACCTCCCCGAGACCTCGCTCGTGACGCTGGCGGTAGGGGTCGCCATGCTGCTCATCCTGGTGGGGACGGAGCGGTTCGCCCCGCGCGCCCCGGCGCCGCTCGTCGCCATCGCGCTCGGTATCGCTGCCTCGGGCCTGTTCGCGTTGCACAGCTATGGCGTCGAGACGGTGGGCCACATCCCCCAGGGACTGCCCGCCTTCACGGCGCCGCGCCTCGCCCTGGTCGAGCAGTTGTGGCCCGGCGCGCTGGGCATCGCGCTCATGAGCTTTACGGAGTCCATCGCCGCGGCGCGGGCCTTTGCGGGCCGCGGCGAGCCGCGCCCCGAGCCCAATCGCGAGCTTCTGGCCACGGGCCTCGGGAATGTGATCGGCGGTCTGTTCAGCGCCATGCCCGCGGGCGGCGGGACCTCGCAGACCGCCGTGAATCGGCGGGCCGGTGCCCGCACCCAGGCGGCCGGCCTGGTGACGGCCGGCGCCGCTTTGGCGACCCTGCTCCTGCTCGCGCCGGTGATCGGGCTGATGCCCCAGGCGACCCTGGCGGCCGTGGTGATCGTCTACTCGATCGGCCTGATCGAGCCGGCGGAATTCCGTGCCATCCTGCGCATCCGCAGCATGGAATTTTTCTGGGCGCTGGTCGCCTGCGCCGGCGTTGTCCTGCTCGGAACGCTCAAGGGGATTCTGGTGGCGATCGTCGTCTCCTTGGTCGCCCTGGCCTATCAAGGAGCCCACCCCCGGCTCTATGTCCTCGGTCGCAAGCCCGGCACCGACGTCTTCCGCCCACGGTCGGATGCGCACCCGGAAGACGAGACCTTTCCCGGACTGCTGATCGTGCGACCCGAGGGACGCCTCTTCTTTGCCAATGCCCAACGCATCGGCGAGCAGCTGTTGCCGCTGATCGACGCCGACACGCCGAACGTCGTGGTAATGGACTTCGGCGCAGTGCCCGACATCGAGTACTCGGCGCTCAAAATGCTGATCGAAGGCGAGGCACGGCTGCGCGAGCGCGGCAGCCTGCTCTGGCTGGTGGCACTCAACCCGGAGGTCTTGCGGATGGTCCAACGCTCGACGCTGGGCGAGACCCTTGGTCGCGAGCGGCTCCTCTTCAACCTGCAGAGCGCCGTCGAGCGCTATCAATCTCAGCGGTTGTGAAGAGATCGATCTTCGGCCCGTCGTGACGACAGCAATGGAGGGTCTAATGAGTCATTGAGCGCAAACAAGAATCGCCTAGTACGTGAACCGCCCGCGACCCTAGACCGAGTATCAAGCCCGGCGCAAGACCTCCGGTACTGTGCCAGCGCGATGCGGGTCGCTGTACACATGACGTTCGCCCCACAGAACGACGAACGCCAAGGGTCACAGTCATTTCAGCCAATCTCGAACAGAAATGGGGGGTGAATATGAAAAAGGCCCTTGCATTCGTCGCAAAATCGCTGTTTGGCGGCTGCTCGTGTTCCGTGGCATAGGCGGGCGCCGACACCATCTGCACCCCAGTGGTGATCGCCGCCGTCACGACGGCAATCAATAAGCGTTTGCGAGTCATGATCTACCTCCAAATGAGAGCCACAAATCAGGGCGCGATTGGAAGCCACACGGGGGCGCGTCGCGGACATGGGATCGACGACCGGCCTTAATCGCAAGTCTTCCCCGGGCGACAGGACGCAGCGGAGCGCCCGGCCTTGCGGCGCAAGATTTCCGCACGCAGTTCCCGACACAGTTGGCGCAACTCCGCTTCGACTGCAGCGGGGGTGACCGCCAGACTTGCAAGGGGGCCGGGGACGATCCTGCCCTGCCAGACGACCCGCATCTCGGTCCCCTCGTCGACGAGTCGAGTGGTGAAATCGGCGGCCTTGAGATCGCCCTGCAGCAAATGGGAGCGGATCTCCCGCTTGGGGACGAGCTCGATCCGGCGCAGGTTGTTGAGCGTCAGTTTGAATGGGCCGAAGCCGATATGGCTCGTCTGCGCCACCTCCAGGCGCTGCCCCTCCCGCTTGACGACCCGACTGGCATCGACGCTGGAGAGTATCTGGGCCATTCGATCATAGTCGGTCAAGACCTCCCAGGTCTCCTCGGCCGCCGCGGCCACGGTGAGTTCGGCAGCGACCTCAAGCCCCGCCCCGGCCTTCTGTACGCGCACGACGATGTCCTCGCTGTTCGACGATGCCGCCGGCAGGGCGAGCGTCACCGTACCCAGTACGAACGCGGCGAGACCTGAGACGATGGCTTTGCGCATGTGCCGCGGTGGCGTCGCGTGGCCGCGCTGTTAGCCAATCAAGGCCGTCACGGCCAGGACATAGACTGCCCCCACGGCCAGTTGCACCAGGGTGATGGGCAGCCCATAGCGGACGAAGCGCATGAAGGTCACACGCTGCCCCTCGGTCGCGCAGATGCCCACGGCCACGATGTTGGCCGAGGCCCCAACCAGGGTGGCGTTGCCCCCCAGGGTGGCCCCGAACATCATGGCGATGAACACCGGCAGCGTAGCCGACGGCCAGTCGGTGAAGCCCGCCGCCAAGGCGACCTCCGGGACCGCCTCGGCGGCCACCAGGTAGCCCTTGGTCATGATCAGCGCCGCGGCCACCACGGGGATGTTCGCCAACAGGCTCGACAGCATCCCGATCCCCGCCAGTAGGAGCAGGGCCACCAGGGTGAGTTCGGCCCCGAACCAGCCGTAGAGCTGCACCGACAGGCCCTGCAACAGCCCGGTCTTGGTGAAGGCCTGCACCAGGACGAAGATCGCTCCCAGGAACACCAGGGTCTTCCAATCGACGTCCCGCAGCACCGCGTCCACCGGCTCCACATGGGCTCCGTACACCACGAGCAGGGCGAGCGTCGCCGCAATGATGGCCACCGTCGGCGGGACGATGCGGCTGGGCAGGGCCTCGCCAAACAGAAACAGCGCGACCATCACGACCAGCACCAAGAGGGCGAAGGTCACGAAGCCGGGCCGCTGGATCGACGGCGTCGGTGTCATGGGCGGCAGGACTAGGTGCGCGGCCCAGATCTCCGGCATCAGCCGCGGCAGCAGGGGAATAATGACCAGCACTGCGAGCAGGCCGCCCAGGCTGACCATCCGCAGGTAGTCCCCGAACGACAGACCGATGGCGCTGCCGACCAGGAAGGTCGCGGGGTCACCCACCAGCGTGAGCATGCCCGCGGAGTTGCTCACCACGGCGGCCAGGATCATCGGCCCGACGAAGTCCACCTTGAGCTCACGGGCAACGCGCACGATGACCGGCGCCACCAGGATCACCGCGGTGGCATTGGGAAGGAAGGCGCACACCGGGGCGACCAGGGCGACCAGGAGGAGGAGGTAACGCCGGCCGCTGCCCCCGGTCGCCCGCAGGAATCGATCCCCCACCCACTCGAAGACACCCGTGCGTGCCAGCACCCGTGCCACGACCATGCCGCCGAACAACAGCGACAGCGGCCCGCCCGCGGTGACCGCCGCCGCCAGCAGGTCCTCGGTGCCCAAGAGACCGAGCGCGAGGAGGATGCACACCCCGAGCAGGGCCGCCAACGCCATATCGATCAGGTCCAGGGCGATCAGCAGGATCACCCCCGCGAAGACCCCCACGGTCAGATAGATCTGCAGGTCGGTCATGGGCGTGTCCTCGCGTCAGTCGACGGGCGGGGCGTACATGAGCCCGCCCTGGGTCCAGAGGCGGTTCAGACCGCGCTCGATGCGCAAGGGCGAGGCGGCCCCGACGTTGCGCTCGAAGATCTCACCGTAGTTGCCCACCGCCTGCACGGCCCGCACCCCCCAGCCCGGGGTCAAGCCCATGGCCTGACCCAGCAGCACCTTCTCGGGGTCGGAGAGCCAGGCGAGCTCGCCTCCGCCCGCGGCCAGCCTGGTCTCCACGGTGTCTCTGGTGATCCCGTCCTCCTCGGCGAGAATCAGGGCGTACAGCACCCAGCGGACCACGGTGGACCATTGCGGATCGCCGTCCCAGACCACCGGCGCCAGCGGCTCCTTGGAGAGGCGCTCGGGCAGGATGGCGTAGGCATCCGGGCCACCCGGGGCGGAGAGCCGTGCCGCGGCCAGTTGCGAGGCGTCCGAGGTGTAGGCGGCGCAGCGTCCGGCGACGAAGGCGGCCAGTACATCCCCCGCCGAGTCGATCACCAGGGGAGTGAGCGACAGTCCGTGTTCTTTGGCATAGCGCCCCAGGTCGCGCGCGTGGGTGGTGCCCTTCTCGACGCATACCGTGGCGCCGTTCAACTGCGCCGCGGTGGTGATACCCGCGGTGGTCGGCACCAGCAAGCCCTGGCTGTCATAAAAGAGGACTGCCGGGAATTGGACCTTGAGCACCGCCTCGCGGGTCAGCGTCCAAGTGGTGTTGCGGGCCAGGAGATCGACCCGTCTGGCCTGGAGGGCGGGGAAGCGGGTGGACGACTTCAGGGGGACGAACGCAACCCGCTCGCCGTCGCCTAACACGGCCGCCGCCAAGGCGCGGCAGAAATCGACATCCAGACCCTGCCACCGACCCGTGGCGTCCCGTTGTGAGAAACCAGGGATGCCCTCACTCACCCCGCAGCGCAGCAGGCCCCGTGATTTGACACTTGCGAAGACCTCGCCGGCATGGAGCACCGTCGGCGCGACAGCCAAGCCGCCGACGAGGGCGAGGAGAAGCGCGGCGAGCCGAGGCAGGTGCATTGCAGTTCCTCTGTGACCCGGTGGCGTGCCGGGCGCATGGGCCGGACCAAATGACGCCTGGGCAGAGCGCAGCGTCAGGGCTCATCGTCGCGTCGGACCGAACGACGTCCGGGATCCAAACCGTTCGGTACCTGGGTCTGTCCGCCGTCGTTCGCTCGGAATCTATGGGTCTGGCAGCCATCTTCAAGACGATCTATCTTCAACACGAACGCGGCGCCGCGGCCCAACCCAAGCGTGTGCAGTAAGGCGCGTGTGCCGCGTCGCCCATGGCCTCGGTGATGGCCGGGCAGCGCAGTTTCCGGTGAGGATTACGCTGTCCTCTGCCGAATCGCCGTTCTGCCGGGGACCTGATCGTATGCGCCGCCGCGTCCACGCCATGGGGGAATCGCCAATGTCCAACGCGAATACTCTAAGACTGATTGGGGGGATCGCTCGCTGCTGGAGACGATGGTTGCGATGGGCACGAAGCGAGGTCCCGATGCCGCTGCTTGCGCTGCTGGCTGCCATCACCGCGGGCGGCTGTGCGACGCCGCCGCTCATGCCCTATACGACCGAGACTCCGCCGCTCGTCCTGGTGCCTGCCGCCCAAGCCGGCGTTCAGGACCAACGGGGACGCTTTCGCGAAATTTTCTGCGCGATAGTGGCGAAGCGTGGGACCGCACTGCCTGATGACCGGCCCTGTAACGAGGCGCTCGCCCGCGTCGGAACCGAGCCGGCAGGGACGGGTGCGCCGGTGAAGTTGGGGCCATCGCGACTGCGGCTCGTCGCTGCCGTGGCGCCCGGTGTCGGGTGGGACTGCTTCTCCGACTGGCTCGACCTCAAGCACAGCGGCGCCGTGCACGTTCGCCAATTCGGTTATAACCAGATCACGCTGAAGGTGGACGGGTTGTCGAGCAGTACCAACAACGCGCGCCAGATCCGCGACGCCATCCTGCGCACGACGCCTGCAAGCGACGCGGCGCAGTTGGTGCTGATCGGCTACTCCAAGGGTGCGCCGGACATCCTTGAGGCGCTGGTGTCCTACCCAGAGATCCGCAACCGCGTTGCCGCCGTCGTCAGCGTCGCGGGCGCAGTCGGCGGCTCGCCACTGGCGAATGGCGCCGAGCAGTCACAGCTCGCGTTGCTGCAACACTGGCCGGGCGCGCGCTGCCGACCCGGCGATGGCGGCGCCGTCGCGAGCCTGCGCCCGGCCACCCGCCAGGCTTGGCTGGCACAACATCCGCTGCCCCCAGGGGTGCCGTATTACTCACTGGTGACCTTTCCACAACCCGAGCGTATCTCCTCGGTGCTCAAGTCCAGCTACAACACACTGAGCCGAGTGGACGCTCGCAACGACAGTCAAGTGCTGTTTTACGACCAGGTGATCCCCGGCAGCGCGTTGCTTGGCTACCTCAACGCCGACCATTGGGCTCTGGCGGTGCCGATTGCTCGCGCGCATCCGGCGCTCGGCTCCACCCTCGTCAACCATAACGACTTTCCGCGCGAGGCATTGCTGGAGGCCGTGTTGCGGATGGTCGAAGAGGATCTCGCGGCCGCTGGACGATCATCGTCGTGATCGGGTGCGGGAAGGCCCGGCGCCTGCGCCTGCCCGCACTGGGCTCGCCTCGGCCCAAGGCCGGGGTGCGAACAACACCCGCAAACGGCCGGCCGACTCATTGGACCTTGATGATCTTCATCCCTTTCAGCCGCGCAGGATGGTGCTTGCGATCATTGACCAGGTCGCGGATCCAGACCGCCTCGATCTGCCGCGGGAAGCGGTCGCGGATCTCCCGGTAAACCTCCGGATCCCGCTCTCCCGAATCGCCGACGAGAATGAAGCGGCGCTGCGGAAAGTGGCCGATGATGTCGCCGATCTGCTTGAGCTTTTGTTCCGTCGTGGCCGCGCCGCCGGCAAGCTTTGTCAGGTCCTGCCACGACCCCGGCGTCAGCAGGTTCTTGCGCACGCTCTTCATGTGGAAGGAGCCTTGCGGATAGCCGGCGGCGGTGATGAATTGCGCCAGCGGGCGATAGAGCTGCCAGGGGCCGCCGGAGACATAGTGAAACGCGGTCTCGTCGCCGAGCCCGCGGTACCGCTCTGCCATCCCGGGAGCGGCGACGAACGGGCGGTAGAAGGTGTTCTCCATCACCACCTGGTGACCCACGGGGATGTTGGTGACCTTGATGGTGTCGTCGATATCGGAGATCAGCGACCGTCCGTGGGGCTCGATCAGCCGCACCCGCGTGCTTCCCCGGTGGCCCGCCGACACGACATGCAGTTGCAGCCAGCCGTGGTTGGAGCCCTGAGCCTTCAGGAGTTCCTGGGCACGTGCCGCGGTCAGCGACAGCTCGCCAAGAATCAGGCCGTTCAAGTCGCTGCGCTTGGGTGTCCCATCCGCTTCCCGCAGGGTGAAGGTCTCCTGTCGAGGGTCCTGGTCGAACATGAAGGCGACCTGCTCGCGCGACGCGTCGTCCGCCACCAGATCGGACAGGCGGTCGCGAAGCCGCGCGATCTCCGCGGCCGGCCGTTCCCCGCCCGTGGCGGCCAGGCCGGTGACGGTCGTCTCCGTTACCGTGCGCGGCTCATGGACCCAGATGCGCATCGGGATCACCCACCGCGCGTCGCTGCGGTAGCCATAAGTCGGGAAGATCGTGGCCTCTTCGATTTGCTTCCCCCACAGCGGTCCTGCGCCGCCGACAGCGAACAGCAAAAGCAGCAAGAACAGCTGGGGGTTGTGGCGTCGCCTCGGCTGCATGGCAGAAGTCCTCCGGTGCATGGCAATAGACCTTTCTGGCAAGGCCCCGTTGGGATCAGAGTTGGTCCTCGATGGGCAGCAGTCCGATGAAGCCCGCCGTGAAGCGCTGCCAGGCGGTGCTCTCGGGGTCGTGGTGGTAGACCCGCTCCTTGCCGTCGTCCTTGGTCACCCAGGATAGGGTCCCGTCCGCGTCCAACCGCACTCGATAGCTGTTCTCGGGCAACACGCCCTCGTCCATCCAGGCGACCACCTGGGCCGCCAACTCCGGGCTCTCCACGTAAAGTCCCGCCTCGGTGTTGATGTCGGAGGACCGGGGGTCGAGGTTGAGGCTGCCGATGAAGACGTCCTTGCGGTCGAACACGAGGACCTTGGCGTGCAGCGCGGCCTTGGCGCCGAAGAAGGCGATCCGCTTCTTGATCACCCCGGCGTCCGCGCGCAGTTCGTACAGCGCGACGCCGCTGCGCAGCACTTGCTTGCGGCGATCGGCGTACCCGCCGTGGGCGGCCAGCACGTCGTTCGAGGCCAGCGAGTTGGTCAGCACCCGGACGCGCACCCCCTGGTCGTGCAGTTCTTTCAAGCGTTCGATCGCCCGGTCGCGGGGGACGAAATAGGGCGATTCGATCAGCAGCTCGGTGTCGAGCCGGCCCAAGCGCCGGTAGAGCAACTCGGGCATTTGGGTGGTGCGGCCGGTCGCTGCGATCTCGGCCGGATCCGCCCACACGAGGTGCCCCGGCGCCCAGACGAATTTGTCGATCTCGTGCTTGAGCAGCGACTTAAACTCGGCCGCGTCCTGGTCGATTGGATAGGGGTAGTTGTCTGCCGCGATGAGCGCGCGCAGGGTCGTCCGGGCCGCCTGTAGATCCGCTTGGGTCGCGGGCCGGTCCACGAGGGCGCTGATGGGGACCGACCAGTGGCCGTTCCAGAAGCGGTCGAAGACGCTGGAGATCTCCCGCACCACCGGGCCGCCGGCGGCGACGTCCAGATCGCGAAAGTTGGCGTTCGTGTGGACCTCGAAGTAGTGATCCCCGACGTTGCGCCCGCCGACGATGGCAAGCGCGTTGTCCATCACCAGGGTCTTGTTGTGCATGCGGTGATTCAGACGCTGGAAATTGGTGAGGAATTCGAGCCCCCGCGCGCTCCGCTGGGCAAAGGGGTTGACCATGCGGATCTCGATATTCGGGTGGGCATCCAGTGCGGCGAGGGCCGGGTCCCGGCCCTTGAAGGTCATGTCGTCGAGCAGCAGGCGCACGCGCACCCCGCGATCAGCGGCATGCACCAGACGCTCGGCCAGCAGCCGGCCGGTGGCGTCGGGCTCCCAGATGTAGTACTGCAGGTCGAGTGTCTTCTCGGCGAGCTCGGCGAACGCGGCCCGGGCGGTAAAGGCAATCTTCCCACGGCGGATGATCGCGAAGCCGGACTCGCCGGGGTGGCGCGCGGCGGCTTGGTCGACGTAGCGACCGAGCGCGGTGCCGGCGTGGTCCTGGAAGGCCGTGGATACGGTGCGCGGGTCGTCCTTCGGCACGCTGGCGCAGCCGGCGAAGAGGAGGCCCGTCAGCCCCAGACAGAGAGCAACCGTACGAAGGCGTGTCCCCAGGCGGGTGCAGCGGTGAGAAGCATCGTTGGGAAGACGCGGCGGGTGCGTTGCGCGCATAGGCTTGGGCTCTGGGTGCTGGGGTTGCAGCCGGTCGGACGCGTGCGGCGCAGCGAGCTCGGATCGAGAAGCCGTAGACCGCGCGCTATGACGTCGGTCTACTCACTGGGGCCGCGGCCGGGGCCAAACAACCCGGCGCGCGGCCCTTTCAATCCGGGCTCAGCGCGGGGTTCAGCGCGGCTCCAGCGAGACCGCTTACCCACACGGGGTGCGCCCTGTTGTTCTCGGCAGTCCTGACGGGCGTCGTCGCTATCCTGGCGATCGTCCCGCAACGCCTCACGGTTGCGCCGCGACCGATCCATCCCCGTTGCTTCCGCCAGGGTCAGGGGACCCCGGCGACCGTGCCTGATTAGCCGCCTTGCGCTGCACCGACCTGGCCCTCGGTGAGCAGCTTGTAGGCGACATAGTACTTGTAGATGTTGCGCACATAGACGACCGGCTCGCGGCTGACCACCTGGGCCACCGCGATTTCCACGTTGGCGAGCCATACGTTGGGGTCAAGGCCAAGCTTTGCCGCGCGCTTGCGCGCCCTGGACACATTGCCCGGCCCGGCATTGTACGCGGCGAAGCTGAAGAGGGTCCGGTCCAGGTCCGATAAGACCGAATCGCTGTAGTAGCGGTCACGCAGGAAGCGCAGGTACTTCACGCCGGCATGGATGTTGGGCTCCTGCAGATGGATCTCCGGGATGTCCACGTTGGGGTCCCGCGCGGTCGCGGGCATGACCTGCATCACGCCGATCGCCCCGGCGGGGCTGCGCTTGCGCTGGTCCAGGTAGGACTCCTGATAGCCCTGGGCCGCGATCATGAGCCAGTCGAAGTCGTACTTGCCGGCGTAGGTCTTCAGCAGATCCGTCATGCCGTTGAACCGCTCCCGGTCTTCGGGGGCCAGGGCGTTCTTTGCCCACTGCGTATTCTTCAGGTAGCGGGTGAGCAGGATGTTGCCCAGCGCGGTCCCTTTGCGCGCCTGCGTGAGGTAGCCGTTGACCGCGGCCGTGAGCTGGGGGCTGTCTTTGCGCATGGCCCAGGCGATCTGCTGGTCGGAGGCCAGCACCAGGTCGTCGCGCACGCGGACATGGTCGAAGACCTGGGCGAAGAGCGTCGCCGCCGGCTCGTCGGCGATGGTGGCGGGAACGATCCCGGCACCCACCATCTCGATCAGGTCGTCGTCGGTGAGGTTCTCGTCCGCCTCGACCACCGGCAAGGGCGCCTTGCCTGCCGCCACGCGCTGGACGTTGAGTGCGGCCAAGTGCTCGAAGAAGCTGGTGGAGCGGCGCAGGTACAGGGCCGCGGCGAGCATGTCCTCCGCGGTTCTGACCTCGGGCGCCGCTGGACCGGTGACCAGCACCTCGCGGACCTGGGTGTAGATTGGCTCGCTGAAGTCCACCAGGGCGCGGCGACCTGGCGTGACCGTGATGGTACCGGCCGCCAGGTCAGCCAGACCGTCCGTCAGCATCGGCAACAGCCGGGCGCGGTTGGTGGGCAGGATCACCAGGGTGAGGTTGGCCGCCTCCTTGCCGAGCTTCTTCTTGAGCGACTGCTCGAAGGCCACGACGCTGTCGTAGGTCAGGCCACGCTGATCCGGCCCGTCCATGAAATAGGTGGTGAGTCCGTAAGGGATGGCCACGCGGAGCATGCCTCGTTTGAGGATCCCGTCCAGATCGCCGGTCCAGGGCGTAAGGGCTTGGGCAAGGATGGGGTCGTCCGGTTCCTCGGCTGGCGCCGCCGCGGTGTCCGGCTCCTGCGCTGGAAGCGGTGGCGCGAGGGCGATGGTAAGCAGTAGCGAGACCCAGCGGAGCACGACGATGCAGGGATGTGAGCGCAACATGGGGATCACCTCGGGAGCGGACATGAAGAGGAATACGCGAGGCCGAAGATGATGGTGATGATAGTGAGCCGCGCGCGCTTCTTATCGTCTGACCCTCGGGGGTCAGGATAAGTACCAGACCGCAGACCACGGTGACGCCGACATAGAGCAGCGCAATCCGCCAGGACGGCATCATCGATTTGTCGGTTTTCACAGTCCTTTGGCCCTTCCTAACAATTCAAATAGCGCTCTGCCGCCGCGACCAAGTCCTCGCGTGGCGGCACCTCGATGGGTGCCAGGGCGAGCGGTAGCATCACAGCACGCTGACCGCGACTATTGCGCAACTCCTGCAAGACGACCCGGCGGACCGATGGGTACTGGGCCTCGCGCTGAATGTTCATCGCGTCGAGATAGAGCGTGATGTCCTCTGCCCAGAGGTGGCGTTCGGCCTCGCCAAGCACCGCGGCGAGGATCTCCCGATGGGCTTCCAGGACCTTGGTGTTTGGACCCAGGGCCTTGATCTGTTCCTCCACGGCGTCCAGTTCCAAGAGCAGATCACCCATGTTAGCGGGTTCGCTCTGCGCGGGCTCGAAGGTCCAGCCCCCCTGCGCCAAGGCCGTCAGCTTGCGTCGCAGCAGGTCACGCTGGCGCGCGAGGTCGGCGCGCTCGGCCCCCGACTCGGCAATCCGCGTCAGTGCCACGGTGAGCAGGTGGTCGAAGGCGCGGCGTCTCAGGTGCCGGCGCGTCTCTCCCTCGTTTGCCTTGGGATCGAGCAGGC
>Ga0247836_1006943_pt1 | contig 12251 bp, 10 predicted proteins | sample LaCruzMarch2015__4_FD_187116 | JGI IMG/M metagenome (GOLD analysis project Ga0247836, IMG submission 187116) | Freshwater microbial communities from meromictic Lake La Cruz, Castile-La Mancha, Spain - LaCruzMarch2015_14m | ecosystem: Environmental > Aquatic > Freshwater > Lake | place: Spain...
CTAAACCAATTAATGCCGAATCACCATGAATTAACACGCCCATCACCGAAGCTTTATCCGCGGCTAATTTATCTTGTTTCGCGCGGACAATTCCTTGCACCACAGGATTAATTACCTCTAAATGCGATGGGTTGTATGCCAACGCCACTTTGACTTTTTTACCATTAATGGTTTGATATTCGCAAGCATAGCCTTTATGGTATTTAACATCACCACTAGTGACAAATTCATAATGTGGATAATTACCATCAAATTCATCAAATAGTTTTTGGGGTGCTTTACCCGTGATATTAATGAGCGTATTTAAACGCCCACGATGCGCCATACCCAAATCAATATCATTAACCCCCACCGCAGCAGCTTGACTAATCATACGATCCAGTAACGCAATCAGTGTATCGCCACCCTCTATTGAAAAGCGCTTTTGCCCAACGTATTTATTATGCAGATATTTTTCTAAACCCTCGGCTTCAGTCAGTTTTTGCAAAACTTGCTTTTGTTCTTCTGGATTTAATTTGAAAGTTAAGTAATTATCTTCAACTTTTTCAAGCAACCACTGATGTTCCGTAATATCACTGACATAAGAAAATTCAAAACCTGTATTGCCACAATAAATTTCTTCATAATGCGCCACAATGTCTTTTAATTTAGAAACCCGTGCTTTACGTAAATCATAATCATTGTAAAATTCATTTTCTAATTCATTACTCAGACCATAAGTTTCTAAGCGTAATTCAACTGGTCGTTCCAACACTTCGCGTTTTAACGGATCAAGCTTGGCAAATTTATGCCCCCACACGCGATAAGCATCAATTAAACTATGCACATTTACCTGAGAACTACTCATGCCCTCGCTACTTGCGGCGCTGAGCACTGGGTTACTGGTTAAAATTGAGAATTTCTGCTTAATATCATTATGGTTAACATCTTTGGCACCACCATCTTGAAGAGTATCAAAATAAGTTTTCCATTTGGGCTCAACGCTGGCTGGATTATCAAGGTATAACTCATACAGCTCCTCAATAAAATCACTATTCGCACCAAACAGGTACGATGAATTCCAATTCTGTTGCATGCTTTGCATTTTTTTCACCTTAACTTAAAAATTAATATATGCGGAATTAATATTTTTATCGGTTAAATTTGTTCAAACTAATCTCTGTCAGCTCAGTAATACTTAACTAGACTAATTTCTCTAAGGGAAATTTGGTGGTGATTTTATCACTCTTAATTAATTGATTCAATAGATTGTTTAACTTAATGTTGCGCTCTTCATAAAAACCTACCTAAAAAACCTTATAGTTTAATTCTAAATTCAACTACCCATTTGTAACACAATTAGTTGAACTATTGCAATTGGCTACCGTAATTTCACCTGAAATAATACTGCTTAACCAACTATAATATGCTGAAACATTGGTTGCTCCATTTGGTAAATTACTATAAAATGTTCCACAAGCATTTGTCGGTCCGTAAGTATGTTCAGAGAGTAAAATCCAATTTACCCCATCTGGCGAAAATAAATCACCGCCGCCCGAGTCACCACCACAAACTAGTGCGCTGTAACCGTAATTAGCCGCGGCAGGATTAAAATAACTATTGTATAAATAATGGTATCCAGGGTTATCGCTTTGTTGGTAAACATAATTAACCACATAAAACATCTGCCCACTACCACCGTTAACATTATTACTACCATACCCCATTGAGAGCACTGGCGCCATAGTGTATGAACTAGGATAAAGGCTACCATCGTTAATTTGCGGATAATTATGCGGTGCTGGATTAAAATCACTCGCAATATGAATCAACGCGATGTCATTCCCTTGACCACCATCACTCACCGCAAAATTAGGACAGTTACCCAAACTTGTAAACGTTGCACCATCACAATAATTACTTGGTAAAAAAACCATTGCCGAAGAGCTAACTGTTGTAATCGTACCACCAGCACCACCAAATCCTTTGGCAATTGAAATCGTACTTGGAATTAATAACTCACTTGGCAAAAGCACATTTGTCGCAGCTTTTGCCGTAACAAAACAATGCGCCGCACCAACTAACCACGTACCACCTGCATTATCGCTGGCAACAGGCGTTGCTGAACACAACGTGTTGCCATCTCTTTGAACTAATGCGGCTAGACTTTCTGCAGCAGGATTAGTATTATATCCATAAGCAATTTGTAAGCCATTCGTAGTTAGCGTTGTTTGTGGAACAAACGAAGGAATTGCGTTGGAAAATCCATTTGGCAAAGTTGCATAAGATTGTGATGCTGGATATGGATATGGCGAAATTCCAGTGTAAGGATTTGCACCGCTACTACTGCTCCCGTTATTGCATCCATTTAAAAATGCAGCAACTCCAACCAACACAACTATGCCAAATTTATTCATAACTAGCAACCTCACAATAAATTTTGCTACTCAATTATCCGTTAGTCACGCAATTCACAATGTTACCAGCGCTACAATTCGCCGCGGGCGCAGGATTAGTCAAAATAGACTGAATCCAATCATAATAAGCTGAAACATTGGTTGCGCCATTTGGCAAGCTCGTATAAAACGTACCACATGCTCCACCAGGACCATAGGTGTGCTCAGATAATAAAATCCATTTTGTGCCAGTCCAAAATAAATCGCCACCACCCGAATCACCACCACAAATTAAAGCACTATAACCATATTGTCCAAATTCACCATTATTATAAAAACTATTATACAAATAATGATAACCACCTTGCCCAGAAGGGGTTGAATCTTGCTGCCAATATTGGTAATTAGCTACGTAGAACATTGAACTGCGTGGCAAAAATCTATCATCTGTAACAGGAGTTTGTGTATTTAATCCATAACCGACCGATAACACTGGTGCTGCAGTATATGGTGTTGGATATTCACTAGCAGGAACAACTTGCGGATAAGACTCTGGGTCACCAAATTTACCACGGATTTGAATTACCGCAATATCATTCCCTTGTCCATTTGTAACTCCAGAGTTTGGAGCAAAATTTGGACACTCATCACCATTGATGCCAGTAAAGGTTGCATTATAACAATAATCCTGCCGTAAATAAACCGCCACTACAGGATAGCTTTCCCAATTTGCAGATTCTTTGCTCACACCGTAATAGACTTTTAACACACTGGTTGGCGATAAATTAGCCCTCTTCAACGTAGTTTCTGAAGTCTTATTATCTACAAAGCAATGTGCCGCTCCGATCAAAAAAGTCGTATTACTTTCAGGATCATACTGAACTGGCGTTGCTGAACAAAGGCCTCCACCCATTGTCACATATGCAGTTAAATTCGCAATATTTGACTCTGTATTATCACCATAGGCAATTTGTAAGCTTGGTTGTAACTTATTTGGCCAAAAAGACTCTGGATACGCAGTTAATCCTAGTGGCTGCCCCAAGTCGCTATATGCCAGACCATTATATGTTCCTGCTGGCATAGTTGGGGACGGAGGTGTTGGATCCGTTACAAACGTTGAACCTCCGCTACCACTACTAGAACCACCGCCACCATTACAGGCAACCAACATTGCGCTACACAAAGCACCTAACACCAAAGTGAAATTTTTACCCATACACCACATTCAAAAAAAGAGCACCCGCCAAAGCGGTGCTCATTATATAATTAAGTTATTTACGTTCACTAACCGCTACATAATCCCGTGCCGTATAACCAGTATAAAGTTGACGTGGACGCCCAATTTTAAAATCAGCATCTTCAATCATTTCTTGCCATTGAGCTAACCAACCAACCGTACGTGCCAACGCAAAAATCGTAGTAAACATATTAGTTGGAATACCAATTGCTTGTAAAATAATTCCCGAATAGAAATCTACATTTGGATAAAGTTTATGATCAATAAAGTAACTATCTTCCAAAGCAATTTTTTCTAACTTCATGGCTAATTTAAACAACGGATCTTCACGCTTGCCCAAAGCATCGAGCACATCATTACAAGTTTGACGCATGATGCTCGCACGTGGATCCATATTTTTATACACACGATGACCAAAACCCATCAAGCGATATTTCTTATCTTTAACACCTTGCATATATTCTTCAACTTTTGATTCATCACCAATTTCAGTCAACATTTTTAATACCGCTTCATTGGCACCACCATGTGATGGACCCCATAAACACGCTACCCCTGCTGCAACTGCGGCAAATGGATGTGTACCAGAGCTACCCGCTAAACGTACAGTAGAAGTTGAAGCATTTTGTTCATGATCAGCATGTAATAATAAGATCCGATCAAAGGCTTTAGCAATAATTGGATTTGGTTTATACGGTTCGCATGGAGTTGCAAACATCATATGTAAGAAGTTTGAGGCATAATCCAAATTGTTTTGTGGATACATAAATGGCAACCCTTGATTATAGCGATAGCACATCGCAACAATCGTTGGCATTTTAGCCACTAAGCGACGAATTGCAATTCTGCGATGATCAGCATTGGTAAAATCAAAATCTTCAGGATAAAATGCCGCCATTGCGCTAACCGCACCACCCAACATCGCCATTGGATGCGAATCACGACGGAAACCTTTAAAAAAGCTATGGAATTGATCAGGTACCATATTATGGCGTAAAATCGCATATTCATATTCATCTTTTTGTGCTTGGGTTGGTAATTCACCACGCAGTAATAAATAAGCACCCTCTAAATGGGTTGAGTTTTCCGCCAGTTGTTCAATTGGATAACCGCGATAAAATAATTGACCTTTGTCGCCATCAATATAGGTAATTTTTGATTCACAGGCAGCCGTGGCTAAAAACGCGGGATCATAGCTCCACATCCCAGATTTTCCGAAAGTTCTAAAATCCACCACATCTTGACCAATCGTGGCTTTGTAGATTGGATATTCAACTACTTTTCCATTACCAAAATCAACTTTAACTGCTTTAACAGCTTCTGCCGATGAGTTCATTTGTTCAGTCATGAAATATTCCTTATAAAAATTAATTCGTGCAATTTTATTAACAATTTCTTGTAATGCTGGATCGGCTAACTCTTTTTTCCATTGAAAGAGGGTTAACAAATCACCATCTTCTAAAGTTAAAAGATATTGATATGCCAACAATTCGGCCTCATTTAATTTAGCCAATTCACCAGTATTAATAAAGCGTTCAAAGTACAAATCTAATTCAAGCATTGAGCGGCGCGAACGCCATTTAAGCTTCTCAATTGAAACATAGTCCATAGTTTTACCATACATTCATGCAAAAGAATAGACGATATTCTACAATCAGAAATCGCCTATTCATGAACCTTAGACAGTTCGAGCTAACATCATTTCTTTGATTTTACCAATCGCTTTAGTCGGGTTGAGTTTTTTAGGGCAAACATCAACACAATTCATGATTGAATGGCAACGGAATAAGCGATACGGATCGTTCAAATCATTCAAACGCTCATTGGTTGCTTGATCGCGGCTATCGGCTAAGAAGCGATAGGCATGCAATAACGCCGCTGGTCCAAGAAACTTATCTGGATTCCACCAAAAAGACGGGCAGGCGGTTGAACAGCACGCGCATAAAATACACTCAATTACGCCATCTAATTCTTTACGATCTTCTTGTGACTGATAACGTTCACGCTCAGGCATTGGACGCTCATCAATTACATAGGGTTTAATCGAATGATATTGATGGAAAAACTGCGTCATATCCACAATTAAATCCCGAATAACTGGCAAACCAGGAATTGGGGATAATACAATCGGTTGTTTTAAATCCGCGATATCAGTTAGACACGCCAAACCATTGCGCCCATTAATATTCATTGCATCCGAACCACAGACACCTTCACGGCATGAGCGACGGAATGAAACTGAATCATCTGCATCATCTTTAAGCTTAACCAAAGCATTCAGCAATTTCTTGTCATGCTCACCAACTTCAATCTCATAATCTTGGTAGTAAGGTTTGCTATCTTTTTCAGGATTAAACCGATAAATCGAAAATTTTACTTTATTTGTCATGAGACACTCCTAATAGACACGTTTGGCAGGTGGAATATAATCCACAGACAATGGCTTAGTATGCACATCTTTATACTCTAAACGACGATCATCACTATAATATAAACTATGCTTCATCCAAACTTCGTCATTACGATCTGGATAATCAACCCGCGCATGTGCACCGCGCGATTCTTTTCGCTCACGTGCTGCAATCATCGTTGCTACCGCAACCTCCAACGTATTTAAAAACTCTAAGGCTTCAACTCGCGCGGTATTAAAGACTTTAGATTTATCATTAATATAGAGAGTTTGCGCTTGATTATAAATGTCTAAGATTTTCTCAACACCATCATCTAACACGTCTTGAGTTCTAAACACCGAAGCATGTTGTTGCATACAAACTTGCATCGCATTGCGCACTTCAGCGATCTTAACTCCAGTTGCGGGAGCAGAATCCAATTTAGCTAAACGCGCTAAAGTAAATTCACCGGCATTTGCAGGCAAAGGTTTAATTTCATCCAAAGTTTGGATAAATTCAATCACGCTATTACCAGCAGATTTACCAAACACCACCAGATCAAGTAATGAATTCGTACCTAAACGATTTGCACCATGTACCGAAGCACAAGCACATTCACCAGCAGCATAAAAACCTTTAACGACCTTCTCATCTACACCATCTAGCACTTCGCCACGATAGTTGGTTGGAATACCACCCATCATATAATGACAAGTTGGCACTACAGGAATAGGCTGCTTAACTGGGTCTATCCCCAAAAACTGAATTGAAATTTCACGAATACCAGGTAAGCGTTGATCAATAACTTCAGCACCCAAATGATCTAATTTTAATAATACGTGATCTTTATTTGCACCACAGCCACGACCTTCGTTAATCTCAACTTGCATCGCACGCGATACCACATCACGTGAAGCTAAATCTTTGGCTGTTGGTGCGTAACGTTCCATGAAGCGCTCGCCATCAGCATTCAATAAATAACCACCCTCACCACGAACACCTTCGGTAATTAAAACTCCAGCACCGTATAAACCGGTTGGGTGAAATTGCCAAAATTCAATATCTTCAACTGGTAATCCAGCTCGTAACGCCATTCCAACGCCATCACCAGTGTTAATAAATGCATTGGTTGAAGCTTGATAAATTCGACCTGAACCACCAGTTGCAAAGAGTACCGCTTTAGCATGAATAATATAAACTTGACCAGTTTCCATTTCCAAAGCCGTAACCCCAACCACATCACCAGCGGCATCACGAATTAAATCTAGTGCCATCCACTCAACAAAAAAGTGCGTTTGCGCTTTAACATTGCGTTGATAAAGTGCATGTAACATTGCATGACCAGTTCGATCGGCAACCGCACAGGCTCTACGCACAGGCTTTTTACCAAAATCAGCCATATGGCCACCAAATGGGCGTTGATAAATTTTACCATTTTCTAAACGGTCAAACGGCATACCATAATGTTCTAATTCGGATACAGCATCAGTAGCTTGTTTACACATAAACTCGATCGAATCTTGATCACCTAGCCAATCCGCACCTTTAACCGTGTCATACATATGCCAATGCCAATTATCTTCTTCAGAATTCCCAAATGATGCAGAGATTCCACCTTGAGCGGCCGCAGTATGTGAACGAGTTGGGAACACTTTAGATAAAACTACAGTTTTTAATCCAGCTTCAGACAATTGCAAAGCAGCACGTAATCCAGCACCACCACCGCCAACAACGACAGCATCAAATTTTAATATCGGTAAACTCATGAATTAATCCTCTTTATGCCCACAAAACTACTGCAGAATAGATAAAAGATCCAACTAACCAAACTATAATTATAGAATAGAAAGTAACTCGTGTACTATATGATTTAACATAATCCATCACAACATCACGCATCCCAATCCAAGCATGTAGAACTATGCCTAGAATAGTAATTTGGGTAAAAATTTTAACAAATGTAAAACTAAAAAATTGCTGCCACGTGATAAAATTTTCATCAATAATTCGATTAGCTAGAACCATGAAAACAAAGATTGCAATAATCGCAACTAACATTAACACAGCAGTAACACGTTGTTGCAGCCATGAATTTACCCCATGCCCAGCACTTAAAGACTTGCGTTCTCTTACCATATCAGAGCTCCCACAGCGATAGTTAATAATAGACTTACGACCAAAACCCAGCGGGCGGTTTTTTTGGCAGTTTCACGTTCAATTCCACAATGAATATCCAAAAATAAGAATCTAATTCCAGCGCACATATGATGCATAATAGACCAAATTAAAACTAAATAAATCAGCTTCGCAATTGGAAATGAAGCTACCATATAACATGAGTGGTAAAACTGTGAATTGGTTAGTGATTCATGAAATAGAACTAGAACGAAGGGAATCGCTAAAAACATCAAGACTCCAGATATCCGATGGAGTATAGAAATCTTAGCCATGATTGACATTTTAGAACCAAGCTTTGGTATATCCAAAAACACTGGTCGCTGTTGTTTTTCCATAAAGACCTCTTTAAACATTGCAATGATTAGGCAGCAGCTATAACTACTGCTAGAATTACCCCCGATTTTATCACATTCAGCCACCCCAATAATGATAAAAATATATCTGAATGCCTTTCAGGCTTCAAGAGTAAAACATGAAGCAAATCTCAAGAACGTAATTTTTCAACTTGAGTAACTTCATCTGTAATATTTCGCGTTAAATTAGCTTTATAGAATTCAGGCGTTGCAATTAAGCGTAAATCTAATTCATGAATAATTTGCACATCCACTGTCCCTGCGCTTAGGGTCAAACCAAAAACGTGTCCACCAGTTTCGTGTTTAGTATCCACAAAATGAAAATGAAATCCTGGTACGTTTACTTGAGCTAAATAACTTGGAAAATAAACTCCGACTAAAGTTCCTTGCAGATTTTCAAAACTAAATGTGCGTTGTAAATCTGGTAAAATTTCAATTAAGCGTCGATACGGACGACAGGTACATTCTTCACTTCTAAGATCAATCTGCTTAAAATTCCCTTTAATTTTAAAACTATAGATTAAGTTAAGTGAGGGTAATTGCGCGAGTAATTGCTGCTCTAGGTCAGCAAACGAATTTGACTGCAGTTCAAAGCTTAAACTCGGCTGAAAATTGCAGACTAACGCAAATGGCGTTTTATCCTCTTTAGATAACTTATTGAGACGACAGTTTGCATCAGCCCGAAAAAACTCGCCATCGCAAATGATAAGTTCACCATCAATCGCATCTAAAGCGCCAAGTCCCAAATTACCTTTACTCGCAAGATATTCCAACGTGGTGTCGCCATCATAAACCGCCTCTAATAAAGAATTAAGCGTTCCAGTTTGATAAATTGCATGTTTTAGCATAATTAGATCCCAGTCATAGAAACAGTATTTTTACGCGCTACCCAAAATAAACTTAGCAATCCCAAAAGAATAAAAACTAGAATATAAGCACTTGGTGCAAACAACAATAAATTATAATGTTGAATTAGTTCGGTGACAATGATTGGCGCAAACCCAGCAAAGGATGTAATTGATAAATTATAGCAAGTGGCAACCCCGCTTAAGCGCACATTACTAGGAAACAGCGCCGTTAAATAAAGTGGAACTAACAAGCCAAGCACACCATGTCCGAGCATTAATAAAATATAACCACCCATTACGCTCAATTGTTTACCGATTAAAAAATACGCAACTGGGACGATAATCAGGTTAATTAGCAAACTCCAACACATTAACTGTGGCAAGTTACTCTTTTTACGCCATAAATATCCAGCTGAAAATATTGCTAGCACCGTAACAACTAATCCAATTGGCAATAATTGACTAACGCTATTATTCGAGAGGTGTAAAAATGTCTGCAAATAAGTTGCCATGAAAATAATCGCCAGCACCGAAAATACTTGCTGCACTGCGGAAAAAATCACTCCTTGAATAACCTGAGACCAATGTTTGCGGAACAAATAAACAATTGGTATTTTAGGTTTAGTCATAATGTTCTTAAACTCTTTAGTTTCGTGAAGACTTTTACGGATTTGATAACTGATAAAGCAAATTACTCCACCAATCACAAAAGGAATTCGCCACGCAAATTGATTTAATTGTGCGGGGCTAAAAATATGACTTAAGAGATAATTAATTGCAGCTGCCAATAAATAGCCACTAAACACACTTGCCATGGTTATTCCAAACGCCAGAATTTTTTTATCGGCTAAGGACTCGCTTAAATAAACATAGGTCGTTGGCAACTCACCACCTAAGGCTAAACCTTGCAATAAACGACATAATAGTAATAGAACTGGTGCCCAAATCCCAATTTGTTGATAAGTCGGTAACAACGCAATTCCTAATGACGATATCCCCATAATAAAAATCGTCAGAATCAAAACTTTCTTCCGTCCAAACTCATCACCGATATGACTAAAGAGCAAGCCACCAATTGGACGCAAAATAAAGCCCAACAGAAAAACCATATAGGTTTGTAAAATTACTGTGTAGGGATTAGTTGAGGGAAAAAATTGATGCGCAAAGTAAATCGAAAAAGTTCCATAAATCGCAAAGTCATAGAGTTCTAACATGCCACCTAATGATGACAAACCAATTATCTTGCGCTCTTCTTTATTCATCTATCTGCTTACCTTTAGCTAAAAAACTAATCCACGCTAACTATGATTAATTATATAAAATTAAAGCTGCTATTCTAACACTAAATTCATCCTAATTTTACGGCTAATTTAACAACCTTGATTCTAAATTATTCACTCAGCTAGCGGACTATGCTCAAATAATAAATGCAATCAATTTCCAGACCACTAACCTCTTTAACCCACAGCATAATCAAGCAAAATTTGACAATTAATTGAGTTAATTCAGCAGTCATGCAAAAAATCACGGCAACACAGACTATTCAAACCCAGCTCAGGTTATAATTACACCCTTAAAGATTTTATGATTGATTAACATGCTGTATATTTGTGCAACTCCAATTGGTAATTTAGACGATATTAGCTTGCGCGCCTTGGAGATACTCGCTAAAGCCGATATTATTTTATGCGAAGACACCCGTAATAGCCAAAAATTATTAAACCATCATGGCATAAACCAAAAGCGTTTAATTGCACTTCATGACCATAATGAGAATGAAGTCAGTCAAAAAGTACTCGAATGGCTCAATCAAGAACTCTTAATTGTCCAAATTAGTGATGCTGGAACTCCTGGCATATCTGATCCTGGTGCACGCTTATGCAACGTACTTCATGCCAACCAAATTACTCCACATCCGCTACCTGGCGCCTGTGCATATATTAGTTTGTTGTCTGTCAGCGGGCTAGTGGATACTCCAAGCTTATTTCATGGATTTTTACCGAATAAATCTAGCCAACGCCAAAAACAACTAAACACTTGGCTAAGCGTCGAATATGCGGTAGCTATTTACGAATCACCGCACCGAATCGTAGATTCACTAAGTGATATTGTTCAATGTTTGGGTGAAACTCGCGAAATAGTCATGGGGCGTGAATTGACTAAACATTTTGAAACCATAAAAAAGCTCTCGGCAGGTGAACTTTTAAACTTTGTAAAATCAGACTCAAATCAACAACGCGGGGAATTTGTACTAATAATTCTGCCCCAACTAAAAATTAAAAACACCGAAGAGCAACTCACCGCCGAACAAATTAGCGCCTTAAATATTATAGCGGGAGAATTACCCAGCAAAAAAGCCGTTAATCTCACCAATAAGCTTTTTGGTGGAAATAAAGATTTACTCTATCAATATTTACTTGATCTTAAAGCAGATTAATTTGTTTAATTTCCATTGTTTAATAAGTTGACAATTAAACAGATTAACTACTTCATGAACTTAATGCAACTTTGAAATTAAAAATCCCCCAGCACGCTATGTGAATGGGGTATTTTTATTAATAAAGCTTGTACTTTAATAAAATAATCAGGCTAATATACTCCAAATTGGTCATTGAGCAAAAGCTCTTTGACCTTTGGAGGGAGATATGATGGATTGAGTTGGTTTGTGTTTTGTTGACTATACTGTGTTTGTATTTGTCTTTGTCTTTGAAATACAAAAGCCCAGACTAATCTGGGCATTTGATGTAAGGCGCTTGGCAATGTCCTACTTTCGCATGGGCGAACCACACTATCATCGGCGATGACTCGTTTCACTGTCCTGTTCGAGATGGGAAGGAGTGGGTCCAAGTCTCTAATGTCACCAAGCAATT